>Ga0105054_10008809_pt1 | contig 13258 bp, 11 predicted proteins | sample BON02_FD_78091 | JGI IMG/M metagenome (GOLD analysis project Ga0105054, IMG submission 78091) | Freshwater microbial communities from Lake Bonney liftoff mats and glacier meltwater in Antarctica - BON-02 (megahit assembly) | ecosystem: Environmental > Aquatic > Freshwater > Ice > Glacier...
AACAAGAACAAAAAAACTAATCAGATCATTGCGGAGAATGGCGATATTTCTGTGAACCTATCTACCATATAGGACGCTTCGAGACCCAAAAGTAAGAAAAGTAAAAAAGAGAATTAAAAACTATGTATCATTTGATCGCGTGCTTTTTGAGCATGCTGGGCATGGTAATAAGTTTGTATTCATTTCTAGGGGAGAGATATAAATGGACTTCGTTCGAGAGGTTCTCCGTGACAACCAAAGTGCCAGTGCTAATATTTTGCCTCTCTGGGCCTTTAGGTGAGTGTCATGCTTTCTCTAGTGTATTTTATTAATATTGATAGTGATGCTTACATTTTTCTTGTATGGCATTCTGGCCTTTCTATTAGCTACGGAGCGTGCAACTAGTACAGTGTATTACATTAGTGCGTCCTGGCTTATTATGTTTCTTGATATGAGCTGTGTTCTATATGAGAGTTTGTTTGATATAATAACGAGACCTGTTGATCTGTGTTTTCACTTGATCAATTTGGTAAGTACATTCGATATCAGGAGATTCGCGAATTTATTTTAAATAGTCCATCATGGGATATTCGCTAATGAAGATGCCTTACTTTCCAACAACCTACTTGATATTTTCGTTTGCTATCTGGTAAGTATTTAAACATGAGTGTATGTTACATTTTTATAACTATCGTGACGTACAAGGGGTGCTGTAGCAATTACGAGACTTATAGGTAGACTTTGGTCGGGACATAAAAGGCCTCGACTTCCTAGTCATGAACATAAACCGGTCAACAAGGCAAAATGATCTTTTAAATTTACAATCTTGAAATGTAGATTCCTTCCTTTGTCAGTCTTGAAATAAAATAGCCTAGTTTGGAATTTTAAAATAAAAAACCTGAGATTTTAAACCATTTTTAAATCGCCCTCCCCTTCATTAGTCTGAAGGTTTGAGGTAGAGGCCCCAGAATGACTTCCCATTTCCATTCCTTCTCCATCAAAATCATCTTGGTCATAAACCACAATATCGTTCCTCCATTTATACAGCATAATAGAGAATATCAGATGGAGGAAAAACAATGCAATACTAAATGCACATACAGCAGCCTGTGCTGATTTGTTTCCTTGGTTGCAATCCCTAGGGGATCCAAACGCCACTGCACTAATAAGCATGATCATGGACATCATGGAACTGGCTCCGAGAAGAAACCCGTGGTGATGAGGAGTTCGATGCTTTCGAAGGATCACAGCCCCAATAATCGAGAGAAAAATAGATAGACAAGCAACTAAAACTCCGAGAAATCTTCAAAACGATTAGCAGATTGAATGATTCGAATTGGTAAAAGTACTCACGCCAAATCGATGCTACCACCTACAGGGCCGACTGCAAATCCAGAGATGACAAGAGCCAGGACGCATAGCTGAGTGACGATCCACACGCGACTCAGAACCCTCACTCTATTACCACACCATCGATTCTCTGCATCCGCAATCGCCACTTCGGCCTCCTCGCGTTGCTGGTTAAATCTTTCACTGAGAGTCATCAGGTTTTTTATTAAGAGCCAAGTAAAAAACATCGGAAGTCACTTGTTTACCAATGCCACTTGACCATCCAGCAGTTTATTGGATTGAGATTTTGAGTCGCCATGAACACCCTTTATTCCTCAATTCTGAATCTTCAAAGTGTGAAGTCTGCGGCAAGAAAAATCCAGGTTATCGATGCATGTATGGATGTACATGGAACCTATGCGCCTCCTGTGCTGCAGGTACGACTTCGCGAGATGAGCTCATGGCGTGGCTGGAAACGTCAAAGAAAGGATTCAGTCTACATGGTGGATGGCATCTTGATATGAATGGACTCCATGTACACAATGAAAAACGGCAACCTGACTTATTCGCATTCCTATTCTATGGGTTTGGTCAAAATGCAAGATGCATTACGAAAACCATATTGGTAGAAAAGCTGCAAATTCTTGGTGTGCAATTCTGCAGCACTCTCTCCAGACACAAACTTTTACAGGTTTTTCGAAACACAATGCTGTCTGACACCTACGACAGTGGTCTACGAAAGTTGATGCTTTTATCTCTACGGATTAAAAAGATAAGTAAAGAACAGTTTGTATCTCAGTTGAGACACTACGGTCGGTCTTTCAGTCCTAGTGCCTCCAAAGAGGATCTTAGAAGTCTTTTGGAAGATTGCTGTCTGTCTGGCAAAACGCATCTACCTAGATACGCACAAGCCAAAGAGGAACAATTAATGCTCCTTGCTGAGCGTACATGGGAAAAAGAAAAAATGGATGCTGAACAAACTTGGAAATCCGATGTGGCAACTGGATCCTCTGAGGAACTTTTTCAAAAGTATAAATACAAGTATTTGATGTATTGGAAAAACAACATCGATGGCGAGTTGTTTGTCGTGCTCAATACGAGCGATGCTACAGCACACATAGCCAAAATACTTGGACTTGAAACCTGGGTGATTAAAGAGTCAGTTTATGATATTTTAAATGTAACCTACGTTGTGGTGGCTCGCACGAAGCGTGACTTGGATGAAGGGATACAACGCGGGAATTCAATGTTCAAGGAGGCTTGTCGAGTTCGAGACATCAAGATGGAAAAAGAAAATGCCCTGCAAAGAGAAGAGATGGAGGCAGCCACTGATTTAACATCGGCGAGAAGGATGTTGGACTCCCAGGTAGGGAAACCAAAATCACCCGGTAATGTAGCAGGCAATTGGAACGTCCTATGTCCTAGCGCCATTGAATACGGTATGCCCTTCGATCAGGTTTATCCTGTGCCTGTGTGCACTGATTTAAAAGGGAATTGCTTTGGTCGGTTCCATTTTGAGTTCGTAAAAGGTCTCTTCAAGCTCACTGAAAAGGTTTCTGATGATGGTAAGTTAGCGTTTAAGGGTACATGGATAGGACATGTTCGAGGAGAACTTAGTTTCGGAGACGATCATATTTGTGAAATTGAATTCACTGGTTCGAAATTTGAAGGCTATCTTGCAAGAGATTCAGAAACATTAGGAATTCAAGGATGGCTAAAAGATAGTCTGGTTTCCGGTAATCTCATCAGTTACATGGAAATAGAGTTTGATCGTACTTTAAAAAGAGGGATCAATCTTATGTCACACGATGAAAACCAATCTGGAAACAAGAGAAAGAGATATGGATCGAAACCGCTGTATTCTTGATGGTCTATGTTTAAAAGTGCCAACAATTATGTTTTAAATGTATACGAACTATCTTTCATCATCAGAGTCGGACATATCCCCTTCGCTAGAATCGTCCAACAACTCCCCCACAGGAGAATAATGAGTATCAATGAGTTCAACTTCAAATCTCAATGTTGCATTAGGTGGTACAACCGGGGGTCTACCCACAGAGCCGTACCCCATATGAGGAGCAATGATTAACAGTGCTCTTTGACCTCTGCTTAGCTTTCGTACTCCTTTATCCCATCCCGGAATCACATGATGGGCCCCTACCATAAAATCCAATGGACTTCCTCTCTTACGACTGGATTCAAACACAGTACCGTCTTCAAAACTTGCTACATAATGCACCAACGCAAATTGACCTTTCTTAGGAAAATGCTTGCCGTCGCCTTCGAATATTGTTTGAATTTCAACTCCAGGAATCTCGTCTAGATCTGCAACACTATCGTCTTCGTCTTGATCCGATTCGGAATCACTTACATCCACTTCTTTATTCTCGTCATCTTCATTTATCTCATCATCGGAGCTTTTACATTCCGCTTCCTCAGCATCTTCTGAATATTCCGAATGTTGCTCCTCAAAAGGATCGGAGATTCCTGTGTCTTTTCTATATTGCGATACTGCTTCACGTAAAGGAGCTCGAAATTTTCTTTTTAAACCCAGCTCCTCGATATCCTCTTCTTGCATTGCGCTGATAGAAGCCATGTCTTCAAATCCCTCCTCTACTAAGCGTTCAAGCAACTCTAATAACTTGTGTTGTCCCAGGAAATCTCTCACCAGCTGCAATTCTCCTTCAGCTTTGGTCTTGTTCGCTTGAATCAGACATCTCATTGCAAACTCATCTGGATCGACTTTTCCTTCTGGTTCCACTTCTATTTCTTCAAAATAATCCAAATCTTGTGATCCCTGGACTATATTCAGTTTTTGTTTCAACATTCAAAACAACTTACTAGTAATACCGGTTTACTCCAAGAACTTTCCCCCGTTTTATGGTTGTAATAAAATACGTTTCCTTCTTCGTCGTATCCTTTTTCATAAATCGAATTCAAAAGTGTGTACAAGTATTGCCTCGCCTTGCGGTTTCTATACAAGCCCTGAATCGATCTTGCTGCTTCGTCTTTAGTCATTGAAGCATGGTTCTTCAAAGTACCTTCTTTCCGTTTCATCTCCTGTGCTTGGAATCTTTTTCTTGATCTGGGGGTATATGCATTCATACCAGCTAGTTTGGGGGCTTCCCAGCTGCTCTCACCCGTCTGGCGATTAAAATAAAAGTAGAATCCGGTAGATTCATCGTACACTCTTTCAAAGGCAAGTAACGCTAATTGCTTCACCATCTCTCGCGCCTTACGCGAACGATACAGCCCTTGGATTAGACTCGCTGCCTCGTCCTCATCCATCACAGTATATATCCGTTATTTAGTAGTGCCAGGTATCATAGTACCATACTAATTACTAGTAGTAATTTCAAAAAGCTATACAATGTGATTTGGATTGTAACTAAAACTGTGACGAAAGGCGTCATACTGTTTATCTCGGTCGTTATTTAATATTGAAGGGTATCTCTTACGTGCCCACCTGTTGCTTGCATAGTTGAACAAAAAGAAATTCCGCGAGACCCATTCAGACCTACTTTTATTTTAACCATCACTTCGAAGGCTGTGAAGGAAAACGGGACTAGTATAACAATATCCTTCAATCTTGACTCTTCGTATCATTCTTATTGATTCTAGCGGCTAATTCCATGACTGCTGCATCCAAAACCCCGTCTGGGATGATGCGCGGTTGAATTAATTCTAGGCATTAATGAGTTTCATATTTTCGCCCCATTCATCCAGAAATGCGAAAAACAACTACTCCCGTTATTCTCTAGTGGCATTCCGTTTCATGCTAACAGCTTCTATTTTAGTTGAAGATGGCAATCAACCTTGGAGGTAGTTTATGATTCGTCGACGTACCATTCAGACCGAAACGAAGAAACTCGAAATCAACAACGGTAGCTTCTAGATCGAATCTGCGGACTTCTTCAGTTTATGGGTGGTTTCAAAATTGAAAATCTCGTTTTCATTCACAACAAAACTAATGGTTAAACAAGCAGCTTCGTGAGTAACAGCTCTTATAGCTGATAGGATTCTTGGTCACACAGAACTTCTTTAGGGTATATCCAAACTATTGGAGCGCAGCCTCAAGTCTACTTTGTTTTAGGTTAGTACTAGAATCGTCCCCGAATTTTCGAAATTTCGGGTTCAGTAGTACTGTTCTTGACTCGATTAACTATACATTTTTTAATTCGAATAAATCATTCTCAAGACGTCAGAGCTATTGCTTCAATAGTTCAAGTCATCAAAAAGGAAAAGTATTGCTTTCTTAGTATTGATTTCTAGGCAGGTATATATTGCATCTGCTCACTCATGCTTTGCAGGTGGGTATAAAATTGGCTGTTGCAACATCTTTGGTGCCAATTGTGCAGGACCGTGTTGGAATTCTGGATGTGAAACCGATTGCCAAGAAGGGAAATTCCCAGGAAAGACAGTGGCGTGTCTTGGAAATGATCATAAACACACTTGCTGTCCCACTGGAAGTGGTTGCATAACAAAGGTACCCGCATCCCAAACATGCTGCAGTCAAGATTTCAAGGAGATTGTTGAAGTCAGTGAATTCAAATACCAATTCGACAAGGCAGGATCGTCTTTAGATTCTCAAGCAGCTCAATTGAAAGTAATTTTTCAGGGCAGTAACGCAGGATTCGAACCTCAAGATATTGGAACAGTGTCGCAGACCCTTACCGCCACTCAAACAACTGGATGGACGTTTAGCAGTGCAACTGCATTATCTGTCAAAACCACGATATCAACAGGTATTCCCTTTGTTTTCGAGGGTAAAATTGAATTGACTGCAACTGAGACTCTTACTTATGGAAAGACAAGTACTACAACTTCCAGTATTGCAGTGGCAATTAACACTGGAGGAAATAAAATTGCTGGCAACTCTCGTCAGTTGTTTGAATTCAAATCGAAGAGGCAAGTGTTTAGTGTGCCATTTACAGCAAGAGCTACGTTCCAGAATCAATGTGGAGATAAGAAAACAGAAATCATTTCAGGAGATGCTCAAATTTCTGGAGTGGCTTCGTTTGCAAGTGGTGAGATTCTCAAGTTGGTAGGACCAGCAGTACCTTATGAATGCAAAATCCCATTTGATGTGCCAATTGATGAACAATCGAGTTTTGAATTTTGCCCTGGAAGTGGAGGTCTGCAGTGCAGTATGAATCCATTGTGTGCGAGATATGAGATCAAACCACCGCAAGGAGATATATGCTGTGATCCAAAAAATCCGTTCTCGTGCTGCGCAGTGGCGGAAGCCCATGCAAGTTGTAAGTCAATGGGTTTCGATAGCAATGACGTTATCTGTCCATCAAGACAAGGAAAGTTTCATCCATGCTGCAGCGGGGCCAAAGTAGAGAATGCAACCAATTTAGATGACATGGTTGTTATAGAATCTGTTACCACTATGAACCACAACTAAATCTTTTTTTATTTCAACAAAACAATGCATCGAATCTTGAAGTGATAGAATTTCGATACATTTGGTTTTGAAAAAGTGAAAAAAATCGATTTTTGTTGTTGTTTAAAAAAAAATGTGGGGTGGGTCAGGCTTGGTGCGACGTGATGCGATAATTACGAAAAGTTATACTGGTAGTTACATAGGACAAGGCTTGCCACTTGAACGAGTGATTCATGATCTCAAATTCATTGTCAGAACTTCGCCGCTTTTTCTGTTGACTACGGATGACGACGCTTTAAAAGAATGGTTCTCCGATGCCCAACAAGAGAGTCAGGCCTGGGTTGATTCAAGCGAAATTGTTAAAAAGTTAGTAGGAGAGTATGTGAAAGAACACCAAGGGGAAGGATCCAAACTGGTGCTGGGGACTTATTACGCTCTTCTGATGCGGTTTTGGTTGGAATGTTGCCCTTGCATGCAATTAGAAGGGTTTAAAAGTGGAGTGAAGGTTGTAGATCGCAGCACAACACTTGGTTCCCTGAAGTTTCTGTGGAAGAGTAGCAATAGAATCATGCATTTGGAATGCAGCGTCAAGTTCTTCTGTTGGACGGAGAACTCTTTGGTAGGTCCACATCTATCAGAGACTCTTGATACACGTTATCGATATGCACTTCGGAAGATGGCAGTGGCTGAGGCTGCTAAAGACTTTTTAGACCGGGAGTATGGTGTTGATAGTGTACTTGCCTCCATCAATATTATCCAAGGATACGTTTTTTATCCACTGCTGCAAAACACTTTTGTCAATCACAAACATCAAAACACTTTTGTCAATCACAAACATCAAAACACTTTCGTCAATCACAAACATCTTATTGAAGGACACTGCCGTGGCTGGTACTCCAGTGATTTTTCAGCAGCTTGTTCGGTATATGGAAATGATGGATATGATGAACGCTGGGTGATTCTTCCCAAATTATTATGGATGGCGCCGTTGGAAATTCCGGTGGAGTTGTTGCCATCGTATGACATTGTAATGATGAGTACAAACGACATGATGGAGCTATTAGAGAACCATCTCTCTTCAAATGTGATGGGCAGCGCCCCCCCGAGGAAAAGCAAGCGACACAAGCAAGCGTCGCTGCTCCATCAAGGCTGTGCTCCGTTGCTTCTCGCACAGTTGTTACTCGTGGAAGGTGTTTGGACAGAACGAACCCGAGGATTCATGCTAAGTCCAAAGTGGAATCCAAGTGTGCTTATTCAACAAGTTGCACAGGGAGTGGAGCCGAACAAACCAAATGACCTGTCCTTTGAAATTGAACAAGTAGAATGTCTTGCTGAAGGAGAAAAGTATCCTTATGAATATACACAACCTAAAACGGGCGTAAAATCCTTCAATTTCCGGCCAGAACTCGTGAGAACCTTTGGGGAAGTTGAATTCATGATTTGGTTTGTGGATAAAATTAAGAATTCATTGGAGGACCAAGTGAACAAACACGGTAAATTCAATTTGCAAAAGAATAAGATCACAACAAGTATCATTATGCACATGGCAACACTCCTGCAAGAGAGAATTGATACGACCCAACTTGGCTCCTTCTTTTTGGAGGCAGTTCGATTGATTGCATGGGAACACGAGAATAATTGTAAAGTTATCGTTCGAATCTTGGCTAGCTGTTGTGAGTATAAAATCGATGCTGAGCTATTGCAACTTACTGACGCTCAAGTTCTGGACTCGTTTTTATTGTTCTGTATTGATAGCTCTAGTTTGAGCCTCATGCATTTTGTGCTGTCGAATTGGTTTCAGGGTAAAACGAAAATCACGATGAAATGTAAAAATGAATTAGTAATCGGTTTTGCGGGCGATTTCCTGGAAAACATTTTCTCGAATCTTCCAATGGATGATCTTGATTCAGCTTGCACTTTGGTGGTTTGCTTTATTCAATTTGGTGCTGCGACTGCGGAACTTGACCAACTGTCTCAGTTAGTTTCCTCACTGGTATCTTTGCAGCGATTCGATCTCTGCGATTTAATTGTATCTATAGATCCTTGTCTTGCTGAAAACTATTTTTATACTTTGACTTGCACGGCAAAGAATTTTCGTCGTTCTTTAGGTGCTTCAATGAAGATATGGGGCAGTCATAGTAGAGAAAAAGTTATGCCACCTTGTGGAATATTGCCGTGGGTGGAAGACCACTGGATATTTGATACTGTCGATGGATTCAATGCCAACCCGAACGTCCAATTGTGGTTCATCGACTCATGTGAGTCTTTGTTGAAATGTCTCGCGTATATGAAGGAATTTAACAAGAATGGGCTGAACATGAAATTGGGAATGGACGCTGAATGGGGAGATGAGAATTGTTCTGGGTATCTTGTACAACCGCTACTGTCTTTATGGCAATTGGCGTTGAATCAGAATTTATCGGTGGTCATCGATATTTTGTTTTTCATCAAGTCTCTTCGAGGCATGGATGTTTTGTATGAATTCATGATGTTCGTGTTTAACTGTGAGAACTTTGTTTTGGTAGGATATAGCGTGAGCGAAGACATGGCCAGGTTGCATCGCATGTTTGAGGGTAGGCTTCCTCGTATCGGCGTGATCGACGTACAGTGTGCTCTAGCAGTATATGCTTGTAATGTTATTGATATGGGAGATAGAGATCCTTATTCAACTGGACTGCAATATTTTGTCAAACATCTACTTGGTATCAATGTGAGCAAAGAGTATCAATGCAGCGAATGGACGAGACGACCATTACTCTACGAGCAGTTCCGGTATGCTGGAATCGACGCCATACTTCCGTTGTTATTATTGAAAAAGATACATCAGGATGTGAATCTTGAAAAAACTTGTCGATATTATTAGCTAATTTTTAAAAACAAGAAGATATTTAAACCAGCAGAATGGATTCCTCCGTGCGCATCCACCATCGAGACAATCGAGTAGGAAACGTGTTGACATCTGCTCCAGTCTTTCCGTCATAAGTACATGCATCCACCTCACCTGCACTCCAAAATATACAAGTATCGCTATCGCCCTTCGTCCCATGTCGAGCACCCGTAAGTCGCTCTAATCGTATTTGAGTTCCGACCACTTGCACGTGGGGAGAAAACACTGCAACACAACGGGGAGTGTACCTTCGCCCAATGATGAGTTTACTCAGAGGCACTTTACCTACAATGTCTCGGATGCCTTTGCTAGCCAGCCCTTCCGTACACCATCGCCTTATTTTGTCGGAACATGTTTTTCGTTGACCTTCCATCCAAGGGGGACATTTTTGACCACCTCCTTTGGAGTAGATTTTATTGGGATCTAAATGCAACCCACAAGCACTACCACAAGGAGCTGTACTCGTAAATAGAATGAATTCAATCCCTGGTTTCAATCTCAACGAGTTGCTTCCTGAATGAACAAAGATGCATTCTTGGTTGTTACGTGCAAGTATAATATGTGCCAAAAGAAACCTTTGAAATGATCTTCTTGCTATGACCTCTGCATGAGAGTCTCGAACTCTTTCTCTATCTTCCACCAAGTTGTTGTCTAAAAATCTAGTTCCTAGGCCAAAGGCCACACAGGAATATCGCCCATGTACACTCATCACGATACCTGACAAAACCGATTGTCCCCTAACAAACGACGCATGTTGAGGACATTGAAACACATAAGCTTCAATACATAACTCCACAATTCTGTCATCACTGGCATTTTCTTCACCCAATGATTGATTTATCTTTGACGTATACTCGAGCAGCTGTTTGAAAACCATCTCTTTTGATGGCCTTGGAAAATGCAGTTCTCGATTCATTTTTGAAGCACGTGATACATCTTCAATGAGTTGCGGTGAAATTGGATTACCATGGATCCAAAGAGTATGAATGCTACTTGAGGGTAATGACGCTAAAATGGATTCGGCTCCTTGGTCTCCGATGTTATTGTAGTCCAAGTGTAGCTCACGAAGCGACGATCCAGCCAATGCTTTGGCTATAGCGGAAGCCCCCTGGCACACAATACCATTGCCTCCTAGATCAAGACTGTGCAAGTGACTCATTTTAATCAACGGAAGGAATACAAGGGCCCAATTAGGATCAGGAACATTGCAATAAATTTCAAGGTTGAGAATACTTTTATGGTCACAGATACTCTTGGCAATTGACTCTGCTGCTTCGAAGGGAATTCCGCATTTACCTACACCGAGAAGTTGGAGGTGGTTGCTTTCAGTACTTCGTAGGAAGTTGGCAATTTCAAAGGCCCCCTCAGCTCCCAAGGGTCTTTCATTGATCGAGCGCAAATCATCCAAGTCGTCTGCGTCGCTACGAAGAACATTGCAGCATACTAGACCTTCTAACTGATTCTTAAGCGATTCTGAAATCATGGGATTCCCTTCCATGTTAACGTGAGTTAGGAAAGAATTTTCTCTGGCAAACGCGATTAGCTTGAACGCACTAGCGTCAGTGAGATCGTTATCCTTGATATTGAGTTCCGGTATTTTTAATCGCAAACATATTTTTAATACTAGAGTCAGCTGATCGTCATTCAATTGTTTTTTTGCTAGTTTCAGGCTCTTTGTGGACGGTGCAATGTTGTTTAATTGGGCTTCCAGAGTGCTTTTATGACCCTTTCCGACAGGCAGACAAGAAAGTTGAAAGTTCCCTAATTGTTTAGACGCGCCAAATTGAAATGCAGAATCAATGTTTTCGAACCTGGCCTTTGCGTTGAAGGCGCACTTGAGGCTGTTCCGAGATGGAAGGGGCGGATTGTAAATCAATTCTGCAACAGGTCCAAACTGCAAAAAAGCAGCTCTAACTTCCTCTTGCGAAGGTGCAGGCTGAAACACGTGATGAAACAATAAATAAAGCATTACATAAAAGTACACGTACACACCGACCTCGTAGCAAGCACCACTCACTCATGATGTTGCGGGGACATTTCCGCCGCTTTTCATCCGTTATCTCGCGCTTAGTATGGAGCACTCGGTTGCGTTTCCAACGTCGCCTTTGGCGCGATTGCAAGATGAAATATTTCGAGCTTCATTGCATACCTCGCATGTAGATTGCAAGTATGATCTGTTAGGTACTACGATATTAAGGAAGCAAGAATTCGATAGGTTCAAGAAGAAACAAGAGGAATGGGTGGAAAGTGTCAAGGCCTCACCGACCAGTTTCAAAAATTCTCGTAGGAAATCAAAATTACCCTTTTTAAGCGATCCCGTACATATTGAAAAGCGGGTAATAGCAAAAACCAACAGAAGGACATCAAGAATTCTAGGAGAATCCACACATCTCATTGATATCAAGCAGAAGCTCAAAAAGCAAAGTTCCATTTTACCACATGGCAAACCAAAAACAGATTCTGAAGCCGGAAACTCGACAACTGAAGCCAGAGTGGAAGGCAAAAAGAACCATTATGCGATGTTCGAATTCATGGTGGATAAGTTTGAAACGGAGAACCTATGTACGAGCAACAGAGTATGTCCCAAGGGTACTAAAGCAGCGATTAAGTGCTTCAGTTGCGTTAAATATGATCCATTCATGCAAGGACATTATTGCAGTGCATGCTTTCAAGAAAGCCATCCACATTATCGAGTTCCACATACATATATCAATATCGACCCAAACGCAACAGAAAAGCAAGAGTGGAAGAGCCATATGAAGCGGCTAGAGAACGAGCGCAAAATGCACCAGTATAAAACCGTCGTATCCCAAGTAGAAGATACGAAGAACCAGGTCCAGCAACTACTCCCGAAACATGAACTACAAGAACGCATCAAACTGGCGATGGGGCAATACGATACAAGCAAAGAAACCATTACAGCATTGAGAAGTCTGCTGCCTAAAGAACTCACTTTTGAAACCGCCGTTACAAAGCTTCAGTCGGGGTTTCGAATGAGGGTGGCTCGGGTGGCCTTCGTGAAGCGTATAAAGACCACAATCAAGACTCTAGTGGATCCTGCAAGTGGAAACAAGTACTATTATAATGTCGAGACCGGTAAATGCTCCTGGACTGCCCCACGTCTACTGCAATGTGTGATGCCTCAACCTTCAAAACGACAGGCTGCAATGCTGGTTCAAAAAGCTTTTCGTTCAAAATTAGCCAAACGAGAAGCCAGCAAAATACTACTTGAACAGCTTGAGATGCATATAGATCCTATAACCGGCCAACCATATTACTTCAATACCAAAACCTCGCAGGTGTCATGGACGAGGCCTGCTTGTCTTCTTGAATCCGATGTTGTGAAGACGCATTTGTTGTCTAAAGACGATGCTGCAATGAGAATTCAATATTTCTTTCGTAAGCACCTTGTGGCAAAACGCGAGAAGAGAATACTAGTATGCATATGGGAGAAACATATAGATGCTGATACTGGACAAGTGTACTTTTACAATTTCAAAACAAACAAAACCTCTTGGGTAGCACCAGAGTTACTGACAGAAAACGAAATTCTCACCCCTAAGAGTAGATTGAAACGACAAACCATTCAAATGAAAAAAGACAATGGCCGATTCAAATCTGCTAGATCCTTATCTGAAAACGAAGCAGCCTCCAAACTACAAGCTATGTATAGG
>Ga0105054_10008811_pt1 | contig 13258 bp, 19 predicted proteins | sample BON02_FD_78091 | JGI IMG/M metagenome (GOLD analysis project Ga0105054, IMG submission 78091) | Freshwater microbial communities from Lake Bonney liftoff mats and glacier meltwater in Antarctica - BON-02 (megahit assembly) | ecosystem: Environmental > Aquatic > Freshwater > Ice > Glacier...
AAAGAAGGGAGCTGAAGATGTTCTCGTTATTAGAACGGCTCTCTATAGCAACCGATTTGACCAATACTGGAATCACAGCTACTCCTGTTAAGCACTTTTAGAAAAAATTTGTTATGCACCCGAATGGCTTGCAGGCCGAACTTAAAACTTGACTTGAATTAACTTTTAAGTTAACCATGAACCTCACGACGAAATTAATACGAAAAGGCAAGGGTGCTGTTCTACGCGCCATTGCCGACACACACGACGGGAGGGAACGATGCAAGACACTGGAATTTGTCAAAGAGATGGGGCGCAAGCACCCGAACGAGCTGTCAAAGCTCGCCCGCTTATGGAGCGACACCGCCGAGTCCGGTCCTCCGAGAAACAAGGAGAAGTTCAGGAAGCTGGACGGCTCGGATGATATCTGGGAGTTTAAAACCACTAAAATCCGCTTGCTCTGCTTCCGTGACGAAGGGCGCTTCATCATCTGCACGCATGGTTTCGTAAAGAAGACTCAAAGCACGCCGAAGAAGGAAATCAAACTGGCGGAGACGGAGAAAAAGAAATACCTTCAGGCCAAAGAAAAAGGAAAACTGAAACATGAAAAATGATCCCTACAAAAGTATCGACTCGTTCGAGTCCCTCTTTGAGCAAGCCGAACAGCGCTTGGATTACAAAGTGGAAGGCGCGAAGAACGAAATCACCGAGAAGATCGTGCGTCGCATGGAGGAAGCTGGAGTCAGCCGCTCGGACTTGGCGAGTCGGCTGAGCAAGAAGAAGCCACAGATCACCCGCCTCCTTCGGGGTAGCAACAACTTTACCGTGGAAACGATGGTGAAAATTGCTGATGCCCTCGGTTGCAATTACCGCAGTCACCTTGAGCCAAAGGAGTGCGATACGATGTGGCTCAATGTGATACGCGAAAAAGTGACCCTACAATCGGCGGAGGAACCCGTCTATTTTGACGGCGAGGTCGAGGATTACGAAGTTGAATTTGAAGAGGATGTCCATGATGGAAAAGTCGCCCTTACAGCTTGAGTCCTACGCCTTTGATCGGATCGAGTTGAAGTCGCAGGAGCATTCCGATCCGAATCACAATAACCTGATAGAGGGTGAAGTTTCTCACGGCGTATCGCAAGATGATCTGCGACTTTGGCATGTGACCCTCGATCTATCGCTCAATGCGGATGATGGAGAATCACCTTTGTATCTTGGCCGAATTGCGGTCGAGGGTGTCTTTCGTGTGCATCCGACTTGGCCGGAAGACAAGATCGAGGCGCTTGTTTCATCGAATGCTCCGGCAGTGCTCTATGGTGCGATTCGGGAAATGGTCGTCAACTTGACCAGTCGCAGCAAGCACGGCGCTATTCACCTGCAAACCGTGCGGTTTCCACCAAGTGTGGGTGCTTCGCAAGCAGCGAAGAACGCAAAAACTAAGAATAGATTACCAGCTGCGAAGTAGCCCATCCAAAGCATGGCCGAGGGCAGACAAGTGTTTCGTATGAGGTTTCGACCAGAGCCTGGTGGAGCGATGACATGTGTCCGCTTTTGGGACGGTCGGCTTTGGTTAAATGTCCACGAGATCGCGGAGGTGCTGGAACTCGCCTATACCGAAGTAGGCAGGGTGATTGAGCAATTGGTAGAGGCGGGGTTTCCGGAAGCGTGCTGGCTGGATGGCAAGAACGAGTGGCCTTGTTACCCGCACACCTATGTATTTGAGGTGGGGCTGCGATTGGAGTCACCCCGTGTGGCAAGATTTGCTTCTTGGGCGAGTCAGCAGCTGGTGCTGGGAGCTGCCATGGTCAGGGCGTGTGAAGTGGAGCCGCTAGAGGCGTCCGCTGGGGAATGGGCGGCTCCGGGCGAAGAGCGCGATTGGCTGGAAGACTGGCGTAATGCGGAGGAGCAGGTGCTTTTCGAGGGCGAAGGACGTAAGCTGGAACGCGTATTGACGGCGCATTGGCTACGCAAGCCGCTGCGCTTTATCTATTGGGGTGGTTCCGAATCTGGTCAACCGCGAGATGTGGTGCCCAAACGGGTCTTTCGGAGAGAGGGCTATCGATCAGTTTGGTTCTGTGGTTATTGCGCAAAGCGTGAGTCCGATCGGACGTTCAATCTCGAAAAGGTTGAATTGGTCGATTGAATGGGAGCGCCGAGGCCGCGCAGCACGACAAGACGGTGGCCTTGGTCGAGCGGATGTTGGACTTACAAAAGTCGAAGGCCACGGAGACGAACCCGAACACGCTCAAACAAATCGAGGCGCAGATCGCGGGAACGGATCGGCAGATCGACCGCCTAGTTTACGAACTCTACGAACTGACCGAAGCCGAAATCGTGCTCATCGAGCAGAGCGTGTGATTTGGGTGTCTCTTTGGTATGCCCTCTGAACTAAGTGATCAACCACTCGCACTTCATATTCGCCAGTCGTCCCAATCACGACGCCATCGGCATCACTTCACGCTCGATCTCCTGGCTGATCACGCGCTCGGCGGTGAGGAGGTCGTAGGTTGAATCAGCTAGGCAGGAAATATAAAGTAAAAGCCTTGCCTTAATATGCTAATATGTTTTTATGCTTATATGAGAACCACACTGGATATACCAGACGAGACCTTTCGCCGCGCCAAGATCGCGGCGGTGGAGCGGGGCACCACTTTGCGCGAACTGGTCGGGCAAGCTTTGGCCAAAGAGTTGGGGCTGGAGCCACAGGCACCGCGCAAGCGGGCGAAGTTTCCACTCTTCAAGTCGAAGCAGCCCGGCAGTTTAACAGCCGAGGCCATGCAGCAAGCCGAGCTCGAGGACGATGAAAGGCAAGATGGCCTCACTCGTTGACGTCAATCTACTGCTCGCGCTTCTGCACGAGCGTCATGCCTTTTCCGCGAAAGCGGTGGCGTGGCTCGACGAGCAATCAGGCAGTGGCTCGGTCGCCATTTGCCGCATCGTACAAATGGGGGTGCTCCGTATCCTCACCCGCCCGTCGATTATGAAAGACGATCTGCTCACCCCGTCTGAGTTTTGGCAGGGCTGGTCGGTGCTGATGGCGGACGCGCGTTTTTTCATCGTTTCCGAGCCGACCCAGTTGGAGTCAGTCTGGCGCGAGTTGACGGTGTCTCTACCCCGAGGGCAATGCGCCGAGACAGATGCTTACCTCGCCGCCTTCGCCCAAGCCGGCGGCTACAGTATGGCGACTTTTGACAAAGGCTTTCAGCGTTATCCGGATTTGGATTTAGAGCTGCTGTAATTTTTTAACCAAATGGTTAATTGTTTGACTTTAAGCCCATTTGGTAAAAAGTATTTCTTATGACTACCGCGGTTTTAGAACAGACGTCTACGATCAACGTGAACTCTGCCCCAGCGGGGAAGGTAGCCTTAACGGGCTTTTTCGTATTGCGCGGCAATGGGGCTTAAAGCCTGTGGAACAGCGAGTGTTACTGGGCGATCTGCCGCAGACGACTTTTAATCGTTACCAGAAGTTGCCCGAAGTGCAACTGAGCCGTGATTTGTTGGAACGTGTTTCCTATGTGCTGGGTATCTACAAGGCGCTCCATATTCTATTTCAAGATTCGGCACAGGCTGATGGTTGGTTGCGCCGCCCTAACCAGGTCTTTCCTTTTAATGGAAACAGTGCGCTGGAGTATCTGCTGCAGGGGAGCTTGACGCGGCTCGCCGAAGTCCGCGCCTACTTGGATGCGCAGCGAGGGTGATGGCTCCGTTTACGCATCTATCGACGCAAACCCGTTTTTCGGATGGCACTTTCGGGGTTTACTACGCAGCCAAGTCGCTCGAAACCGCGATTGAGGAAACTAAATATCATCGTGCACGATTTCTCGCTCAGACCGATCAGCCAGATCAGGAAATCGCGATGCGTGTGTATTCGGGAGGTCTTAAAAAGCGGATGCTGGATCTGCGCCCGTCGAATTTTCAGGGCTTACTAAAACCGTCCGACTACAAACCCTCGCAGACCTTTGCTCGTAAAATGTGGGAGTCCGCCGATACGAATGGTTTGCTCTACCCCAGTGTCCGCCATCAGGGCGGATTCTGCGTAGCCGCATTTCGCCCAACTGCGGTCGAGATCCCGACTCAACGAATGCACCTGAAGTATGTCTATAGTCGATCCGCCAAGGCCATCGTGCAAGTCTATGAAGCGAGGTTGATGTAGTCAGAGTCTTACCCCTAATCTTATTCTTAATCCTAATCCCCAGCGCGGAGAGATTACGGTTACGAGTAAGATTAAGACTTAACTTACATCCGCTCCAGTGGCTTAATCCCGAGCAGCTCCAGCCCCGTCTTCAAAACCGTGCGTGTCCGTGCGCAAAGAATCAGGCGGCGGGCTTTCACGGCCTCATCGTCGACCATGACTTTGTCGGCGTTGTAGAAAGTGCTGTAGGCGCTGGTGAGTTCATACAGGTAAGTGCAGAGGAAGTGCGGGCGTAGATCATTGATTGTCAGCTCGAGCGCGGTGACGAAGCCCATCAGTTTGCGGGCGAGTGCCATTTCGGCTTCGGTTTCCAATTGGCTGGCACCTTCGATCGGGGCTTCGGGATCGACGCCGACCTTGCGGAAGATGCTGTTGATGCGGGCTACGGCGTAGAGCAGGTAGGGTGCGGTGTTGCCCTCAAAGCTGAGCAAGCGATCCCAGCTGAAGACGTAGTCTTGCGTGCGGTTACTGGACAGGTCGGCGTATTTCATCGCACCCACGCCGACGGACTCGGCAATCTCGCGACGCTCGGCTTCGTCGAGGTCGGGGTTTTTCTCCGTGACTACTTCGTAGGCGCGGCTGCGGGCTTCGTCGAGGAGTTCTTGGAGTTTGATCGATTCGCCGGATTTCGTCTTAAACGGCTTCTTATCAGCTCCCAGAATCGTGCCCCAAAAGACGTGGTTCATTTCGGGCAGCGCATAGCCCTTGGCTTTGAACCATTTCTCCGTAGTGAGGAAGAGCTGCTGAAAGTGATCCTGCTGGCGTGCATCGGTTAGGTAGATAATCTCTTCGGCCTTAAACTCTTCGACCCGGTAGAGCACGGTGGCGAGGTCGGTCGAGGCGTAGTTGCTGGCGCCGTCGCTCTTGCGAATGTTGAAGGGGTAGGGGCGCTCATTGTCGCGAGCGAATTTTTTCACCTCATCGTGCCAGACCACAAGGGCACCGTCGCTCTCTTCGGCCAAGCCGACTTCGGTCAACTCGGCGTAGATGCGCTCCACTTTGTCGCGGTAGAAGGACTCGCCGAGGGTGATGTCGACCTCGACGCCCATTTGTGCGAAGAGTTTGTCAAAGGCGACTTTGGAGATCTCCACGATCTGCTCCCAGATGGCGGTGTTTTTGGGATCGCCGTTTTGCAGGAGCACCAGTTCGTTGCGGGAAATGTCGCGCAGTTCAGGGTGCTCGGTTTCGAGGGCGGAGCCGTCTTTGTAGAGTTGGTCGAGGGTGACGAGCGCATCGTCGCCCAAGTTGGCGAGGTCGATGCCGTCGCGCTTGATTTTCATGATCAGCGTGCCGAAGTTGGTGCCCCAGTCGCCGATATGGTTGTCGCGCACCAGGTCAGCTCCGCAAAAGTCGAGCAGGCGGCTTATGGCTTGGCCGATCACCATAGGGCGCAGGTGGCCGATGTGCGCTTGCTTCGCCGTGTTGGCGCTCGGGTAATCGATGATGACCTTGCGGCCATTTTTCAGCTCCTTGGCGCCGCTTTGGTAGTCGGCCTTGGTCGAGTAGGCCAGTTGCCAGTCCCAGATGAACTTTGGCGAAAGCTTAAAATTGATAAAGCCAGGGCCGGCCAGCGAGAGCTCGACCAGTTCCGGGTCGAATTGGCCGGAGGCCTGAGCCGCTTCGATCAGTTTTTGCCCGAGTTCGCGCGGGTTGGCTTGGTTGCGCTTAGCGAAGCCGAGCACCCCATTGGCCTGATAGTCGCCGAACTTCGGGTCGGCCGGGCGCACACCCGGCTCGAAGTCAGCCCCGAAACCTTCGGTTGCGGCAGCGACTTGGCGCAGAATTTGATCGATAGCGTGAGACGGATTGAACCAAACAGACATGCCGCCAAGGAAAAACCTCGTGATGGGGGGTCAAGCCTATCCGTCTTAATCCTACTCTTAATCGTCATCTTAATCTCCGCGTCGATCTTCGTAGCATGATGGCGATAGCCATTGTGTCCATGGCATGAGCGAGACGTGACACCGGCTGTCGCCTGCGTTCTACGGAAAGAGATTAAGTTTAAGAGTAGGATTAAGATTAAGATTACGAATTGGCGATTTCGTCACTAACACAGAGATCGACATTCAGCTAAAACGCCGCAGTTTACGCACTTTAACAATCATGGAAACCGAACCGATCGATCCGAACACCCACAAGAACACGAGCATCCGCCGTGTCATTAAGGCTGGCTCCTATTCGCTTGCTGGCTTGGCGGCTGCGATGAAGCACGAAGCGGCCTTCCGGCAAGAAGTGCTCTTGGCGCTGCCCTTACTCGCAGTCGCCTGCATTCTGCCCATGCCGCTCGCGCAGCGTCTTATGCTGGTCGCTAGCGTGATTCTCGTGCTCATCGTCGAGTTGATCAACTCGGCGATCGAAGCGGTGGTCGATGATATTTCGCTGCGCAACCGGCCACTGGCAAAGCGCGCCAAGGACATGGGCAGTGCGGCGGTGTTGCTCAGTTTGCTCAATTGCCTAGTTTGCTGGGCTTCGGTCATTACTTTACATTGGGTGGATTATTTCGGCTAAGCCATGCTACACATCGTCCTTTTTAACCCCGAGATCCCGCAAAATACGGGCAACATCGGTCGCCTCTGCGCGATCACCGAGAGTCGCCTACATTTGATTCATCCACTCGGCTTTACCATTACGGACAAGCACCTCAAACGCAGCGGGATGGACTACTGGAAGTCGCTGGACGTGCATCATCACGAAAACTGGGAAGCCTTTGAAGCCAGTCCCGAAGCGCCCAAGCGACTTTGGCTGCTGACCACCAAGGCCGATCATGCGTATTGGGATGTCGAATACGCCGACGGCGACGGACTCGTTTTCGGCAACGAAGGTCACGGTGCCCCCGAGTGGCTGCACGCGAAAGTGGCAGGCCAGCGTGTGACGATTCCGCATAAGAACAATACCCTGCGCTCTCTCAATCTCTCGACCTCGGTCGGTATCGTGACCTACGAGGCGCTGCGGCAGTTAAGATAGGGAAACTGGAGGGCAATGCTCCGTCATTGCCGAGCGATCGGCCTGAATATTACAAACGACTGTCGGTTGCGGCGGAGCGCAACCCTCCATTTTTTCGCTTCTAATTCTCAGAGAGTCGTCACATCGTTGCTTTCTTGAATGCCGCTCCACAGACTCCTACTGAAACTACCGCGCGCTTTTGGCGTTGCCTCTCGCTGGCGTTGTTCCTGGTCGTCACGCTGATTGGCTGCTTCACAGTTAGCGACTACGGACGTTCGTGGGACGAGACCTTTCGATTTGGAGGCGGGGATGCTAAACTCGCTTACTACAAAACGCTCTTTTCCGGCGAGTCGCCCGCTGCTTTGACGGACTCCTATCCCGGACTCTTCGATCTACCCCACAGCTATGTGCCCTACTGGATGTGGCGAACGATTCCCGAGCACGTGCTGTTGCTATTTGGCATCGCTCTGATCGCGGGCTTATACGGGCTGATTAGAAATCGAAAAAACCTTGCGCCTAGGATTTTAGCGGCTGCGCTGCTTTTATTTAGCTCAGTGTTTCCTGTGTTGTATATCTTGTGGCGCGATCCTGTGCTCTACGATGGTATGCGGCACACGCTGTTTGTTTTGCCGCCGCTGGTGTGCGTGGCGGCACTGGGGCTGGAGTGGGGCTTGCGGCAATTACGACTCTTTTGGCAGCGGCTGGCTCAGTCAGTTCTAGCCGCTTTGTTTTATCTTTGCGCTCTCGGATGAAATGAAGGCAAAGTTCGACTAATGGCAGAGCACGAAAAAAGAGAGTCTTTGTATCGTAAACTTTCGCTAGGTTTGCTCTTGGTCTGTGTGCTCTTAGGCTTCGGCACAAGCGGGGACTACGGCATGGGCTGGGACGAAGTCACCCGCTGGAATTCGGGCGATGCCAAGGTCGAGTATTATAAAGAGCTCTTTGAAAGTGATGATCCCATGGCAGTGGTTCGGAGCGCGGGAACGGACTCCTATCCCGGCTTCTTTGATATGAATCTCACGCTGCTACACGCCGCGACGGGCTGGGATCGTTTTCTACTGGGGCATTGGCAGGCTTTTATCTTCGGTCTGGTCGGGTTGATGGCGCTGTGGCGGATTGGGTCAATCTTCGGAGGGGCGCGGTTGGGGTTTTGGTCGGTCGTACTGATGATTGTGACGCCCACATTTTACGGGCACTGGTTTCATAATCCCAAAGACGTGCCCTTTGCTGCGACCTACACGCTGGGGCTTTGGGCAATGATCGAGTTTGTCCGCTACTGCCCCGTTTTGAAAAAGCGCTGGCTATTGGCGGCGGCCATCGCGATTGGTCTCTGCATGGCGACCCGTATCGCGGGTATGGTGCTGCTGGCCTATTTCGTGGCGGCGGTGGGCATGGTCATGCTGATTCAGTTGTGGGAGAGCCGGGCAAACTTCCGATGGCGGCAAGCCTTGCGCGTATCGTTGCCGTGGTTGATTGCGTTGCCGCTGGTCGCGATGATCGCCTATTTGACATTGCTGCCATGGTGGCCGAGTTCGCACAAGGATTTACTCTCGGTTTCCAGCTCGACTCTGCAGCAACTACACACCAGAGCATCGGACATCCCGCTGTTCTTTCGAGGGCAAGTGATGTGGGCGGCGGATGCGCCCTTCTATTACACGCTCTGGATGTTTGCGATCAAAGCGACCGAGCTGATGCTGGTTGGGCTGCTCTTGTTACTGCCCTTCAGCTGGCTTCGTTTGCGCACACACCTTGCGACTGGGTGCAGTTTGAAGTCTGCACCTGCTTTGGTTGTGTTGATTCTAGGGGGCTTCTTTCCCTTACTCTACCTCACGCTGACAGCACCCGCTTTGCACAACGGTGCGCGCCATTTTCTATTTACCTTTCCCGCGCTTTGTGTCTGCGCGGCATGGGCGTATCTCGAATTAGGCGGTTGGCTGCGAGCACATCGGCCGTCGATGAGGCGTTTTGCGCAGATCGGTTTTGGCGTGCTCTTACTGCTGCCAATTGTTCATTTGGTGAAACTGCACCCTTATCAATACGTCTATTATAATTCACTAGCCGGCGGCTCGGCTAAAGCGATGCAGCGCTATGAGGGCGAGTATTGGTTTACCAGTTCGAAACATGCAATCGAGCAGCTGGCTGCATATTTGGAGAAGTCCCCAGAGCTTATCCCCGCCGATGGTTATATAGTCGTTTTAATTCTAGGCCCTTGGCAAGTGGCAGAGCCCTTCTTGCCCGATGGCTTTCGGTTGACCAGTGACGCAGCGGAGGCAGATTTTTTAATCCTCAATACGCAGATGCGCATCCACGAACGTTTTGAAGGGACTGAGCTTTTCCGAATCGAGCGAATGGGTGTGCCGATCTGTATTGTCCTGAAGAAGACTTAATTACTTTCCAAGAATATCGACCGTCCTCGGGTGCAGTGGCAGTACCAAGTTATGCGCGGCTTGAGCCATTTCTCTATCAAAGGTGAGCAGACAGAGGTCTGGTAATCGCGTAACAAGCTGATCAAAGAGAAAGAGGTGGGCGGCATCCGCTGCCCGTAAGCCCAAGTTTCGGTTGAATGCCCGAAGTTCCGCAAAGCGTGTGGCGCTTAATTCGCAGAGGGTGAAGGCATTTGAAATCTGTCGCCAAGCCGCCCAAGCGGTGTTATCCGCTTTCTGTCGGATCAGAGCAGCCTCGGTCTCGATAGTCAGCCAGTCCCATGCCCATGCCGCTTCACAGGCACCCCAACACTCGAGAGCTACGCCGGAGCGCTTTTCCTTAAGCAAAAGCGGAACAACTGCACTGGTGTCGAAAAAAATGCGCATTACCAATTCTTCTCCGCTCGAATACTTTCGGCACTATTATCACCCTTTGCCGGAGCTACGCAGTGTCCCGGATTCGGGAGTGTGGACGATTTATGTCCCCAATGGGTAACGGGCAGGCCGTCGTCTTCCAGTAGCCGTGCTAGCTCAGGATCGAGTTGCGGCATTGAGGCAGCCCCATATTTTGCTGGGGAAGTGAGGTAGGCGACCGTGTCTTCACGCACGCAAACCTCGATTGGTTCGCCAGTTTCTCTAATATCTTTAAGATAACGTGAGAGATGTGTTTTAAGTTGACCAACTTTAACTTTCATTGTGACCAAGTTAGTCTGAATTTCATTATTGTCAAGTTTTGTCATTCTTGACTTAGCTAATTCCTCTATTAAGTTCGTTAGGTATGGATTCTACAGTATTGCGAGCACACAATGAAGATCCGTTTGATCACAACAGCTACGCTGAAGCAAAACAATGAGTCCAAGCGTTCAAAAGGTTCTCATGCACACCTCGGTCTTTCCTCGCTGGGCGGGAGATAGCACGCCACCCTTTGTTTTGAATCAATGCGAGCTCATGGCGACCAAAGGCTGGGAGGTCACCGTGTTGGCACCACATAGCAGGGGAGCCAAGTTGAGTGAAGGGATTAAGGGTGTTCGCGTCATCCGATATCCTTATATGCTACCCTTCCAATTTGAGCAGCTTTGTTACAACGGAGGCATATTGATTAACCTTCAAAAGAAACCGCTCCTTCGCTGTCTGTTGCCCTTTTTCTTTCTTTCGCAACTGTTAGCCTTGCTGTATGTTTGTATTCGAGAAAAGCCGACGCTACTCCATTCTCATTCGCTTCTGCCCCAAGGACTGAGCGCCGCGTGGGTAGGTCGATTATTACGAATCCCACATGTGACAACAAGCCATGGAAACGATGTGTTTGGTTTGCCGACGAGCGGTTGGATGGGGCGTCTCAAGCGGAGCGTTTTGAAACAAGCAAATGCTATTACGGTGAACAGTTCAGCGACTCAGGCAGCAGTCATGGCACTGGGCGCATCTGCGGAAAAAGTTCATCTGATACCCGCAGTGGCCAACGTGGGGAAAATCGATCCAGACATTGTGCAATCGATTGAAGTAAAATACGGCAAGTCTCCCAAGGTGCTGTTTGTGGGTCGATTCATCGAGGAAAAGGGCGTCTTGGATTTATTGCAGGCGTTCGCTCAGGTCAAAGAACGGGTCGACGATGTGCAGTGCTTATTTGTGGGTGATGGGGTGCTGCGCGCTGAAATGAAAGCGATGGCGCGTGCTTTGAAGATCGAGCAGGCCGTGCATTTGATCGGTTGGCGGCCCGGCGAAGAGATAGCTTCCTGGATGGCTGCTGCGGATGTATTGATCGTGCCCAGTAAGCCGGTGGGTACTTGGCAAGAGGCGCAAGGCTTGGTGGTCGTCGAGGCGATGTCCGTGGGCACTCCCGTCATTGCATCGCATATTGGCGGTATTCCTGACATGGTGAAGGACGGAGAGACCGGACGGCTTTTCACTCCGGGAGATCCTGGGCAGCTTGCGGAGCTGCTGGTTGATTTATTCGCAAATCATGGTGACTACGAGCGCATGACGAAAGCTGCTCGTGCTCGGGTCGCTGAGCATTACGCGGCGGATGCCGTAGCTAAACAGACCGAGGAGTTGTATCAACGCTGTGTTAAGCATTAATAAGAGAACGGAATGAGCCAAAAAATAGCACCAGAGAACCTAGGCGGACGTAGCTCGTTTGCCTCCTCAGCCGCTAGTAGTCGGCAATTGAAGGCGATGAAGGTTTTTGCGATCATGCAGGAGCAGATCAATCTTAGGGATGCGGTCGTATTAGATGTCGGCACTGGATCTGGTCAAATGGCTGCTTTATGGGCGGAACATTGCCAGACGCTTCATAGTGTTGATGTCTGTGACCAGAGAGTGACGGATGCGGGGTACCATTTTTCTCTGATCGAAAACGAAGTATTACCCTTTGTAGATGGCGCATTTGATGCAGTCATCTCAAATCAAGTAGTGGAGCATGTTTGGGATCAAGAAATGCATATCCGTGAAATTGCAAGGGTTCTCAAACCCAACGGCGTCGCCTACCTTTCAACACCAAATCGCTTCTGCTTGATGGAGCCCCACCACCGCTTGCCTTTACTCGCTTGGTTTGGTGATCGCGTGGCCATAACTTACCTCAAGCTATTTCGAGGGAAAGATTGGGATGTGAAACTCCTTTCGTATAGGAAACTTTATAAGATGCTCTCCTCCTATTTTAAAATCGTCGATGCAGTCCCGCAGGTCATGTCCCGACCCTTACATTTTCATCAAACAAGAAATGAAAGGCTAGCTCGCTGGCTTTCTCGCGTCCCGTCAATTTTGTGGCAGTCTCGGATTAATGTGTGCCTGCCTTCTTTTATGATTATTCTAAAAAAGCACCGATGTGGCAAAACATGTTCAGCAAACGTAAATAACCAGTCGTAGTTTGAAGTATGAAAATCGGTGTCCTAACTAAGCGATATTATACGGGCAAGGATCTCCTCAAGGATCGTTATGGCCGGCTTTATCATCTGCCCAAGGCTTGGGCGGAACTAGGGGCTGAAGTCGATGTGATTGCTCTTGATTACCGGAGGGGTATCCCTGAGGAAGTGACCGAAGGGCGCTTGAGATTGCGTTCGATCCCTTCCAGTGGATTTCGTTTAGGTCAGCTGGAACATGAAATTAGGTGGGATCACTATGATGTTTTAGTGGCTTCCGGACATTTGAATTTGGGGCGTATGGTCAGGTCGATTGCCCATAAAAATCAGATCCCTTGTCTCTTTGATTTGTATGATTACTATCCAGCATTCCTTGGAGCTTTTCATTGTATTGGTGCTATCTATATGAGCCATTTGTTGCGTGCGTTTAATGGGATTATGGTAGTCAGTTCAGCTTTGGAGGTATTCTGCCGATTGTCTAATGGCGCCATTTGTCGAGTTCCGAATGGCGTAGATCGAAATCTTTTTCAGCAAATCCCGCAAGCCCAAGCTCGGGAAGAACTCTCAATAGAGGCCAATATACCAATCTTCGGACTTTTCGGCAGTATCAGCGATGATCTGGGAAGGCTCGAAGTGCTGGAGGCCTTTCGGGATTTTCGTAAGCAGTCTCCGAATGCACAATTATTGGTTGGAGGAACTGGCAGTTCCTTTTTTGAAGGAATTGAAGGTGCCCGGAGTCTAGGTAGACCCTATTCGAAAAGTCTCTGATGGGTCGTAAAAATCTGCAATCAACGGTGTAAGGGAGGAAGTTATAATAAAATAAAAATATTTTATATTATTATTTAAATCATTCTGGCATAATGACC
>Ga0105054_10008812_pt1 | contig 13257 bp, 8 predicted proteins | sample BON02_FD_78091 | JGI IMG/M metagenome (GOLD analysis project Ga0105054, IMG submission 78091) | Freshwater microbial communities from Lake Bonney liftoff mats and glacier meltwater in Antarctica - BON-02 (megahit assembly) | ecosystem: Environmental > Aquatic > Freshwater > Ice > Glacier...
AAATCGATTTTTTTAAATGAAAAGGATCAATGACTCGTACGTACTATGTCCAAAGAGCTTTGGCAACATCGAAGCCGTTTTTGTGCCTGAGGATTACTCCGATTAAGCATTATCGAATGAAAGTTATGCAAGGCGATTGAGTGTCTCAGGAAACCAGTTGTTTACTTGAAGTCTGTTTAAAACTTTCCAATAATCAATGTTGCGATAGCTTGTTTAGTTTATCACGCCTCCACATTATATATAAATGATACTACAAATACCGGATAGAACCATCAATCTCTTACAATGCAACTTCAACAATTTATGTCGTAGATTTCAAAAAAATTATTATCGGTTTTTACAAAAGTTAATAACTACTGACCTATTTGAAAAAAGAACTAAGTGAAGGTATCACGTGCAGGCTGATAGTGGGTCATTCATGGATGGTGATGCTGCCACGCTGCAACCAGTGACGCTCACTCTCTCTTATTGTTAACGGTAATGGGTCTTAGCAACACTTTCACTCAAAGTACTCAATATTTCGAATGAAATCGTGTGAAATCGATGAAATTACGATTAGGAAGATTTCATCGTTCTTATGGTCCTTTATTCGTTAAATTTCATGCTGAAAAACCGTTAATTTAGCGGTGTAATTTTTGCACGAATGAAATTTGGAATCGTTTCCAAACCAAACAGAGAATAACGATGACGACTTTAATGAATCCAGCAGAAGTAGTAGAAGTAGAGCAAAAGGGCGGCCTTGTCTCCCAGCTAGTGTCGTACGGTGTAGAGACGTACTACAAAGGCAAGGACGTGCTTGTCAAGCAACCTACCCTTGGACCGCGACTTGGTCCTTGGGTGAATTTTGGAGAGGAGAAGTTGCAAGCTGGACTCAAATTGTCTCCTTACCCAGTTGATCAAGTGGTTCATGCTGTGGATAACAGACTTGACAAAGTGGTCAACTACACTGTTGAAACCAAGGACTCTCTTGCAGGGAGAGCAGCAAGAGTTGCCGCAGCTCCTGCCCAACTCAAGGATGCGTCGTTGGTTTACATGCATGACAAAATCAAGAACTTGAAGGTAGAAAAGGATAACTCCGAGTCTCCAGAAGAAATTGGCGTCACCACTGTGCTTGTAGAAGCAAAATCCGTTACCGCTGAGAGACTCAACCAGCTTCTAGATGCATCGGAAGGATACCTTCAACAGTATTTGCCTCCTACCCATGAGGAGCCTGAAGATACCGACGAGGTTATTACCACCGAGATCCGCCCAACGGCAGTTCGAGCAATCAAGGTATCCAAGGTAGCTGCTAAGAGAATGCAAGAGAGAGCTCTGGCCAAGATGACGGACTTGAAACTTCGTACCAGCAATGTAGTTCACGTGGACTTGGTCAAGTACTCTGAATGGCTTGATCTTGAAGGTAAGAAGGCGGTTGTTGTTGTACAACTCCAAAAGGTTGACGATAAACTGGTTCAACCTGCAAAGGAAGCAATGATTAACGCAAGCAACAAAGTGAATGAAAAGCTCGTTGCCCCTGTTTTAGCTCGAGTTACCGCCATCAGGGTTCCATTTTCAGATGATATCCTTCGTGTCTGGACTGTTATTGGTGACAAGTACAATGAGAAAGTTGTTCAACCGCGTGCTCAAATAATTGAAATGTTTCGCGAGGAGCTTGCACTTCAACAGGAACTTGCCAAGCAGAAGAATGGCGATGAACCAATGACTATCAGTGCTGGAATGCAAGCCGTGGTCACCGCAGCACGTGCTCGTTTGTCGAAGGAATGGGAGATTCGCATTTCTCCTTCACTTCAACGAGTAATGGGAAAAGCTTCTACGGAAGAAGAGGAAGAAGAAGAGGACAAATCATTTGGGGATGCAGAAGAAGCCGATGATTCCGAATAAAGAATTCAAATTTAAACTAGTCCTTTTTTAAAAATTAGAAGTTTTTCTCCATTTTATTTCATTATTCGTTCCGAAGTGACGGGAAGGAGAATGGTTGATTTTCGACTTCCGAGAATAATCGAACCAGCGTATGAATTCCTTGACTAAAGGATTCATCACGGGTCACGGATTTATTTGCAAAAAACTTTGAAAACAACACTACAAAGTGCTCTGAACCTAAAACTTTTTGTACCAGTTCATCTCCAATATGTGTTGCCAATCCAAAAAGAGCACCAGCGACATTCTCAAGCAGCACGGGATCCAGAAGCAACGATTGATTAAAGTCATCGTCGTCGTCGTCGTCGTTACTGATAGTTGTGATTGAAATTGACTTGTCTAAGCTGTCAAATTCCGCAAACCATTTCTCAGCTTTGAGTGGAGGCATGATTCGTATCTGTCGCTCGAATGCCAATGAGATAACGGTAACTACAATTGACAGCTCCAAAATGACAGGCTCCAAGTAACTAGACTTGATTTCAGAGTCACATTTCTCAAGCAATTTATACAGCATTGTCACAGCAGTTTCAAGCGTTTTAGCCATTTCTATGGAACAATCAGGTTCTGAAAGGTTTGGCGTCTGCCATGAATTGTTATCCACTTCCATTTCTTCTGAGACTAAATACTGATAGATATGTACAAATGCAGCAACAACCCCTTGAAACGCGTTATATTCTACTAAGAACATATCGGATGAAGCGTTTTCATATACAATTATGAATGACAGCAATTCCATAAGAGGAAGTAGTGAGGACATTGTATCCATGGAAGATAACAGTTTGAATAATTGAGGAGGCAATTGCATCTGAAAGATCAACGCAACCATTTCGTCTGGATCAAGTGCCACTATTGTTCGAAGAAGGTTGACGCCTATTTGAGGTAATGGAGAATTCATTTCAATAAGTTTAGGAATGGATGGAAGCAACTGCTTGACAATAAATCGCTTCATTTTCGCTTGAAAGACCTGATCCTTGAGTTCCAAGTAGTGCTCAAGCATATTACTAGAAAGTCTAAGACACCAAATTTGCATTTCTCCCTCCCCGCTTTTCAAACCGCGTTTCCAAAGTGCTGGAATAAGTTCTTTAATAATTGGCACTGATGGAATATGGTCACTTGATACTGCTTCAACAAGGATCATAACCATTTTATCAAATTCAGGAGCACAATCGACGGATAGATTAAGTTTCACCAACTTGGCTAGAGCCTCCACTAAAACCAGGCTCCCTGTTACCACAGAACCCAACGCTTTACTCGCATTCACATGGACCAGAACTGGCAGTATATCCTTACCTGCTTGTTGAAGGAGATGTACCCCAGGTGATGATCCAACGACCAACCTACCGGAGGCAATCACGGAGGCCATCTTCGCTGCAATTTGTGACATATTTGCAATTTCCTGATTTGCAATACTCGCCACTGCGACAAGTAACAAATAGAGACATCGTCGAAGCCCTATTGTTCCTGCGGGACCTCCACGTGCGATCATCGCTTCCATGTGAATACTTGCGGCTCTTCTTCGCTGCGATTTCTTGCTTGACAACTCCTCATCCTCCACTTTGCGAGTACCAAGTTTACGGAAGAGTCTGTCAAGTACCACGATTAACTTTAAGTCCAGTAATACGGCGATTTCTTTGGGGTTGTTTCGAAGAAACAATGTCAGAACCAACAGAGCCTTGCATCTCACTGTGAATGTTTGTGCATGACTTGCAAGTTGCAAAAGCGCCTGCAAAATAGATACTTTCACATTCGATTTCGATCCAAACAACAACTCCCTTGTTAAACGTTCTGATGTACCAAGTCTCCGAGGGGTACTAGTACTACCGGAGGGATTGTTTTCCAATGGACGAAGAACCAGCAACAATATATTCAAAAACGCTTGCTGAACTTGAGATGAACCTTGCATCGCTTGTAACCCTGATGCTAGGAAGTTCCATCCATCACGCTCAGCCAATCGAGGCAACAGACGTCTGTTCAACCGAACTAGATGTGCTAATGCCATCGCACATGAGCCACGAAATGGTTCAAGTTTGGCTTTTACTGCGCCCTCCAATAAAACTGCAGCTACATCAGCAGTTGCAAATCTCATTCCCGTGGGATTCGTTTCAGTTGTGGTGCTCAAAACATTCTCATATGTTTTAGCAGCATAGGCTCGAATATCTTCATTTGATTCTGTCCTCAAGCACGTAAGAATCTGCTTCAAAGCTGTTCCAGTGATTTTCCATTGATGTTCAGGCGTAGTCCCAACTATTGAATCATCTGGATTGATGTTGTTTCCATTGACACTAATGTAGAAAAGTAACTCGCCTAGTGCAGCCGTTCCGTAGCGACGAACAGGAAGATAGGAATCTTGACATAGAGTGACAAACAATGAGAGTAAACCATCCTCGCCAAGTCTCGGAGCAATATAAGTTGCAAACCGAATAATTACGGCCAATATTACTGCAACTCGAATCTTGACTTTTCTCACGAGGCTCTTTTGGTTAACTGGAGACCCAGGTGGTATCGAAGGATGGCTTGGGGATTTAGGTGTACCTTCCGTCAAGGTAGTAGTGCACAACCTAGTGAGTAATGCTACGAGTGATGAACTCACAATTACATTTGCGAGACGAGCATTTGTGCTAAGTGTGTATAAATAGCCGAGTACAGAGATAACAGTCGTATACGAAGTACTTGACAATCCTTTAAATACACAAGACAGAAATGCCTCTAATGCTTTTGGTCTCATGATTGCCACAGTATCGACAGGTATATTCTCGAATGGCAGTGCATTTGGGTTGAAACGGAGCACAGGCAGTGTCGTGTTTGTGGTACTGTTGTTGCCAAGGATTGGACGAACCATACGATCTGACGGATCCACCAGTAAAGATTGCACCGAAGGAATAGTAGACTTATCCTCAGGTATCACAGTATCTGCAAGGTCTTTCATTACCAACCCGAAGAACGTCAACTTCAAATGATCAAAGGTCAATTGGTTTTCGTCATCGTCTTCACTTGACGATTCGTCTAGGTGCTCAAATTCACCAGCTGGCTCAGACACATCATCCTCTGAATGATGGCTCTCCTGTTCCAGAAATGGACGGACGATAGGAGGAGGTGTCATTGGCTCTATAATAGCATCATTTGAAAAATCCACAACCAGGTTTTCTTCGCTTGGAGAAAATACGTTTTTATCTTCCACTTCATCGTCCTCCACTGTGAAATCAGGATGATGTTCAAAATCCAGAACTTTATCAAGGTTCTCTAATTGCAAATCATTCTTTTCGTCGGTGGAAGAATTATGGATATAATCTTCCGTACTTTCCCTCAAAAGATTGCGCTTCGCAACTATCGACATTCTGGACGAGTCAGATTCGGGATCCCAAATATGGCTTTGAACTTCTTCAGTTTTGGAATCAAATTCATCCCTATTATTTATTTCAAAATCATGGTCCCCCTCGTCTGAATCCGAATCTTCTTCCGAGCACCTAGGAACATATCTCCGCGTTTTCAAATAATGTAAATATGCAGCATTAACCGGCATAGGTTCTAGCTTTGGCATTGTTGCAAGACCTTGCCAAAATTCATGGTTTATTAATCCAGGCCAAGATATTCGTTTCATGGGGTCTTTCCGCAGAAGTGACCTTAATAGGTTTTTAAACTCAACACTCAATATTTTCGAATCATTAATGCTCGGCAGCTGAAGCGGTGTATGGCGTATAAGATGTACCAGTTCTTTCAAACTGTTTGATTCAAATGGGACATGACCAAGAGCCATCTGATAGAGAATGCAACCCAAGGCCCACAAATCTGAAGCGCAAGAGTACACACCTTCATCACTGAACAACTCTGGCGCCATGCAACATGGAGTACCTTGTTTGGTTGTACGTTGATTTTCTTCCATTCGGGGTTCATTAATACTTCGAGCCAGCGCAAAATCAGACAACTTGAGAATCCCATATTCGTTCATTAATACATTCGAAGGCTTTAGATCACAATAAAGAATTCCATTTCGATGTAGATAATGAAGCGCATTTACTAAATCAGATCCAAATACTCGAACTGAACTCTCGGGCAGAAGCGGATCAATTTGCAACATGTCTTTGAAACTTCCTCCCGTGCAGTATTCCAATATTAACCACACGTGATGCCTCGTTTCATACCATCTATGAAACTGAAGACAGTTGGGGTGATCCAGACGATACATGATTCGAACTTCATGGAGTACTTTATCTAGTCTCCCTTTGTCGACACTCTTAATCGCCACATAGTTGACAGTCTTCTTTTCTCTGCCTTTGTAAACAACGCAATGCTCCCCTCGACCCTTTTCCTCATAGATATGATAATTCTCCATAGAGAAAAACAATCTTTATCTGTCAGAATAAAACGTTTCTTGTAGGACTTGGTCGTGGAACAAGCAATCAATCAATCAAAATAGAAAAAAAGGATGTTCAGATTCTTTACAGGCGTCACACGACGAAGGGCAACTTTTGGAAATGAGAAAAAACATTATTATATGGCTGGAACTATCGGAGGTGGTGTGGTTGCGTTCGTATGCTTGAACGAAGGAATGTTTAAACTGCTCAACAAATACGACATCACAATGTCACCCGCAATTCCAAATATTTTTATCCTTGGTGCTCTCAGTGCTCATCCATTTGTTGGTAAAAAGATGGATATCCTATTTGGACCAGCAGCTTTATTTCTGCGAGCAATGATGCCTTTGTTACTAACACCATTGGTCACTGCTCCTTTCGCCATGGAAAAACCATCAAACGATTGCCTTGCTAAGATGGCATGTACCCTTGCAGGCGGGGGATTGTTTACCATGTTTGTAACTGGCAAAATTCTGATGAACTGTAACAGCACTACTAATGTTGTTCATAGTATTAAATCCCGTGGACACGATGGTGTCAGGTTCATTACACAGCAGTTGTTAATGTCTCCTAAGTTCGCTGCCTTTGCTTTACTTGGTGGTGCTTGTATTAGTTTTCTATGGGACCAACCGCATGGTTATTACACAGGTGCTACAATAGCATCGTATGTACTCAGTGCCAGATTTCTTCCGTACATGATAACACCTCCTTCAGTTATTGCTGGAGGCTGCATCACATTATTAAGCTGGGGTATTTCCAATGATCTCCAAGGAGAAATTCAAACTTATTTATGCACAACAGGTGAACTATTCAAATTCTTCATCAGTCCCGCTATCTCCACATTAGGTTTATTAACGTATTCACATCGCCAACTACTCATATCACAGTGGGGTTCTATATTGATAGCTTGTTCAGTTGGAGCTCCACTGGGATTAGGGTTCACCGCCTTGATAGGGTCTACCCTCCTGGGTCTTTCCGACTCCCAAATGCAGTCGCTACTACCAGCTACCACAACAACTGGTCTCGCTATCACTATGGCGCACGCTTTACCTCTTGCAAAAGAAGAATGGATCCCAGTTGGGACCATCGTTTGCGGGGTTTTTGGAATGTCAATGTGGGCTCCGTTGCTTACCATCACGGGGCTCGGCGCGTCCGGACCATTTGTTCAAGGATTTGCTCTTGGTTCCGTGTCTCATGTTAGTGTCACAGCTGCATTGGGTTCAGCAGGAAGGACCCTCGCCTCTGAAAGTGCTGCCATATCTTTCTTCCTCATGGGTGTCTCCCGATGTCTCATTCTTGAAATTCTTCAAAAGACAAGTAAGAACCCGCATGATAATTAATACAAGAACAGGTGCAAATCGATATTTATAGTGTATAAATACACCGTGTCTGTGAATCGTTGTATTTCATTCAGGCATTTCATCTTGGATGAGATGGGAACCTGGTGGGTCGGCGTTTTGATCTATGTCAGTGGAGCAGTGATGATGGCTCTAGGTGTGAACCTCCAAAAGTACTCGCTGAATACTCAAAGTAAAATAGAGAAGCAGCTACCCAAATTCAAGCAGAAGTACTGGATGCTTGGTCTCGTTTTTTACATCTCCAGTGGAATCATGCTTTCGATCGCCCTTCTCTTTGCATCTCAGAGCCAACTCAGCCCTCTAATGTCAATGGTTCTCGTATCTAATGTGGTTTTCGCCCATTTTTTACTAGGTGAAAATATTTCAAAAATCGACGCGCTGGGAATTCTTATTATCATCGTAGGTCTTTGTATCACAACCACGACAGCTCCTCGAGCCGAGAATATATTGTCAAAAGAAGAATTGATTGATTTGTACACACACGCTCTCTTTATTTGCTACGTAGCATTGATCGTTGCGATGATTGTTTCACTTTACTTTCTGAAATGCTTTTTTGAAAAACGCAACCACGAATCGGAGCAGCGGGAGCTAAAAATTTGGAGGGCTTATGGTATAACGTTTGCTGCATTAGCTGGATGCTTCGGAGGACTTTGCGTAACATTCATGAAAAGCGCAACGACTATAATCGTGGAAGAAGCGAACGAAGGTGGTTTCGTTGGACTGGTTTCCAGTTGGTTGATGTGGATTCTAATCGCCGTTCTAGGCACAACATGGGTTTTTCAATTGTATTGGCTCAATAAAGGGTTGGAAAAGTTTCCAGTTATTTTTATTGTGAGTATTGAGGCTATCGTTAATGAATTCGTGGCAGTTTTAGGGGGCACTCTTTATTTTGAAGAGTATAAAATGTTTTCCGCTCTCACAGGAACGTTGTTTGGGTTTGGATTGGTTTTGGGGATGACTGGTGTGGCTTTATTTGCCAGTCAGGCTGATCTTGGCCTCGATATCGAATGCAAAGAAGCTCCATCCGTGGCCTTGAATGAAATATAGCTTTTTATATTTTTAAAAAACGCATGCGGCTGGAGTTCGGAATTTCATGTGATACGTGCAAGTTTCCGGTTCCCATACTTCAAAAATTTCATCGATGTCTCCACAGGTCAAGTGTACAGTCAACGACCGTTTAGGGCCGTTCCAACAACTAGCCCCATGTTGAAATTTGAACACTTTGTAATCGTTGTTCTCAAATGGAACCCAATCACCTAGGGAAATCTGGTCTTGCTTGGCCTTCCCAAAAGGGCAAATCTCATAATTATATTGCTCAATTTTCGACTTGAAACATTTCCCTTTTAACGTGTAGAATTCTTGCTCCGGTCCAAAATCCATTGAGAATTCTGATTCAAGAGTCTCAAGAGTATTTCTCAGATCATTTCGAATTCCATCAAGACCAGATTTTTTGGTATGGATTTTTTTTAGGCGACTTTGAATTGGGCAGGTTTCTTGTTTTTCTTTTATTGTATCTTCGGCTTGTTTTGTTTCCTCCTCGTCATCGACTTCGTCATAGCTATCATGTTCGTCTTCAAACGTCGGATCCACCCCTTCTTCTTCTTCTTCATTGTCACTATTCGTAAACCAACTTACATCTTCCTCAGGCAAGATTTCTTTGACCAATGAAACCAAATCAGAGTTAGAGCCGCCTTTCACCACTACGTTCACAGTTAACTTTTCAAGCTCAGCTCTACTCAACTGAGACAACTTTAAACTTTCAATTCTTTTGACAACTAGAAGATTCTCCTTTAACCTAACTTTTTCCTCCTTATGCTCTTCCAGTTTATCTGCTTCTTCTCTCAAAGTGGCAAGTTCATCATCCATTTGTTCCAGCTTAGTTGCGAGTTCTGCTCGTTTAACGTTGTACTGTTCTTCAGACATGCGGGAACTTCGACCCTGTGCAACATACTCAAGTTTTTTCTTTAATCCACGTTCTCGAATAGCAGTATCTTCAGCCATCTTCTCACGATACACCTTGCCTACTTGCTCACATGTATTCGGACACACATTCACTCGTTCATCACTTCCGTCGCAGCAGTCACATATACCGTCATGCACTCTAGATGTAGGAATATAAGCACCGACATATCCTTCATTATCACAATAATATTTGGATAATCCACCGCAAGCCGATGTGCCTGGTTCATCACAGCCATCCGGACAATCGCAATAGTCATCGTTCACTTGAGACAAGGGTATGGATGTATCGCCACAGGATAAACGAAGCCCATTAAACTGATGTTGATCATTCGAAGACACACCCCGTATATCATTCCCACCAACAAATAACACGATCCAAGCAGCAACAGCAGCTACGAACATTGTATCTTATGGTCTACCAAAAACGTTATTATCGATCATGTGGTTGTCCGTTTTGTTACCTCTTCTTGTCGTCGGGTCTAAACGAGAAGAACTGCCGCCTCTTCCCGATCACTCATCTTCAAAGCAATTACCAGTTTCGATACTTGGCACCTTTGGTGCTCTACTGCACTACCCGGAATTTTCCAACTCTCAATCTGCATATATGTTTTTGCTTTCAAAAGGCTTGGGAGTCAATAACTTGACTCGAATTGTCATTGATCAAACTATAGATCGAGTTTCCAACGCTATCGAATCTGCAGAAGAAACATCTCCTCGTGAAATAGTTTTGCCTATCAAATCTTCCAAAGGTTGTTTGCTGTTGCAATATAGCCAAGAAGATAATCCAACCCAATTGACAAGAAATTTTCTGGATGAAAATGGTTTTACGCAAGTTGATGAATCGGCCGTTGAAGCCATTGTTAACCAGTTGAAGCTTCGAAGTGCTTTGAGAAGACACCAGGAGGATTCCTTCCAGACAGTGCAGGGTGTGGAGCACGCCAATTGTCGAACAAGACCGACAGACGAAGACGACGAGCTTCCTAGACTGACTCGGCTTTTGGATGCTGATAAGGTTCCGGCGTTTGTAATCAACTTGTGGAATAACCACGCACGTAGGAGCTACATGAAAAGCCAATTAAGTGGAGTGGAGACGTTTTGGATGCCAGGAGTGGATGCATTATCAATTCCACAGTTTGTGCTTCGACAAGTGATGCACGAGGAGACAAAAATTATGATTCAATCTCACCTCGCTGCAGCTATTGCTCATATTCAAACGTGGAATGAAATTATTATCAACGGGCTTCCTTTTGCCATGGTATTTGAAGATGATATGCACATCGTTGATGATGATTTTCGCTGTAAAATAGAAAAGGCAATTAAGAAGTTACCAGCTAATTGGGGCATCTTATACCTTGATTATTCCGATGAGCATTACTGGGACAACAAGCACCTCCGAACCAAACAATTATGTATTGAGAGCGCAAAGAAAGATGACATCGTGCAGATTGACGGAGTTTGTTCTTCTGGATCAACCCGAGCCTACGTGGTGTCGCACTTTGGAGCACGAATTCTAGCTAAAACATCTCTTCCAATTTGGAGAAATGCTGATGTGTACTTGCGCGATATGATATACACCGAAGAAATTGAAGCATTTGCGTTGACAAAACCTATTGCTACAGCCCAACTTCAATTGAATAGGCCATCGGAAATGTCGGAAAGGTCTATTAAATTGGATATGGCAAAAGATGAAGTAGTGTTAACTTATGCGCAAGATGACATAATTGATTGCGGAACCGAAATTTGCCCAGTTTATTTAGAGTAGTTTTTAATTTAAAATATTAAAATGCATACTCGTACATGTTGCAGTCCAAATAGTTCTATCAGTTCAAAATGCTTCACTTGGTTCGTTTTCTGGCGTGTGTATTGAATTCGAACATCAATAAAAAATATTTTGTGAAGTATAATATCCTATTGTAAACAATAGGACTACCACACACACCACCAGCGTGTGCCCAATTAGTTTTAGATTAGTAAATCACGAATGAATTTGCTGTTTCTGTCGTCATTGGCATTTATAGTCAACGGGCACACATTCTTGTTGACTCCAGTGGCTCGTGATCTCAGTTGGCACAGTAACCTTGATCTGAAACAGGAGTGTGGTGGTGATCTTAATGTCACTAGAACCTACACTCGCGGGCAATCCGTGCCTTTTGGCTGGGGGCGGAACAACCATCATGGAGGTTTTACTCAGATGTCAATATTGAGCCTAGCAGACTCACAGCGGCCTGACGCTGCAGCACTATTCGATGACCCATCTAATATTTTCTTCACAAGTTGTTATAATAGACTCTGTCAAGCCCAAGCGACGGGCGATAGATTCGGATTTGGAGCAGATGGTACCGATTTTCAAAAAACAGTGTGTGCAACTCAAGTTCCAATGCCAAGTTACCTTCCAGATGGAGACTATACTCTTAAATTTATCACATTTGGTTCCGGGAGTGATGAAGGGGGGATCAGAAACGCGCCATTGGGTTCCTTTTCAAATTGCCACAATTTCAAAATAAATGGTGGTGCATTAACTACAAAGCCAGCAAACAACGCACACATCAAATTCGATCTCGAGGACAGAGGTCTTCAAATTATAAACGACAAAAACCCAACATTTAACATAGACAGAACCGGCCAATGCTTATTTATCGGAACAAATTCACATTTGGGATGCCGGCAGCTTACGGCTGATGGACCACCCACATGCACAGGAGAAATTGCTGATGTTTCGAAATGCGGGTCAGGCAGTCTAGCCGATTCAATCTCATCGTGTGTCGCGGAGTCCAATGACACGATCACGGATGGGAATATCTTTAATTACCTGATTGGAAAACCATATTATCATCCGGAATATGACGGCAAATTCAAATTGCTATCTTATGTGCGTGATCCTGTGGTTATTCAATTAGCCACGCAAGTAAAAGACAACGATACATTGTCGACCGCAGATGATTCCAGTCTCAGCCCTATTGTTGTTATCGCAGCTTCTGCAGGTGGAATACTGGTGCTACTTGCAGTTATTACCTACAAGCTCAGCAGCAACAGAAACAATAACTCTGGATCTTCTGTGGGGTCTCTTGGCTATTTCTATAACGTGGAGCCAAGCTATGGGTATGATAACAACAGCAACAACAACACGATGAGCATGGGACATTACTCACCTGGTATGCCACCTTCTCCGATGAGATCTAATCCTCCTACCTTGCCAAGACGACCGCAAGCCCCTCCTGGGTTCGACGAAAATGATGATCTTGAAAATCGGTCTTCTTTCACTCCATATAAGATTAGTGGTGCTGCATTACCCCAGCAGTACCGATAAGATATTTTATTCTCTTTTAAGCGTTATTCATTTTTATACTTCCAAAATTCAAACCCAGCATTTCCAAAAGAACAAAGTCTTGTCATTGAATGTGGAAAAATTCAAAAAAAATTCCGATGCCGGGAATTGAACCCGGAGCTCCTGCGTGAAAGGCAGAAATGTTAACCATTACACTACATCGGAATAGAGTGATGTGTCGGAAAAACTTCATGAAGTCGCTTGTTTTTGACTCACTGTCTAGAACCACGGAAATGAACATCTAAGAATTTTCCGTTACCAGAAGAATTGCAATTGTACACCCGTTCACCAACAGAATCCACCAAGTTAGCATATCGTGCAAAATGCCGAAGAACCTGAATAG
>Ga0105054_10008814_pt1 | contig 13256 bp, 10 predicted proteins | sample BON02_FD_78091 | JGI IMG/M metagenome (GOLD analysis project Ga0105054, IMG submission 78091) | Freshwater microbial communities from Lake Bonney liftoff mats and glacier meltwater in Antarctica - BON-02 (megahit assembly) | ecosystem: Environmental > Aquatic > Freshwater > Ice > Glacier...
GCTTCAACAATAGTCTGTTTCAAACTCAAAACGGTTGCATGTTGAAGTCCGAATCACCTGAGGTCTAGTCAGTTACATTCAAATAGACTAGGATAGCAAGAATTTTTGCATCACTTGTCATATAAGGTTAAATAAGGTTGATTAATAGCGCTCCAGTGAATAAAACATGCATTTTTATCATATTTGAATTATTCCTGAATTCGAGAAATCGTTATAGAGTTTGTATATAGGATGCGTTTATCCATGAAAAGTGACTAATAAAAGTGACTTGGAGAGTTGATAAGATCCTGTTGAATAATAAACTGTTTGCATATATTGCGTATTTATGGAAGTATGACAAAATTCGAGTAGAATGTCGTTGGTATTGAAAATGAAGGCAACTGTTCAATAACCACATAGTGAAACGAGTGATTCCATAGGGTCATGTATAGGTTTATGGATGCTGTACTAAGCTAAAAACAGGCATTCACCAGCTCCTGGTACCTTTTGAACTCTTCTGAGCATTCCCTCGATGGACGATCTTGTCGCGGCTCTCGCTGTATGAAAAATGGCTATAAGGCGAAGGTTTAATATGTTAAATGGAATTTCCCAGGGCTGTGATCATGATGGTGCTATCTATTACTCCTGAAACAAAATATTGAAAATTTTGATTTTGAAAAATACAGTCAACTGGTGTTAAACTTTTTATATAGCCATTGAAATATACATCGGTCACCAGAAGGTGCCTATGACGGTGAGTTATTTATTTATTTATGTAGGCCTCATCGATTGACTCTCTTCTTCAGCGGCTACAGTTGTAGAAAAATGAAATCAGCAGCCCGAAATTTGAATTCGGATTTTCAGCATTTTTTTTTGCGACGGTTGGAATGTATATTGGTCACCAGAAGACGCCTATGACGGTGAGTTATTTGTTTATTTATGTAGGTCTCATCGATTGACTCTCTTCTTCAGGCACTAGAGAAGCGAGTTCCTCGGAATCCGAAATACTCAAAAATCCAAGCGACCATTGATACAGGTGCTTCTGTTTCCAATGTGAAGATACTATCAACTAAAGAATTTCTCAGGCGACAAAATGAACTGTTCGACAGAATTAAAGCATCTGATTTGATGCAGCTTCTTAATAGTATTGATCGAGAGGAATCAAATCTTCTCCTACTTGATTCGCGTGAGGTCTCAGATTTCCAAAATTGTAGAATACAAACTGCAGTTTCGTATCCGCTAGTGAATCTTCACCAGGACAGAATAACAGGAGATATGTATAAATTCAAAAACAGCGATAGTAAACTCATTGTGGTATACGATGATGACGAGCGAGTAGCGTCTGTCGCTGCCAGAGCTTTGGTAGAACGAGGGTAAGTCTGTGATTTTTTCTTGTGCTATTCATTTATTCGAATCCCGTAGATTTAACAACATCCGCATGCTCAGTGGGGGGCTTATTTCCTTCGGAAATCACTTTCCCAATCACCTCGTTGGTACTCTTCCTGAGGAGTTGGTCAGAGTGAAACCGTTGAGTCCCACAGAGTCCGTTGCCAGAAGACGAGAGCTGCGGCGAGAACGCCAAGTCCGCGGAGAGTCACCGCGTAGTTATGCTGGAAGTGTGTCAGGTTTTTCTACTAGCTCGACACTATCTCATCAATCCACATTTTCAAGAACAGCCAGGTGGAAGGAAAACAAAGCAGCAGTCTACCACCATAAAGAATTAGTTTCAAAACTTCATCACACCGCTACCTAATTGAAATACTTATTATTATTGAAATAACCACTTTGTTATTATACTATTATTAATTAATAACCCATTTCTTTTTGTTTGATCGCCTCTCGCATCAAATACTTGCCCTTGTTCTTCATTCGTCTTCGTACCAATTCCTTTCCCTCGCGATATTTGATAGCTGACGGATTTTCATGGAACTAGAATATATAAGTCGACACATTATAAAATCGAACTTTACTTACTCTACTCATTCGAGCACGTTGAACCTCTCCCTCCTCTCTAACAATTTTATTCAGTCTGTTAGCAGCCCAGTCAGGTCTGTTTTTCATGACTTGGACACCAATCATGACGCTACTTTTTAGACTCATACATCTGCTTCCAAAAGGAATCACTCTGCTCACTTGTCTCGTCAAGATGTCCATCAAAAGTCAAAACAATATATGCATATAAAAAAATAAAAATAAAACGCAGTTCCCGATGTTGGTGCAGACATTAGCAAGGCGTCGCAACGACATATTACTGGGAAGATGGAAATCAGGTAAATACGTTTACAGTTGGTATTTCATGGTTTTCTGAATGCCAGCAACTAGGTCCCTTGATCGACAGGTTTACTGGAATGCTAGGAGAAGTCAACGTTGGGGAAAGTGCCGAAGAAGCCGCTTGCAGGGTAAGTACACAGCTCTCTGGTGTGCAACTTCAAAAGCACAAATTAGATTGCAGAGCAACTTTTTTATTCACTGAAGTTGATGGAACTGCAACTGAAGAAAAACAGTTTTTGTATGAAGTGAGCAAACATGAAGAATGGATAATTTTTGAAACGGATTTGTACGCGCCTCAATGGATTCCAATATCAGAAATACCGTATAACCAAATGGTAAATATTTTGAAAATTATTCAAAATAGATGCACTAATACTCATTCAGCCTGAAGACGATGCTATATGGTACCCGCCTTTCTTTGGGGGTCATCGATTAAGCGGAGAATTTCACTTCAACGGTAGGACGCTTCAAAGTTATAAAATACATAAGTTTATTTGATTGGATTTAGTGTCTGATTCTTTTTTTGATCTAGGGACTTTCTTCTGGTATCGAAACCTACTTCAGCATCGAACAACCTTTGCTGGGCTTCGATTTCTAAGGTTCTTAATGTGCTGTATATATTAGACCCGTTGTACGTCCTAGCCCCGTTTTTATCCCGTGGAATTAGTTCCGTAGGAGTTTTATGTTTAAAATTCAGGGCTGAGAGCAATTTCCAGTACGTATCACCGTCGAGTTGTTTCTGTTGGGAAAATCCCAGGATACATCGAGTACAAGAAAGGGACTCAACTCTACAAGCCCAATGCAAGGCGGTATCTCCATTGGAGTCTTCAGCGAGAATATCTGCGCCTGAATTTAAGAGAAGGAGTACAATTTCATGAAATCCTCCTCTTACAGCCATATGCAACGAAGTGGCACGGTCAGTAGTGCTCCTGAATGCATTTGGATTGGCTCCTATGGACAAAAGATACTTGACGATGTCTCCTCGATTTTGCCATACAGCGGTGTGAAGGAGGATGCGTCCTGATACGGAATCTGGAGCATCGATAATAAATGACTTCTTCTCCTGATACAACCGTCGTTCTTTGGCCTTCTGCAGACATATGATAAAGTCCTCGAGCGGAACAGCAATTTGACATGCATCCCATGGTGAATGAATTGTTTGCTTATCAATAAAACATGCTGCATCTATCACGGGCGTTATATCCGCTGTCTTCACTTGTAGGTCGACTAACTCTTCTTTAAAGTTCCTCATCGTAACTCCTTTTCGCCATGCACGATGACACATCTCTACAAAGGCTTGTCTGCACTCTACTTCATATGCCAATCCATTTCGTCTTTCAACATCCGCCTTGCGGTTCGCTTCCTCTGCGAATTGCTGTCGCTGTTTCGATTCCTTAGCTGCCAAATCTTGTCGAACCTTGAGTTTTGATTCGACTTTCGAAATTTGCTGTGTAGCGTTATTACACAGCAATAGTGCATCGAGGGTGGCTTGCCAGTATAGGGTTGCATTCGACTCATCACTTTGTTCATTGTTCTTGCCAGGAATGCCATTAGGATCTACAGTGAACCGTTCAATGAAGTTATCTTTGTTGGCTTCCCGGTGCAAATGATTGCATTTCGATACTGCGTCACTCGCAAGTTTTACAAATTCATTACATTTGTCAATTTCTGCGAAAAAGGTCACTTTCCATGATATATTCTCGTTTAAAACTTTTGCGATGGCTGAAAATGCATAATTCGATTGCTGAAGCAAGGTCTCAAAATACGAATAATATGTTTTGAGCAAATGCAAGAGTGAGGTTTCAAACTCGTATGACGAGGCGACGACGCGGTCAACATTATCAGCAATTTCAGTTTTAATGCTCTCCGATTTTGAATCCAGTTTATCCATCAAACGTGTCGCCATAAGATGCCAGTCACTTGTATCCTGGGCCAACACAATTACCGAAGCTTTTGCGTCGCAAAGCAATTGGCTATTCACTCGGGCACATGAATCCAAGGAAAGATCTTCAAGTCTAGTCAAACGAGCAAGATTTACAGTGTAGCAATTGTGGGCTGCATGAATTCGCTTGTTTTGATTAACGAGGAATTCAGATACGATTTCGTTCCTCTCCTTATTTTCCTCAGGAGGGAGTTGCATTTCATCTTTTTTCGAATTCAATTTCACTTCACATGTTTCCTCTTGATCTAATTCCCATTTCGATTCGCCAGTTTTGCAATTGAAGTAATAGTCGTATCCACTCTGGGGATCTTTTAATTCGATCCAAACTGCATCGATGTTTTTATCATCTAGAGGCTCTTTTTCCATCATCGCTTTTCCACGTTGCTCACGAATAGCTCTTCTAGCTCTTTTAGCCCGAAACACGTTTTGTATAAGCAAAGTGGCTTTTAGATCATCTCTCATTTTATGGGATTTCATTTCTAAAAAATTCTCAGGAACATCCCATTGAGATTCGCCAGATAATTGATTGAAGTAGTAGAACCTTTCTGAGGAAGAATCCCATAACTTCAGCCATTCTACAAGACTTTCTTTTTCATCTGATGGTTTGTCATCAATCTCCCATTTCGATTCTCCTGTTTCAGTATTATAGTAGTAGTCAGCTCCACTGGAGGGATCGTGGACCTTCATCCAGCCATTAGATTCAGGAGCACCTTTAGCCTGAAGCATACCACGTTGCTCTCGAATGGCTCGACGTGCTCTTTTTGCTCTGAATACACTTTGTATGAGCAGAGTAGCTTTGATATCAGCTGACATCTTACTCTTCTCTTTGCTGTATCCTTCAGGTGCATCCCATCTTGATTCCCCTGTTTCCTGATTGTAATAGTAGTATTTTGAGCTCTTGGAGTCCCAAAGTTGAAGCCACTGAACCTCAAAAGTATCCTTTGCTTTAGAATCAGGTTCTGGTGACTCACTCGCAAAGGTAGTATCACATTTGTCCCAAGTGGAACCCCCTGTTTTGGTGTTGTAGTAGTATTCATACCCAGACAACGGGTCTTTCAAGATTATCCATTCTTCGAGATTGTTGGTTTTACAAGCTACTATTCCTCTTTGATCTCTCACTCTCTTGCGTGCCCCCTTTGCTCGAAAGACACTTTGTATACGTAATGTTGCACGCAGATGCGGTGGATACAAGCCTCCTTCTTTGAAACCTTCAGGCTTATCCCATGAGGTTGCAGATGTGCTGTTGTTGTAATAGTAATATGTCTCTGAGGAAGGATCCCAAAGTTTACTCCATTCAGCCCATTGCTCCTCCATCGACAATTCAACGAACAAATATATAGTAGACACTAATCGAAAGATTAGGGTTTGGAATTTGGATAGGACTGGCAATCACCTTTCTTGCAACATAAATGGATAAACTACCTCCTTGGGTCATGGAAGCATTCCAGAGGCTACCTCCGTCGAAGCAGATGAAGTTGCAGGAGATACTCATGCGGGTGATGCAAAACCCGTACTACCTGCCTCTTGCTACCATTCCTGCAGCATGGATACTTTGCTATGTACCTCATGCCGTGGCCGTCACTTCGAAAGTTTTGGTTACTGGTCCCCTTCATTATAATAATGATACTCCACGATCAGGTAAGTCGTCGGCTATTTGAGGTGTTTGTACTTTTTGCTGAATCCTGAGATAGAAAACCCAGACAAGTACCCCAAGTTGTATTCTCGCTGCGCAGGAGCACACCTCAATAGTCTGGAGATGTTTCCAGCATTTGCAATCGCTGTCTTAATGGCTAGGTAAGTATTGCTGCTTTTAAATAAGAGGTGACCAACCTTCAATTTCCCAGGGTTCAAAAGGTGAATCCTTCTGAGTTGTTTAAGTTATGCCTCACGTATTTGAAACTTCGAGTGCTCTACAATGTGTTGTACATTTTCGGAGTCCATAAAGTTATCAATGCTGGCAGAACAGTCGTGTGGACAATGCTTCTCCAGAATATTGTATCCATTTTCGGTACTTCCTTATAAAAAATTCTCCATAAATAACTGGTTTTTTGTTTGAATTTCTATTTACGAACTATTCATGAACACGAATCACTAATCCTTTCCAGCGGAGTACAACGGATATGAACGGAAAGACCCCCTCATCGGTATGATTGCCGGAACTCGAAGGCGTATGAAATATTCACTACATTGTTCTTATAATTATTTGGCTTCGTACCAAGAATATGCAGAATCTGCATCGACTATCATATCCACAAGGAATTTGATGTCTAGTGGATGTTCCATGTCGTGTACAACATGGGTCATTGCTTCGTCAGTGGATTCTTCGGGGCCTTCCAAAATAATTTCATCGTGCACTTGGAGCACCATTTTCCATCCGAGTTCCTTCAACCGTTTATTCCGACTAATTTTAATCATTGCACTCATAACAATATCAGCAGCGCTTCCTTGAATAGGAGTGTTGATTGCAGCTCGCTCAGACGCACGTTGAAGCTGTTCATCATGGTGGTTTATATCAGGGATTTTTCGTTCCCTTCCCCATAAGGTGAAGACTGAACCATAATCATGGCAATATTTCTTCATTGCGTCTTGCCATTGTTTCACTTCTGGACGGGAATCGTACCATTTTTTAACTGTGTCTTCAGCTTCTTGAACTGATACGCCCCAATCAAGTGCAAGTCCTTTGGCTGTCTTTCCGTAGGCAATTGAGAAATTTAAAACTTTAGCTTTACGCCGTTCTGAGCCAAATTTATCTTTGATTAGTGGAACGGTGGGTTTCGTACCATTCGAGTAATCCCATTCCAAAAGCACTTGGCCATCATCCAATTCTTTCTTTATATATGCATACATGCTAAGAGCAGTACGACTATGGAAATCACCGCCAGCTTCAAACGCTTCAATCATAGACGTGCAGTTTGATAAATGCGCCAAAACACGAAGTTCTAACTGCCCATAATCAGCCACTATCAACTTGCAACCAGGTTTTGCAACAAAAGCTTTACGTATTTTGTAAATATCTTTTTCAAGAGCAGGTTGGTTTTGGAGATTCGGTTGTCTTGAACTTAATCGACCAGTTTCCGTGTTGAGATTCAAAGAGCAATGAATTCTATGGTTGATACTTAACGCTTGCAATGGTTTGATGAACGATGATAAAAGTTTCTCAGTAGCATTTGCCTTATTCAAGTTGTAAATAGCCTTACAAGCAAGCTCGGCAACTTTTTTGTCTTTTATGAGTGTCTTGGCCAGACCCCATTGCGGAGGGTCAGCTTCCGGATTTCCTGCCAGCTCGCGAAGAACATCGCTTGAAACTGCAGGCCATCCACTGGGAGTGTATTTGTCGGCCTGAATTCCGAAGCCTCGAATCGCCAACGGGCGTTGACGCAACGGTTTTAGCTTACCTGGCTCCAAGAACCCTATGGAGTTTTCTACCTTAAATTCTGCGGGCTTACCTTGCTCTATAGCAGCGATTTTTGAGTTAAGGAGGTCCAGCTCCTTCTGACCTTTCTTTTCCGCTTTTGATCTGGAGGATTTTAACTTCGACAATGACTTTTTGGAGCCTTGCAAATAACCATCTTTGGAAAATAATATGAATTGTTTCTGAAGTGCAGAAGCTGGATTCAATAAATTGGCATCATACATGGTTTCAACACATCCCGATTTGTAAATCAGTCGTTTGAAATCGGAAATTGATTTCTCAGTATCTGCTGCTGCTATTTTTTCAATTGTTTGCAAGTGATCCAAGTCAAGTTGAAATCCGATTCGCTCCATATCAGTGAGGACATCTCCCATCGGTCGCAGATACTCTTCATATAGGTGAAACATTCTATGCCTTCTACTTTCCTCATATTCTTCGACGGTTTTGTAGTTTTTCATAAATAAATCATGATTGAATCTCCAAGTAACCAACAACAACTTGGCTTTTAAGAATTCATAAAGCTTCCAAGTAGAAGCAGCATCCAGGCAACTATACCAAATCCACTTAGCGCGAGTTTCCTCATCAGTGCTATTTTGGATATCTGCAATAGGAGGTAAGATTGAAATTTTACTTTCAGCTCCTGATACCAGGATGGATTTAACTCCAAAAAGAGTTTTCATTGCAGTCTTTGGGCTTTTGAGATAGTCTCCACTCAAACTCTCCAGTGAATAGCCGCCCCCACCTTTGTTGGTTTTATCGCGGGAAGAATCATGCAGTCTGGCCATATGCATTGTATCAGCTTCGAAACCCTTTGCGTCAATGCCAATATTATAAAGCACATGTCGATCAAAGCCATAATTATGCCAAACCTTCTTCTGATCTTCATTTTCAAAAAATTCTTTCATGTGTCTAATTATTCCCTCTTTTTCCTCGCCAAATGTGTCGACCCACACATTCGGGCCATTACCAAAGGAAATTTTTTCTCCTGCGTATATCGATATACACGTGACTACACCATTTCCAACTGGCCCCTGTGATCGTACATCGATGTCAGCTACTTCCGTATCGCACCCAAAGACGGTGGACTTGGGTAATTGCCGAATATCATCAAGCAGTTTCTTAGCTTTTAGTTCCGTGTCAACAATGGTAACATATTGGTCCACCAACGCTTTGGGCGACAGTCGAGTCCCAAAATGTCTACGTAAAACATGACGACACTCCAATGACCTCAGCATTCCAAAGTTACTCGGGGACCTATCCGGCATCTTTCGAAAAAGAACGAAGATGGAGATCGAGGAAGAGATTGGGGTGTTGGAATCGATCTTTGGGTCTGATGTGAAGCATCTACCTCCAATGTGGGGACAGACCAGAATTAAAATCACAGTGCGACCTCACATGAGCCAATCTGGTAACGAAATACTTGCGGAAATGGACATCTTGTTCACTGATAAGTACCCACAATTGCCTCCTCAAGTTAAAATAACTAAGATCAAGGGGGTGGCCGAGGACCATGTTAAAAAACTGCAACAAATTCTGATTGACAAAGCTGCGTATCTAGCAGGTGAACATTCTCAACCGTTCGTCTACGATCTAACTCAAGTCGTCGATTCCTTTCTTGTAAGCCACCATGTAAAAACCACGAGTTTATATGAAGAGTTCAAAGAAAAACAAGTTCGAAAGGACCAAATGAATGCCGAGCAAGTAAAAAAGGAGCAAGAACGGATTGATATGGCTGAGAAATCATTACTATGTAAAATCGAAAAGCAAATGGAATCTTCGAAGTTGTTGAGCAAGCCTGCGTGGTCCCCTCCTATGGAAAACCATACGATCGCATCATGTCAATCTGATGGGAATGAATTTGATAACTGGCTTGTTCAAACTCAAGGAACAACAAAGAGCCGATTTTTAGCAGATTTTGAACCCGATGAACACCTAGGTAAGCAATTCCATGTGACTGATTTTTCAAAGCAACTTACAGTATTTAACAAAGGCACTGGTGGTTTTGGGAAAGTTATAAAAGCAAGAAATAGGTATGTCGTTTATTTTTGAAATAATGAAATTGGTTGACTAATAAGGAATGGCAGACTGGATGGTAATTTTTACGCGATCAAACGTATCCGTCTAAAACGACAAGATGCGAGCAACAATCGCAAAATTCGTCGTGAGGTTACCAGTCTTGCGAAAATGTTTCACCAGCATGTAGTTCGTTATTACCAAGCGTGGGTCGAGGATATGGCAGAAGGGGAGCTATCTGAAACAGAGAGTGAAAGTGAAGGTGATTCGTCATCAAGTAGTGACGGATTCGGTGCTAGTTTAGGATTTGACGATTGGAGTGATGATGATGCAGGCAATAGCGAGTCCTCTTGGTCCCCTGCACCTCAAACAGATTTAGTCCTGTTTATTCAGATGGAATATTGCTCTGGTCAAACTCTGCGTGAAGCGATCGACCAAGGGCTCTTAGTGAAAAATCCGGAATTGGCTTGGAAATTTTTCAGGCAATTGGTGGAAGCATTATGGTATGTCCATGAGACTTGTCACTTTATCCACAGGGATTTGAAACCTGCGAATGTATTTTTGGACGAGAAGTATAACGTGAAGCTCGGTGATTTTGGTTTAGCGGTAACAGCTGACAAAGCCGAATTTCCAGATGAGGTTGGCGGGATCGAGAAAAACGAGGAGGATATTACTAATGGCGTGGGGACTACGCTATATCGAGCACCCGAGGTATTGACTGGTAAATATGATGCGAAATGTGACATGTACTCCCTTGGCATATTGCTTTATGAAATGCTGGTGCCTCCATTCTCAACCGGAATGGAAAGGATTCGCGTTTTGAATACTTTACGAGAAAGTCAAGGAGTTGTGGATTTCAATTTGAAAACGGATTCTTGCTTTATATTAAAATGGCTCTTACACAAAAAGCCACGAAAACGACCGACAGCGCTTGAAGTGTTGGAAAGTGGAAAGCTACCAAGGAAGATAGAAACGGAGGAGAAGTACTTCAACGAGGTAATGAGAGTTGTCAAGAGCGCCGATAGATTCTCTCCGTTGTATATTCGATTGATGGATGTCCTTTTTGAGTCTCGCTCGCGGCAGGAGTTGTTTTACACATTTGACAAAGACCTGCTGGAATATAACAATATGAGTATGAAGGAGAAGTTGCATAGGAGATTATTGCAAAGGCGAACTGGACTTTTACAACAGCAGGTATGTAACACGCTCATAGAAGCATTCATGTTGTATGGCGCAGTTCCTTTTTCTGCCCCGCTGTTGACTCCGGAGATTCAACAGGAAGACCACGCCTGTCATCTGATGGATTCTCAAGGTACTGTGTGTGCTTTACCTACAAATCTCACCAGGCCATTTGCCAGATGGGTGGCGCTGAGACAAAAAACATCAATAAAACGATATGATTGCTCCAATGTGTACCTGGCACCTGGAATTGGTGGACAACCGAGAGCAAAGCTACAAGCTTCTCTCGATACAATCATTCCAACATCTGTCCTGGAGAATGAAGTTGTATCTAACTTATGGCACTTTGACCATATAGCATGTAGTCTGCAAGGATTGGGTACCAGCGTAGAAAATGGATATATTGTGTACGTTCAAGATTTTAGGCTGCAGAAACGAGCGCTAGATATGTGCGGTATTGACCCAGCAAAGCAATTGGAAGTCAGGGAGATCTTGGATGAGAATTTTCAAAGAGTCAATAATTGGTCCCAATTGCGGAAGCATTTATGTAAGACTCTTCCTCAGAAACAGGCTGATGCTTTGCGTCCGTTTTTATATCAAGAAACTAGTGAAACATTGATAGAAAAATTCGGAACTTCTCGAGAAATTTCCCTCCTAAAATACCTTGTTGGTCAATCCGGTATTAAATGCATATTCCGACCATGGATGGCTCCTGTTCCGGAGATGCAAACTGCTCTTTTCTTTGCTATCGTGATCAAACTAAACAATGAAAATAAGAAGAAGAAGGAAAAAAATAAAGGTGCGATTCAAACCAAAATGATCAAGTCCATATGTTCGTCGTTCGATAAAGGCACTTATTACGTCGGTGCCACTGGAGGCAGGTATTGCGATTTGATCAAACAATACCAACTCTCTTCGAGGTCCTCTAATCCTATCTCTGCTATTGGAACACGATTCCATGTTGATAGAATCGCTTATAACATGACAAACAATCTGGAACCGCGTCATCTTCTGGTACTGGTGGCAGCACCCAGCGATGAAGAGCCTACCCCGTTATCAATATGCTCTGACTTATGTGCTCAGTTCCGAAATCATGGGATATCGGCGGATTGGGTTCACCCCTATCTTTCAGAGCCTACCATTGGTGATACATTGTTGGACTACTGTAGAGAGATGTCCATTCCAATACTGATAAATAAGCGGAAAGGGAATACTTTCCGGTTGAGAGGTGTTCAATTACTCGTTGATAAGGAGTTCCAAAAGTTCGAGCAGGTTCTCCAGTTTATAGATTCGAAAATTCTTTTGAAATAAATAATTCATTTACATGAGGAGGCAGGATTCGTCGTAATTTTCATTGGTTGGGGTTTGGCTTCTGCTTGCTGTCTTTGTAGGGCGCGTGCACACGGTTACCTTTCCAATCTTATATTTTGGCCATAATTTCTTTTGAGAAAGTTTTGTGTGGAAATCAAAGTCAGTGGATACGTCAGTGCCGGCTCTGTTTAAAATGGATTTTGCACCACCGGGATGCTTTTTATAATATCTCGTGACGTCATAAACGAATCCATGAGAAACAATCCAACAATCATCCAGAGTGCAGTGCGTGCTAATATGAGACCATGGATAATAGCCTACTGTTGGTTTTACGGTGATGCAATCAGCACTCAAACAGTTGTTGCAAATATTCTCTCGATATTCTTTCATGTGCGGCGAGGCAGGAGAATATTGATGAAATGTCTCTTTGCTCATATCTTCTAAAAGAATTAGTTTAGGCGACGCCTCAGCAAGATTTTCATACAACTCATTATCTTCAATCTGTGAGAACTCTAACACAGAATCTTCAATGTCTTGGCTTAACGTTTCTCTGACAATTGGGTTGCCCAATGAAAGCGCTCTAGGTCTTCTTTTGGATTCAAACATATTTTCACCACAGTCGCATAAAACAAGGTGGGAATTAGATCGGCAAAATATTGCTGGAGCACTAGGTGCAGTACTGCTCGCCCGTTGACGTCTCATGGCAAAAATAATTGTGTTGATACCATGTACTTACTATGGTATTAACAGGTCAAAACCATTTTCTAATTTCTAGTTTTCTGCACGTTTGTCTGTCGATTGAGCAACCGAGTTCCTGATTCTTCCTCTATAATTGAAACTCTATCTTTTAAATTGAATGATTTTCACCGTTGGAGTACTTATTTATTGTAGCGACATCAGCTGAAAAGTGATGATTCAATTGCTAAATAATGCTGCCAGACAACAAGTCAGCGAATGACGAGGTATAAATGATTGATCACCGATTTATGTAAAATTTATTTATAAACAACATCTTGGTTTATCAGGCAATGAACCATTTTTGAAATTCGGAACTCCTTATCCAAATGGGAACAATTTACTTAAAATTAGCAACATCTTAGTTCGACTTCACCAGATACATCTACAAGATTAGGCACAAAGTCTGAGAAA
>Ga0105054_10008815_pt1 | contig 13256 bp, 6 predicted proteins | sample BON02_FD_78091 | JGI IMG/M metagenome (GOLD analysis project Ga0105054, IMG submission 78091) | Freshwater microbial communities from Lake Bonney liftoff mats and glacier meltwater in Antarctica - BON-02 (megahit assembly) | ecosystem: Environmental > Aquatic > Freshwater > Ice > Glacier...
AGCTATCTTTCTATCTACATCTGTCCATTTACCTCACCATTTACAAATAAACAGCATCGCCAAATACTTCTGTCCATGTACCTCTCTATATCTAAACGTAGAGCAACGTTCAACGTAAAGCAATCTCGCGCCATAAATTAATCAAGATCAGTTCTCGTATTGGCCCTAATACAAATAAAACATCCCAGAGTTTTTGGGCGCTCAAAGATCGCCTGTCGTCCAAGCAAGGCGCAGGAGTAATAGTTCTGCAACGTCCCTTTTTTGAAGTTGAGGTGGAATTATCGGTGCCAAATATCCAAATGAATCCTGGGCTGTGAGTCGTTTTTTTTTTGCCAGTGTTTCAGGCGTCGAACACGCTAGCGTACACCATCGTATTCAAGATATCAAAAATCTATGTATTATCTACTACGTTGTGTGTGTGTGTGTGCGCGCGTGTGTGCGGGTGTGCGTGTACGGCGCATTGTCTGAAAAAGTGCAAGATACAGTGAGGATATCCAGTCGGCCGTGAACCGAGCAGCCCTTCACATTCTGCGCGCCACAAAAAAAGTGTACATCTGGGGCCAAGCGCGCAGCAACATCAAACACCTGCAGAGCTTTCACCGCCAGATTGCGCAGGACAAGGAGATTGTCAAGATCGTGCTGCTGCTCACGGGGGCGGTGGAAGGCGCGAAAAGTCACGTGAACGACTACCTCACGACGTTCGACCAGTACAACTACTTGTGGCAAAACGACAAGCAGCAGGCATATGATGCGTTTATGAAGACGCAGCCTGATATCGAAGGGTTTTCTGGCGAGCTCAAAAAGTACATGGATGTTGAGAGAGAGATCCGTAATATTCCGAGTGTTCACGTGATTGGGTGTATGTGTCTGGACAGTTCGCCCTTGATGGACTCGCTCACCTCCGAAGCTGTGATGTGGAAGGCGCAGTACGGACGCAACATGCACGAAGAGGCTAAATCCCAACTGGTGAAAATGCAGGATTACTTCAAGGATAAAACACGTGCGATGAACCGTGAATTTGGCTCTGAGACCGAGCTTGAAGAGGTGCGCGACGTCATGACACACATGACGGAAATCCGACAAAAAGAAGCGACAATCGAATCCGAAATCCACCCCATCCAGGAGCGCTTTGAGCTATTGATGTTATATGAGCATGATGTCCCGCCGGAAGAAGTCGAACAGCTGGGCGAGCTAAAATCGCAGTGGGCCGAGGTCAAGAAGAAGGCCTTCAAAGTCAGTGGCCATTTGCAGAACCTTCAATCTGGCTTCCGCAGTAAATTGCTCGAAGGCGTCGTGGAGTTTATTGATCAAGTCAAGGAGTTTCGGAGTGAATTCGAGGCTAAGGGCCCAATGCGCCCTGGGATGGCGCCAATAGACGCAGCTGAGGCACTCAAGACCTACCAGCGATACTACGAGTCCATGGACAGGAAGTGGAAGACGTTTTCGCAGGGCGAGGAGATGTTTGCATTGCAGGTCACCGAGTATCCAGAGCTCGAGCAAACGGCAAAGGAGCTGGGACTGCTTGATAAGCTCTACTCTCTTTACACCGAGGCCGTTTCAACCATTGATAATTTTGCAGACATTCTCTGGTCAGATGTCGTAGCTAACATCGAGCAGATGAATGAAGATGTGGGCAAACTGCAGACTCGCTGCAAGACGATGCCCAAGGCGCTGCGCGACTGGGATGCGTACAATGAGCTGAAAAGGAGAATTGATGACTTTTTGGAAGTTCTCCCGCTGCTCACAGCCTTGAGCGGACCGGCGATGCAGGATCGTCATTGGGCTGCAATTCAGGACATCACCAAGTCAACGATCGATATGAACCCAGACACTTTTAAACTCGCTCATTTGCTTGCCATTGGCACAAAGGAGGGTGAGTTGACGTTGCTGGCGTGCGCGGAAGAGGTGGAAGATATTTGCGGCGGCTCTGCCAAAGAATTAGCGATTGAAATCAAGCTCAAGCAGCTCTCAGGCGATTGGTCCGAGCGTAAGTTTGCGTTTAGCAATTTCAAAACACGAGGGCCCGTCATCCTCGCTGGCAAAGAGCTGGGGGAGATTATGGAGGCGCTTGAGGAGGCACAGATGGTTTTGGGCGGTATGGCAAGCAACCGGTATTCGGCGCCGTTCCGTGAGGAAGTGACAATGTGGATCAAGAATCTCTCGACGTGTTCCGACGTCGTCGAGCAGTGGGTGCAAGTACAAAACCTGTGGATTTACATGGAGGCCGTGTTCTCGAGTGGAGACATTGCCAAGCAGCTGCCGCAGGAGGCCAAGAGGTTTTCGAGCATCGACAAGGGCTTTATGAAAGTGACGGCAAAAGCATTTGAGGAGCCACTCGTTATCCCCTGTTGTTGTGAAAACGAGCTCATGTCTGAGCTCTTGCCCTATCTCATGGAGCAGCTTGAAATGTGTCAGAAATCTCTCACGGGCTATTTGGAGACCAAGAAAAATTGCTTCCCTCGCTTTTACTTCTGCTCTGATGGTGTGCTTTTGGAAATTCTTTCGCAGGGATCAGATCCGCACATGGTGGTGCAGCATCTGCAGAATGTCTTCGACTCGCTCTGCGGTATGATCTTTGACAAGCAGAAGAAAAACACCATGGCTATCATGATTTCAAATGACAATGAGGAGGTACCGTTTAGCGTGCCGATGGACGCCAAAGGCAACGTGGAAGACTACCTGAATAGTCTTGTCGACTCTATGCGCGAAACAATGCGCGACTCGTGCCGTGACTGCGGAGGAGAAGCAGGCGGTCTGACACCCCAGGAAATCGTCAGAAAGTATCCCTCGCAGATATGCATTCTCGCGCTGCAATTCGATTGGACTACGCGCACGCAAGACGCCTTGACGCGCGCCAAGGTCGACAAAACAGGGCTTTCACAGGCTGCTAAGAAGGAGGAGCAGCTGCTCAAGGACCTCATTCAGATGACACTTTCCGAATTGTCGTCACTGGATCGTGTGAATGTGCAGACTCTCATCACCATCGATGTGCACCAAGTGGAAATCTCACAATTCATCGCAAAGGCCAAAAACCCGCCGATCCGCGATCCGCAGGACTTTGAGTGGCTCAAACAGGCAAGATTTTACTGGAACTACGAAAAGGACGCCTGCATTGTCTCTATCTGTGACGTTGATTTCGAGTACAACGACGAGTACCTCGGGTGCAAGGAGCGTCTCTGCATCACGCCTCTCACGGATCGTTGCTATGTCACCTTATCTCAAGCCATCGGCATGTTCTTGGGTGGCGCCCCGGCAGGACCAGCAGGCACAGGCAAGACGGAGACAACTAAAGATATGGCGCGAACGCTTGGTACTTGGTGTGTCGTTTTTAACTGTTCAGACCAATTTGATTACAAGTTCCTGGGCAGTATCTACAAAGGCCTCGCGATGGCAGGATGCTGGGGCTGTTTCGATGAGGTGAGTTCATGAGTAACCACATTGTCGATTGCCATCCAATCACGTGTTGACGTCACTCTCAACTGTATCTCCCTCTCTAACTCGCACACACACACACAGTTTAATCGCATCAATCTCGATGTTCTTTCCGTTGCAGCACAGCAAGTGGCCTGCGTGTTGCAAGCACAGCGCGAGCGCAAGAGCGAGTTCGTTTTTGTCGACGGCCAGACCGTTTGCTTGCGGCCTGGATGCTCATACTTCATTGTATGTGCATCTGTGTCTCTGTGCATGAGTGTCTGTCTTTGTGTCTGTGTCTGAGTCTTAGTCTATCAATTGTTACAAGATTCAGCACGCTCAGGTGTGTGTATACATGTGCGTCTGTGTCTTTGTTTGTGTCTGTGTCTGTGTCTGTGTCTGTGTCTGTTTCTGTGTTTTGTACACGCGCACAACCCCAACTCACACACTTCAACCTGCACGCAAGCTCACTCTCGCTGTAATTCACACATATATATGTAAAACACGACTTGATATACAAAAATCGACTCGCAGGTGAGCTGTAAAGACTTTTTGTTTCTCTCTTCCTCACCCTACTCCCCTGCCCTCCTTTACACTCTTCCTCCCTCTCGCTCTCCTGTTATTTTTTTGTGGTCACCTGCTCTCTCTTTTATATTGCCTACAGACATGTATGCATACCTGATAATTGAATGTGTGTGCGTGTGCATGTGCTATGCGTGTGTATACATTAGACCATGAACCCAGGCTATGCCGGACGGCAGGAGCTCCCTGAGAATCTCAAGAGTTTGTTCCGTGGCGTCTGCATGATGGTCCCCGACTTCGGCCTCATTATGAGGGTCAAGCTAGCGTCGTGCGGCTTCCAGGAAAACTCAATCCTCGCAAAGAAATTCTTCATCCTCTACGAGCTTTGCAAGTTGCAGCTTTCCAAGCAGACTCACTACGACTTTGGCCTCCGTAACATCTTGAGTGTCCTACGCACAGCAGGCAAAGTGAAGCAGCTTGACCAGACTGGTTATGAGCCAATGCTCATGATGCGCACACTTCGCGACATGAACATGTCCAAGTTTGTGGCTGAAGACGCCCCCTTGTTTCTCTCCTTGATTAGCGACCTCTTTCCTGGAATTCAGGCGGCCAAGGCTGTGTTTCCTGAGATTGAAGCGGCCATGAAAGGCGAGTGTGTCAAAATGAATCTACAATATGACAAGGCCGTCGACTGGGCAGCCAAATGTATTCAGTTCCTAGAGAGCTACTACGTGCGCCATGGCATTGGGATTGTTGGACCTACAGGTTCGGGTAAAACGATGATGCAGGAAGTGCTATCGAGAGGACTTACTATCACAGATACCAAGCACGTGCTTTTACGGATGAATCCTAAGGCGATTACGGACAAACAAATGTTTGGCAGGCTCGATCCGACCACTGGCGATTGGACTGACGGGATTTTTGCGGTTTTGTGGCGAAAGGGCACGAAAACAAAGACGCAAAACACTTGGATTTGCTTAGACGGCCCGGTCGATGCAATTTGGATCGAAAATCTCAACACGGTTTTGGATGACAACAAATTGTTAACCCTCGCAAACGGTGACAGGATCCCCATGTCTGCAACAATGAAGGCAATCTTCGAGCCTGAGAATCTCATGAATGCCTCCCCAGCGACGGTGTCGCGCATGGGAGTCATCTATGTGTCGGTGACTGTTTTAGGCTGGGAGCCCTTGGTGCCTTCATGGATCAACCTGCAGCGCGAAAAAGAACGAGAACTACTTGAGAAGCTTGTCTTGCAATACACTCCTCCGATGCTTGAATGTGTCAATCGCCATTGCTCCCCCGTCATGTTCAGCACAGACGGTATCTACCTCAACTCCTGCTTCAAAATCATCGAGGAGGTGCTGAGGCCTTTGATCGAGACCAAGGTCTTTTTGCCACCCGAACACATGGAGAAAGTCTTTATCTGGGCCATGTGCTGGTCCCTCGGAGCTCTGCTGGAGCTCGACGATAGGAAAAAATTCAACGAGAAGCTCAAGGCATGCACCGATCCGTCTCTTTTCCCTCCTGTTGGCGACGAGACTGCGTACGAATTCTTTGTCAATCCTCAAGGCGAATGGCAGCACTGGAAGACGCGTGTTGTCGAATGGCACTACCCTGCTGATGTCGACCCTGGGTTTGGTGAGCTGCTGCTGCCCACGCTTGACAGTCTGCGGTATGTGGATCAGCTGGCTATGCTAGTGCCTGCTGGCAAGCCAGTGCTATTTACGGGAGCGCCTGGTGTGAGTAAGTCGGCCACTGTGCAAATGTTCATCGCAGGTCTGGACTTGGAGAAGTGGATGAAGAAAATGGTCCCGTTTTCTTTCGTAACGAGTCCCGAGATCTTTCAGCGCACTCTCGAGAGCTGCGTAGAGAAGCGGCAAGGGCGCACGTTTGGGCCGCCTGGAGGCAAGCGATGTGCCTTTTTCATCGATGACATCTCAATGCCAGTCATCAACAATTGGGGAGATCAGATCACAAATGAAATTGTTCGTCAGTGTTTGGATGAAGATGGTTGCTACAATCTCGACAAGGCGGGTGAGTGGAGAATCTTTGCGGATATGGGCTACATCAGCGCCATGGTGCACCCCGGCGGAGGAAGAAATGACGTTCCTCATCGCCTGAAACGTCAATTCAACCTCATCAATGTTACCATGCCCTCACTTGGTGCCATCAACAATATTTTCGGGAGCATCATGGCGGGTCGCCTGTCGACCAGCTCGCCCTTCCACGCTGTGTCGCCTAATGTGGCAGCAGCCGTCGCCAAGCTCACAGAGGCAACGATCGAGTTGTGGCAGCGCACCTCGAACAAAATGTTGCCAACACCCGCTAAATTTCATTATTCATGGAACATGCGTGAAATCAGCCGCGTCTTTGGTGGCATGTTCATGGCAGACCGCAAGGTTATTACCGACGACGTGTATCTCATCAACCTCTGGCGCCACGAGTGCGAACGCGTCTTTACTGACAAACTGATCAATGGCGTGGACAAGGAGTGGGAGAACAAAACTATCCTATCTGTTGTCGAGCAGGTTTACGGCAAGGATCTTGCGGCAAAAGTCTCCGGCCCTTGCTATTTCGTGAATTTCCTGCTCGAGCCAGTTTTCGACGACGAAGGTATATGCGTGGATGAACGCCCGCAGAGCTATGAGTTTTCGCCAAACCTGGACCCTGTGCGTACCAAAGCACTAGCCTTCCAGGAACAGTTCAACGAGGAGAATAAAGTCGGAAAGTTGGAACTTGTGCTCTTTGAATATGCCTTGGAGCATCTGATGCGAATTTCGAGGTGCATGTGCCAAGACAGATCTTCGATGATGCTTGTAGGAGTGGGGGGATCGGGTAAGCAGAGCTTGACACGCCTGGCTTCATTTATTGCAGGGAACTTCATCTTCCAGATCTCTATCACCAAGTATTATTCGATTTCGAATTTGTTTGAAGATATTAAGGTGCTGTACAAGACTGCGGGTCTCAAGGGCAAGCCCGTCACCTTCATTTTCACTGACGCGGAGGTAAAGGAAGAGAGATTTCTCGAGTTCGTCAATCAAATCCTGGCCACGGGCGAGGTATCCAATCTTTTCCCAAAAGACGAGATAGACGCCATTCTTGGCGACCTGAGGCCGGCTGCAAAAAAAGCAAAAATCGTCGACACGATGGAGAATCTTACTAAATTTTTTTATGATCGTGTACGGAATATGCTGCACGTAGTACTTTGCATGTCTCCTGTTGGCGACAAATTGTCATCGAGGTCTCGTAAGTTCCCGGGTCTAATCAACTGCACAACCGTCGACTGGTTCCTTGCATGGCCCGAGGAGGGCCTGCTCAACGTGTCTCGCAAGTTTATTACCGACTTTACGATGGAGACCACGACCGAGTCCAAGAATGCGCTCATGGCTCATATGGCCAAGATCCACTCGCTTGTAACCGTGGCTACCACGGAATATTTCACGTCTTTCCGTCGCAATGTATATGTCACACCCAAGTCCTATCTCTCGTTCCTCAAGACCTACTGTCTGGTGTACACAGATCAGTACACGGGCATCAAAACTCTTGCCGACAAGATTAACAACGGGCTGGTCAAGCTCGAAGAGGCCGCCGCTGATGTGGCAAAAATGCAGATTGAATTAAAACAGACCGAAGTGGTGCTGCAAGAGGCGTCGGCAAAGTCGGCAGTGCTGCTCAAAGAGATCACAATTGGCACTGCTGCAGCCGAGAAGACCAAAGCTGAAGTCAAAATTGTCGCTGAGTCAGCAGGAGAGAAAGCCCGCGTCATCGGCGGAGAAAAGGCCGAGGTCGAGAAGGATCTATCAGCGGCCAAGCCTGCGCTTGAAGAAGCGGAGTCTGCGCTTGATGCTATCAAAGCCTCAGGTGTTTTCATTATATATAAAGAGCATCCGTTCCAGAGCATAGTAGAAAGTGGTACATGTTTGGTGTATTGATTCTCACACACTTGTTTTTGTAAACCACAGATATCAAGGATTTGTCCAAGTTGGGCAAGCCGCCCGAGGTGATCAAGGTCATCTTTGATGGTGTTCTTCTATTGAAGCACTCGCCGGTGCTCAAGTGCCAAATGACAGATATTAAAGGGATCCCAATGTATGTCACAAACTACTCCGAGGCCCAAAGCTCTCGCAATTCTATGATGGGTGACGCCAATGCCTTCGTCGCCTCTCTCCAGCAGTTTCCAAAGGAAAACATCACGGATGAGGACTGCGAGCTGCTGGCGCCTTATACCGATTCAGCGCTCTTCACCGTTGAAATGGCCTTGAAGGCCTCCTCGCTAGCTGTAGGCTTGTGCAAATGGGTCAAGGCCATGAAGACCTACCACGAAATTGCTAAAGTTGTGATTCCCAAGATGGATGCCCTTCGGGTAAAAGAAGCAGAGTTGGCAACCGCCAACAAACAATTGGCCCAAGCGCAGGCACAGCTGGCGGCAGCGCAGGCCAGTTTGGATGAGATGCAGATCAAATTTGACACGGCAATGGCAGAGAAACAGAAGCTACAAGATGAAGCCGACAACACCAAGCGCAAAATGGATGCTGCAAACGCCTTGATTTCAGGGCTCTCGGGTGAGAAGGTGCGCTGGACTCAGCAGAGTAAAGAATTTGATGACCAAATTTCACGTCTAGTTGGCGACTGCGCCATTGCCTGCGCGTTCCTCAGCTATCTTGGACCCTTCAATAAAGTATTCCGGGACAAACTCACAAAATCATCCTTCGTCAACGACGCATTAGAGCGCAAGGTACCAGGCACAAAGGGCCTCGACATCACCGCAATGCTCGTCGACAATGCCACCACGGGCGAATGGAATCTGCAGGGACTGCCTACCGACGAGCTCTCGACCCAGAACGGCATCCTGACAACGCGAGCTAGCCGCTATCCTCTCATGGTCGATCCACAGGGGCAGGGCTTATCATGGATTCGCTCTAAGGAGGCAGAAAACAATGTCAAAGAGACCTCCTTCCAGGACAGGGGCTTTCGTGTCAAGCTTGAGCAATGCATGGAAGGGGGACTGCCACTCTTGCTGGCCAATGTAGAAAATGAGCTGGACCCAGTGTTGGATCCAGTGCTCGACAAGTCTTTCATCAAAAAAGGCAGAAACTATATCGTGGCGCTTGCCGACAAGGAGTGTGATATCGATCCAGACAAGTTTTCTCTGTGCATCACTACGCGCCTTCCGAACCCGCACTTTACCCCCGAGCTGTCAGCGCGTGTCACTGTGATTGATTTTACTGTCACAATCAAGGGTCTTGAAGACCAGCTGCTTGCACGAGTTGTGCTACAAGAGAAACCGGAGCTCGAATCTGAAAGGACCAAGCTCCAGGCTGAGGTGAATGGGTATCAGAAGAAGCTAGTGGAACTGCAAGACGATTTGCTGTATCGACTGTCATCGTGCGAGGGATCCCTCTTGGATGACCCCGAAATTGTTGACGTGCTCAATCTCGGCAAGGCTACAGCCAAGGAGGTGCAAGAGAAATTGAAGAATGCAGGCGAAGCCGAGATCCGTATCAAGTCAGCGTGCGAGGAATATCGAACGGTTGCTACGCGTGGATCGATTCTATACTTTCTCATTGCTGAAATGACTGGAATCAACGTCATGTATCAGACGTCGCTTGCCCAGTTTGTTGCTGTTTTCCAGAGATCCATGGAGGACGCCGAGGACAATAAAGTGCCAAGAAAACGCATTGAAAATATTATCGAGCAAATGAGCTGGGCGACATACCTCTATATCGGACGTGGTCTCTTTGAACGGCACAAGGACGTATTTGTCGCCATGATGACAATCAAAGTACAGCTAGATGCCGACCTCATTAATCCCGACCAATTCGGATGCTTCGTCAAAGGCGGAGCGGCACTGGACATTAACACGCAGCGGAAGAAACCAGGCAACTGGTTAAACGACACTGCCTGGCTCAACGCTATCCAACTTTCAATGAGCGATGCCCTTTTCAAAGACCTTCCCGAGGCCATCCTTCGGGGCGATAAGCAGTGGAAGGAATGGATGGACAAGGATTCACCCGAAGCAGAGCGGGTGCCCGATTTCGAGGATCGTCTCGACAAGTTTCACCGCATGCTCGTCATCCGAGCACTTCGCCCGGACAGGACCATGGTGGTCACGAAAGAGTATATTGGTGATACAATGGGGGCGCGATACGTAGATTTCCCGCCGCTAAATCTCGAAAACACGCACGCCGAGAGCACTGAGCGTGTTCCCTTTGTCTGCATCCTATCAAGTGGATCGGACCCGACCGAACTCATTATGGGACTAGCCAAAAAGAAGAAGAAAGAAGTTCTTTCTGTTTCTATGGGCCAAGGGCAGGAGGTCGTGGCGCGCCGATTTGTGGATCAAGGTGCTGCCACAGGTTGTTGGGCTCTTTTCCAGAACTGCCATTTGGGCTTGAAATTTCTTGAAGAGTTAGAGCTACGTCTGGGCGACCCGACGCAGGAGTTTGACGAAGACATGCGTATGTGGGTTACGGCCGAGCCGCATCCTGAATTCCCCATTGGACTGCTGCAAATGAGTATCAAGCTGACGAATGAGGCGCCTGTGGGCATGAAGGCAGGCATGAAGCGGTCGTATGCTGGGTTTACACAAGATACCCTCGACACCGTGCAGCGCAGCGAGTGGAAAACACTTCTGTGGACGCTGTGTCATTGCCATAGTGTGACGCAAGAGCGAAGGAAATTTGGTGCAATTGGATGGACTGTGCCGTATGAGTTCAATCAATCAGACCTCAACGCCTGCACGCTCTTCATGCAAAACCACTTGTTGGAGATGGATGCAAAGAAGGCCAAAGAAGTGACGTGGACGACTGTGCGATACATGGTGTCTGACATTCAATACGGAAGCCGCATCACAGATGACATGGATCGCCGACAGATGACTAGTATTTCCGAAAACTTTTATCGGCAGGAAGTCCTGGAGCCGGGTTACTCATTCCTCAAAGGCTACACCATCCCGCAGGGCAACGATATCAACATATTCCGGTAAGAAGGGGGTAGATCTTGTGCCTGACAACTCACAGATCTTCTTGGTGCATGCTATACATAGTTTGTGACACATGTACATAGCTTGTGACGCATGTACATAGGTTGTGATGCATGTACATAGTTCCTAACTCATACATTTTTACAGGAAGCATATCGAAGAGAACCTTCCTGTCGTTGACTCGCCTGAAGTTGTTGGGCTCAATCAGAATGCCGATCTGACCTTCCGTCTGCAAGAGGCGTCCTTGTTTTTCGACACCATCTTAGAGACGCAGCCTCGCGGCGGTGGCGGCGGTGGCAAGTCGCCAGAGGAAATTGTGACAGAAATGTGCAACGAATTCTTGACCAAAGTGCCGTCGAATTTCAACAAGGACGAGGTGCGAACCTCAATGAACAAGATGGGCATTACCAAACCTGTCATCATCGCCTTTCGGCAGGAAATGGATGTCATGGCAAAGGTCGTCAATACCGTCCGATCCACGCTCAAAAACCTGAAACTTGCTATGGAGGGCACCATTGTCATGTCTGATGATTTGGCCAACGCCCTCGACAGCATGTTCAACGCCAAGGTGCCCGCGCTGTGGCTCAAAGGTAACTGGTTCTCTCCCACAGTGGGCGTGTGGTTCGGAATCATGCTGGCGAGATTTGAACAATGGGATCGGTGGCTCAAGCAAGGGCGGCCCAAGTCTTACTGGCTGCCTGGCTTCAGCAACGGCTCAGGCTTCCTCACAGCTGTCAAGCAGGAGGTAGCTCGTGCAAATACTGGCTGGGCCCTCGACGATGTAGTCACCTTCACTGAAGTCCACAAGCTAGATTTTGAGGAGGTCAGAGAGGCGCCTGCCATGGGAATCTATGTGCATGGCCTGTATCTGGAAGGCGCTTCATGGAGCAAGAAAGAGTCTCATCTCATTGAGGCGGCCCGTGGCGAGCTTATCAAGTTGCTGCCGTGCATGTTTATCACTGGCGTGCTGAAACAGCAGAAGAAAAACGACCCGCTCGCCTACGAATGCCCTGTCTATTTCCGTTTTGATGCCCGCAAGCGAGGTCTGACTGCGGCGCAGCCCAACTATATGTTCTCACCCGAGATCAAGAGTGTCGACCCGCCCACCAAATGGATTCTCCGTGGTGTTGCCCTCCTCACCTACCCCGGCGATTAAATGCGTCGTCATTAAGCCCATGGGCTTAGTGCGCCAATGGCGCATCGCGTCATATTGGGAACTACACTATTATTTATCATCGGCAATGGTATTTCCCAGGAGTATGAGACACAGACTGTTTTAATTACACAATCGTACAGACTTATGATGCGACATTGCGCTTTAAGTGACACCCTACCCAGGAGTGTGCTCTGGTTCACATTGAAACAATACATCAACGCTCTCTGGCTTGTATTGATGCCAGTCAAATAAATCCAACTAGACCTTGTTGCTTGCTTAGCTCCTTTTCCAACCTCCCGTCTTTCTTCCTAGCGTGTGAGGTGCAGAATGAGGTAGATCTACTGCGTCCCCCACCGCATAATCTATTCCTCCCGTCTATACACATGTAACATGGGGCTATTTTTGGAATGCACGTCAGTTGTGTGTACACGTGTGCATGCATGCATATATTTGTTGCCAGTAAATTGATATGTACACCTGCATCTATTTACTTGTACACGCATATCTATGCGTGCATTACAGTGCGCTCACACAACGAGCTTTGCCAGGGAAATAGACTCCGATTCACCTGACACAGCAAAAAACCACTCCCGACTCCCAGCAAGGCGCAGACCAGAGATAGAAACCCCAAATTTCTCGCCATTTCGCAGCAGCTCCACACTGACCAAACAACCCCCCCCTTCTGCGTCCGGCAAAACGGACTCCCTTGTCACGGTGAGCCCGATGAGATCTCCCTCGGCGATGGTGGTCGTGGCGGGCAGCTTGTCAGAAATTGACCAGCCCCTGCCCACGTTACAGTGTGTGTGGATTAATCTAGTTGCAGTGTATGTGCATTAATGTATACTGACACCTGCGCCAATTTCAATATACAAGCACTATCAAATGTACATCGTTGCATCATGTCTTTGCTTATACACGAACTAGCATGTGCTTGCTGCAACATACTGCAGCATCATGCAACACATCGCAATACACATTAGCATACAATTCACACTGCAGCAGGACAAAATAGGCATATCATATATGACATGCATGTGTATTTGTGTGTTTTCGTAGGCATATGTTATGCATACACAAGCACACACACCTGACAATTCGTTTAAACAAACATATGTATATGTATATGTGTACATATATACATATGTATGTATATACATATATGTATATATATATATGTATATA
>Ga0105054_10008821_pt1 | contig 13252 bp, 6 predicted proteins | sample BON02_FD_78091 | JGI IMG/M metagenome (GOLD analysis project Ga0105054, IMG submission 78091) | Freshwater microbial communities from Lake Bonney liftoff mats and glacier meltwater in Antarctica - BON-02 (megahit assembly) | ecosystem: Environmental > Aquatic > Freshwater > Ice > Glacier...
CACACACACACACACACACATATATATATATATATATATATATATATATATATATTTATATATATGCGTCGCCGACGGCAGCGGGGCGGCCGATACCGAGGGGGACGCCGAAGACCTGCGAGTCGCGCTGAGGTGCTTTACATATACATATATACATATATCTACAGAGAGAGAGAGGGCGGGAGACACACACACACACACACGTACGCACGCACACGCACACCCACGCACGCACGCACGCATATATGTGTGTGCGTACGTGCGTACGTGCGTGTTGCGAGTCGCGCTGAGGACCTTTACATATATATATATATATGTATATATACACACATATATACATATATATATATATATATATATATATATATATATATATATATATATATATATATATATACATACATATATATACATATATATACATATATATATACATATATATACATATATATACATATATCTATGTATCTACACACGCACAGAGAGAGCGAGCGAGCGAGAGACACACCCACCCACCCACCCCCCCACACACACGGGGTAACACACACGGGTTAACCCGAGCGGGGCGGCCGATACCGAGGGGGGTGCCGAGGACCTGCGAGTCGCGCTGAGGTGCTTTATATATATATACATACATATATATATGTATCTACACACGCACGGAGAGAGAGGGTTAACCCGAGCTCACCGCGTTGGGAATGTCTGCCCCCTCTGACTGATTAGGTTAGGGGTTAACTCGAGGTTCTCTGGTTACCCCGAGAGCGCTTCTAAACTCCCCTGTCCGCTTTCCTTTTTTAGGTATGGTTTGGTCCAGCTCACCGCATTGGGAATCACCGCCCTCTCCGACCAGGCCTGATCACTGCAGCGCATCTTTGAACTCGCCCACTCTGTAGGTAGGTCGGACTCTAACCTGAACATGGGACGGTGGTTGTTTGCGTCATCAGCGGCTTGAGAAACGGCTGGAACGCTAGCTAATACGCACCGTCTCCGGATTCCAGGCAGGGCCCTACCTACCTACCAATGTTCACGCCGTTTTGCGAGCCGTTAATTACGCCAACACGCACCATCCCAGGTTCCAGGTTAGGGCCCGACCTTCCTACCCTTTTCATTTTCTCAGGTACGACCTTGTCCAGCTTACTGCGTTGGGAATCACCGCCCCTTCCGACCGACCAGGTTAGGGATTAACCCGAGCTTCTCGAGTTACCCCGAGAGCTCTTCTAAACTCCCTTGTCGATGATGATGATTGTTTACCCCCCGAGAGACACCTCCCCACACCAGGACGGCACGGACACAGCCCCCAATGGCACACCGCTGCCGGCACAGCCGTCCCCACCACCGCAGACGGGGCACACAGTCCCACAGCGCGCCAACTGTCCGCTTTCCTTTTTTAGGTATGATTTGGTCCAGCTCACTGCGCTGGGTATCACCGCCCTTTCCGACCAAGCGGCGGCGCGCGAGCTACAGTTTAATAGCACCAGGCTAGGTCCAGCAGAGGACAAAAGACCACTCTACCAGTTGTCCTCTAAGCGCTTAGAGGACAACTGGCAGAGTGGTCTTTTGTCCTCTGCTGGTCCAGCGAAGGTGCAGTATCCCCTTGGCTGTAATGGCGGCGGTGGTGGAGGGGACGGCGGCGATGGCAGTGGAGGAGAGGGAGGCGGCGGCGAGGGCGGCGGGGCCGATGGTGGCGGCGGCGATGGTGGCGGCGGCGATGGCGGCGGAGGAGAGAGAGGCGGTGGCGAGGGCGGCGGCGGTGGGGCAGGAGGACGAATTGGTGGTGGAGGCCGAGGAAAAGTTGAGATGTCGTCCGGATATTCCCGATGGATCGTTGGGTCAATTCGTGGTGAACGCGGATACGCCGACTTGGGCCCACCGCCGCCCTGCACCACCGCCCCCGGCAGTTCCGATCAGACGGCGGCTCGAGAATTACTGCTTCGCGTTACCCCGAGCCCACGCCGCGACGACCCAGGACCAGCAGCCCATTCACAGTCCTTCCATGCAGACCCTTCTATTCACATTGGAACCTCCGACGCCTTCCCTTCACAGTCCTTACATTCACAACCTCCTATTCACACCGCCGTCCTCCCCGCCGCCGCCGCCGCCGCCGCCGCCGCCGCCTCCGTTTCCGCCGCCACCGCCATCGCCGCCGCTTCCATCTCCACCACCACCTTCGCCGGCACTGCCCTCGGCGCCGCGGGGATTAATATTAATCCAGAAGTCCACCACCCTCGTCACCTTATTAACACAAACGAAATACCGGTGGGGTACGAGCTACTCTCGGACTGCCATCCCTCCCATTCACACCCTCCCATTCACACCCTACCCACCACGCGCAAGCTTCGCCGGATGTTCACCTACGGAGGAGAGGTCGAGGAACTCGTCCACGTGCCCCTCGCCAGTATCTCCTCCCGCTCCGCTCCCCCCTCCGGTATTGGTCCATCCGTGCGCGCTTCCCTGGGGCAGCCCTATTCGCACCTAGACCGCCCGGACTCGAACCTAGACCCCCCAGACTCGGGCCTCCGAGACACGGGAGACCGAGACACGCAAAACAGAGGCACTGGAAGCAGAGGCACTGGAAACAGAGGCTCCATAAACGATCACACAGGCCTCCAACAGGACGGACGCGCTGGGATCAAAGACACCGGACACGGGGGCGCTGGAGCCCGAGACTCTGGAACCGGGTGCGCACTACCCGCAGTTTCTAAAATCAAACTCGTGTTGTTTTATTGTAGACCTCTTGCACCTCTGCGTCGGTTACTTGGGCTATCTAGTAGCAATAAGAAAGCTGACTGCGCAGGAGGCTGTACGCCCCTGCGCGTCAGTCGGAGCGCTGAAGCGGAGTGCGGCGGGCTCATCTTCGGCCACTACCGCGCGAAGACGTTCTTGGCGATCCGAGAGGCGTTGGGCGTCGACGAGGCGTCGTTCGCACGCGCCTTCAGACGGATCGACGTGCCATTCCCCACGCAGGGCGGTGATGTGTGCCAGGTGCGGTGCATATATATTATATATAGACATACACATATATATAGAGATAGCCATGAAGAGGCATTTGGAGTCGATGAGGCCTCGTTCGCACACGCCTTTCGGAGAATCGACGTGCCATTCCCCACGCAGGGCCAGGTGCCGATATACGTATATATTCTATATAGAGACGTACACATATAGAGATAGCCATGTAGAGGCGCTGGGAGTCGGTTGCGCGCACCACCCGAAGGATTGACGTGCCATTCCCCACGCAGGGCGGCGGTGTGCACCAGGTGCGGTGCATATATATTATATATAGACATACCCATATAGAGAAAGCCATGTAGAGGCACTGGGAGTCGATGAGGCCTCGTTTGCACGCGCGTTTCGGAGTATTGACGTGCCATTCCCCACGCAGGGCGGCGGTGTGCACCAGGTGCGGATATACATGTATATTATGTATAGAAACATACACATATAGAGAAAGCCATGTAGAGGCACTGGGAGTCGATGAGGCCTCGTTTGCACGCGCTTTTCGGAGCATCGGCGTGCCATTCCCCACGCAGGGTGGCGAGGTGTGCAAGGTGCGGATATACATACATATTCTATAAAGAGATTTGAACATATAGAGAAAGCCATGTAGAGGCTGGACGTCGACGAGGCGTCGTTCGCACGCGCTTTTCGGAGCATCGGCGTGCCATTCCCCACGCAGGGTGGCGAGGTGTACAAGGTGCGGATATACATAGATATTCTATAAAGAGATTTGAACACATAGAGAAAGCCATGTAGAGGCTGGACGTCGACGAGGCGTCGTTCGCACGCGCCTTCCGGATCATCGAGGTGCCATTCCCCACGCAGGGCGGCGGTGTGTGCCAGGTGCGATACATATACATTCTATTTAGAAACCTACACATATAGAGAAGGCTATGTAGAGAGGCGCTGGGAGTCGATGAGGCCTCGTTCGGGTTAACCCGGGCGAAGTAGAGAGCCGAGCCGAGAGATTGAATTAAAAAGCTCGAGCTAGAGAGTCGAGCTAGAGAGGTCAAGTTCGAGAGAGGTTGAGTTCTCGAGAGAGCGTGAGATCCATATATAGATCTCTATGTGTGACATATATATATATCATATATCGAGGCCAAGCAGGATCCTCAGACAGATATCTCTCTGTAGCCGCAGGTACTCGTAAGCGGCTCCTCTGGCGGCGGCGTGGGCGGCGGCCAAGGCGGGGGTCCGGTTTATTTTTACCTGACTCCGTTGTATATAGATGCATACATACATACATGCATATACATATATATACACCTATCGTGCCTGTGTCTGTAGGCGCATGAAAGCGGCTCCTCTGGAGGCGAAGGAGGCGACGGCGCGGGCCGTGTCATGGTGGAGGTTGCCTCCCCTAGCCCACCTCACTCCGATGCATATATGTATATGTATACATACATACGTACGTACATACATATACATATATACATACATATCGTGCCTGTGGCCGCAGGTGCAGGTAAGCGGCTCCTCTAGATGCGAAGGAGGCGGCATAATCGGTGCCATGGCGGGGGTGGCGTCCTCCGCTCTACTTCTAGGTTATTTTGTTCTTTATATATACCATACATATATATATATACGTAAATATACACCTTTCATGCCTGTGGCCGCAGGTGCATGTGAGCGGCTCCGTTGACGACGGAGGTGGCGGCGGCGCGGGCGGTGCCATGGCGGAGGTTGCTTCGTCCGGCGCATCGGGTTCCTACTTCTACTTTACTCCCTGCCGCCGGTACATCGTCAAGACCATCTCGATAAAAGAAAAGGTGCCCTCCCGCCCTTCTCGTGTGTAGATCGATGGATGGATAGATAGATAGATGGATAGATAGACCCTTTCCTGTTGTTACCCCCCCTTCCTACTACTTCACTCCCTACCGCCAGTACATCGTCAAGAGATAAACGAAAATGTGCCCTCCCGCCCTTCTCGTAAATATATCGATGGATGGATAGATGGATGGATAGATAGATAGATAGATAGATCGAGCCTTTCCTATCGGAACCTCCCCTTCCTACTTCTACTTTACTCCCTGCCGCCGGTACATCGTCAAGACCATCTCGCGAAAAGAGAAGGGGCCCTCCCGCCCTTTATATCGATGGATGGATGGAAGGATGGATGGATGGATAGATAGATAGATAGATATATCATTTCCTGCTGTTACCCCCGCTTTCTATTTCTAATGCATGCCCTGCCGCCGCCGTCTCGCGAAAAGAAGAGATTATCTCCCGCCCTTCGCGTATATAGATCGATGGATGGATGGATATATTAATAGATAGATAGATAGATAGTTCGTTGCCTGCTGTTACCCCGGCTTCCTACTTCTACTTACTATCTCGCGAAACGAAAATGTGGCCTCCCGCTCTTCTCGTGTGTAGATCGATGGATGGATAGATAGAAAGATGGATGGATAGATATATGGATAGATATATAGATAGATAGTCACTCCCCTGCGGTTTCCACCCCTGTCTAATTCTACTTCACTCCCTGCCGCCGGTACATCGTCAAGACTATCTCGCGACAAGAAAAGGTGCCCTTTCGCTCTTCTTGTATATAGATCGATGGGTGGATAGCTAGATGAATAGATAGATGGATAGATAGACCCGTTCCTACTGTTACCCCCGCTCCCTACTTCTACTTCACTCCCTGTCGCCGGTACATCGTCAAGACTCTCTCGCTAAACAAAAAGGTGCCCTCCCGCCCTTTATATGGATCGATGGCTGGATAGCTAGATGGATGGATAGATAGATAGATAGATAGTCACTCCCCTGCGGTTTCCCCCCCCTGCCTACTTCTACTGCATGTTCTGCCGCCGGAATCTCGCGAAATGAAACGGTGCTCTCCCGCACTTCTCGTATATAGACAGATGGATGGATGGATGGATAATAGATAGATTGAGCCCCTCCTACTGTATCCTATAGATTGAGCCCCTCCTACTGTATCCGAACCCCCCTTCCTACTACTTTACTCCCTACCGCCAGTACATTGTCAAGACCATCTCGCGAAAAGGAAATGTCCACATCCACCCTCTGGGGCGTCGCGCTGCCCCTCCCCTGTGTAGAGGACAAAAGACCACCCTCGCCGACCCTTCTCTGCGCCTGCTGTGAGATCGAGAGCTGAGCGAAGCGCACGCGAGGAGCGAGCGGCGAGCGATGCGGCGCGAGAAGCGTCGCGATCTGCTGAAACAAAACCCGAACGGAAATAGCGGGGGATAATACCGGTGAGGGGCTGCTGCGAAACTCTAGCTGCAGATCTACTCGCGTCTCGCTCTCGCCCTGTGCTGACCAACGTCGGCGAACCGACTCAGCTCTCTGCCACCCCCTGCTGTGGCACCTTGCTCCCCCAGGACCGTCTTGTGTCGCTCGCCGCCGCACTCCTCGAGCACATCACCTCCGCCGGGGATGGGGACGGAGACGCGGCCGCCGGGTGAGTGGCTGTACATCTAAATATGTGTGTCCCGCCAGCTGAGTCGCTAGAAATATAAATCTTTACCCGTACAGAATCGATTCTGCGGGTTCGCACCATGGATTACCCGCACGCACTCGAGCACATCACCTTTTCCTGAGACGGAGACGGAGACGGGGCCGCCGGGTGAGTGGCTATGAATATAAATATTTATATACCGCCAGCTGAGTCGCTAGATACATAAAAATCTTTACTCGTATAGAGTCGATTCTGCGGGTTCGCACCATGGATTACCCGCACGTACTCGAGCACATTACCTCTGTCGGAGACGGAGACGGAGACGGGGCCGCCGGGTGAGTGGCTCGGGTTAACCCCTTGCGGCCTTCCCTTGACGGGAGTCGAACCCCAGATAGTCGCTGTTTTGTAGAGGACAAAAGACCACTATGCCAGTTGTCCTCTAAGCGCTTAGAGGAACAGTGGCACAACTGGTACAGTACGGCACTTGTCCTCTGCAAAGCTGGCCGTAGACGACAAAAAGTCAACTACGCCAGTTGTCTGAGCGCTTTACCACTTGCGGTCTCCCCGTGACGGGATTCGATCCCAGTGAGTCGCTGTTTTGTATAAGAATGCCAGTTGTCCTCAAAGCGTTTTGAGGACAACTGACACAGTGACCTTCTGTCCTCTACACTGGCGCCTCAGTATCTCCGTGGTAGTCCTAGAGTAGACTCTCCTAGCCGGTTGTAGTAGGTGTGCGGGTGTTGTGTTATTCTTGTGATGCAGTGTCGGGGGGGGGCAGAGCCCGATAGATCGGGATATGTGTGTGGCTTCTGCGGCTCACAGCACTATCGCAATAGCCAATCTCGGCATTTGGGGTTCAATCTGTAGAGGACAAAAGACCACTATGCCAGTTGTCATCTAAGCGCTTAGAGGACAACTGGCAGTGGGCTTTTGTCCTCTACAAAACAGCGACTACCTGGGGTTCAACTCCCGGTAGGCCGCAAGTGGTCGCAAGTGGTATAATTGAGCTTTTGTGGAATAGATGTTTGTTGTGAGCAGTCGATGCCACACATATATCCCGACATATAGATTGCTGCTTCGCCCGAGCACGCATCACAGCTGACTTTTCTGATCAGTGGATCGGTCCCCATGCCTTCATCCACGAGGCCGTGGGTTCGACTCACGGTTCTGCCACATTCCCGTTTGCGGTTTGTGACAATGGTGTTGAACTATTATGTAAACAGCTTGTTTTATCGAATTAACTCCTCAACTCGATGCGTGCCTATAGATACGTGATATGTGCCGCCCCTCCCCACCTGTATCGTTCCCGTGTGAATGTGGACACAAACTAAATAACGATTCTCTAGGTGCGCGAGTGTTCCCCTTTATGGTGTTAGCTATCGCGCCTGCTCGACCATGGATGAAGCTACTGTAGAGGAAAAGTGCCGTACTGTATCAGTTGTGCCACTTTCCCTCTAAGCACTTCAGTCTGCGGCAATCGGGTGAGCGCCTTCCAGAAAGCCGATGTTTTGTAGAGGAAAAGTGCCGTACTGTACCAGTTGTGCCACTTTCCCTCTAAGCGCTTAGCGGAAAAGCAGCACAACTGGAACAGTACGGCACTTTTCCTCTACAGCTACTTCTCTGATGGTGTGGCCTCGGCGGCTCACAACACCTTCTCCTGCTTGCAGCACGCTGATCCACTACTACGGCGCCTACTCCATCCGCGTGCCCCCGGGGCCGGTGCGGCGCGCGCTCGGGTGCGAGTTAGGGAGGCCTCTCGTTTACTACGTGGTGATGAAAAACCACATGTTTGGTATGTATTCATAGATAGATGTAGATAGATACCTGTATATATGTGTGTATATGTATATAGATATACATCGATATATATGAAGATATGTATCGCGCTTGGTTGCGAGTTCGGGAGGCCTCTCGTTTACTACGTGGTGATGAAAAACCACATGTTCGGTATGTATTCATAGATAGATGTATATAGCTGTGTATATATGTATATATGTAAATAGATAGAAATCGACATATATGAAGATATGTATCGCGCTCGCGTTCGAGTTCGGGAGGCCTCTCGTCTGCCGCATGGTGATGAAACACCACGTGTTTGGTATGTATTCATAGATAGAATGTAGATGGCTGTATATATGTGTATATGTATATAGATAGAAATCGATATATATGAAAATATGTATCGCGCTTGATTGCGAGTTCGCGAGGCCTCTTGTCTACTACGTGGTGATGAAAAACGCGTGTTCAGTACGTATTCATAGATAGATGCAGATAGCTGTATACATATGTAGAGTAAAAGTGCCATACTTTTCCAGTTATGCCACTTTTTTCTAAGCGCGTAGAGGAAAAGTGGCACAACTGGTACAGTACGGCACTTTTCTCTACAATATATATGTATATAGATATAGATAGAAATCGATATATATGAAGATTTATATCTCGCTCGTGTGCGAGTTCGGGAGGCCTCTCGTCTACTACGTGGTGATGAAAAACCACATGTTCGGTATGTATTTATACGATGTAGATAGCTGTATATATGTGTAAATGTAAATAGATATACATCGATCTATATGAAGATACGTATCGCGCTTGGGTACGAGTTCGGAAGGCTTCTCGTCTACTACGTGGTGATGAAAACCACATGTTCGGTATGCATTTATAGATAGTGTAGATAGCTGTATATACATGTATATGTATATAGATAGAAATCGATATATATGGATATGTATCGCATTCGGGTGCGAGTTTGGGAGGCCTCTCATCTGCTACGTGGTGATGAAACACCATATGTTCGGTAACACACATATACAAGCTATGTGTGTGCGACTCGCTCTTGGAGCATCGCCTCTCGTGCAGCCTCGTGCTGCTCGACCGCCTTCGGCCTCCGAGCGGGTTAACCCTTAACCCGAACTCTCGCCTAGCCTCGTGCTGCGTGGCGACCTTTGGCCTCTGAGCAGAGCGCGTCTCGCGCAGCGCTCCTGCTTTCTACGCTAGGTTTAGAGTTAGGGTTAGGGTTAGGGTTAGGGTTAGGGTTAGGGTTAGGGCTAGGGTTAGGGTTAGGGTTGGGCTCTCCTTCGGCCTCTGAGCAGAGCGCGTCTCGCGCAGCCTCCTGCTATCTACGCTAGGGTTAGAGTTAGGCTTAGGGTTAGAGTTAGGGTTAGGGTTAGGCTTAGGCTTAGGGTTAATGTTAGAGTTAGGGTTAGGGTTAGGCTCTCCTTCGGCCTCTGAGCAGAGCGCGTCTCGCGCAGCCTCCTGCTTTCTACGCTAGGGTTAGAGTTAGGCTTAGGGTTAGAGTTAGGGTTAGGGTTAGGGTTAGAGTTAGGGTTAGGGTTAGGCTCTCCTTCGGCCTCTGAGCAGAGCGCGTCTCGCGCAGCCTCCTGCTTTCTACGCTAGGGTTAGAGTTCGGGTTAGTGTTAGAGTTCGGGTTAGGGTTAGGGTTAGGGTTAGGGTTAGGGTTAGGCTCTCCTTCGGCCTCTGCGCAGAGCGCGTCTCGCGCAGCCTCCTGCTTTCTACGCTAGGGTTAGAGTTAGGGTTAGGGTTAGGGTTAGGGTTGGGGTTAGGGTTAGGGTTAGGGTTAGGGTTAGGGTTAGGCTCTCCTTCGGCCTCTGAGCAGAGCGCGTCTCGCGCAGCCTCCTGCTTTCTACGCTAGGGTTAGAGTTCAGCCTTAGGGCTAGGGTTAGGGTTAGGGTTAGGGTTAAGGTTAGGGTTAGGGTTAGGCTCTCCTTCGGCCTCTGAGTAGAGCGCTTCTCGCGCAGCCTCCTGCTTTCTACGCTAGGGTTAGAGTTAGGCTTAGGGTTAGGGTCAGGATGGGGGTCAGGGTTAGGCTCTCCTTCGGGTTAGGGTTAGGGTTAGGGTTAGTCAGCAGAGCGCGTCTCGCGCAGCCTCCTGCTTTCTACGCTAGGGTTAGGGTTAGGGTTAGGGTTAAGGTTAGGGTTAGGGTTAGGCTCTCCTTCGGCCTCTGAGCAGAGCGCTTCTCGCGCAGCCTCCTGCTTTCTACGCTAGGGTTAGAGTTAGGCTTAGGGTTAGGGTTAGGGTTAGGGTTAGGGTTAGGGTTAGGGTTAGGGTTAGGATTAGGATTAGGCTTAGGCTCTCCTTCGGCCTCTGAGCAGAGCGCGTCTCGTGCAGCCTCCTGCTTTCTGCTGCCTTCGGCCGCCGCCGCGCCGCTCGCTCTCGGAGCAACGCTCGTGCGGTCTCGTGCTGTTGACGAACGGCGCCAAACTTGACGGCGTGACCGCCGACGACGCGCGCGACTCGCTCAACGGCAACGGCCGGCGTGTCGACGGCAACGGCCGGCGCGTCGTCGCCTTCAACAACACCACGACCAACAGCTTCTTTAATATTTGTCGTCGTCAACACCTACCTACCCCACACCCATAGATGATATGCGGCGCCTTGCGGCCCGACACCGAGGCTGTACGGCATCTCACCGGCTCCGCCAAGCTGAAGAGCGTCGCCGCCATCGCCGATGCGTCGGCGGCGCAAGCGTGCGACATGCTCTGCATGTAGACCCTTCGACGGTCTTGATCAAGCCGTGCGCCTCCTGGGTCGCGTTGCGCGCGCCTGGAGGCCAGCCGCTGCCGAGGCGCTGCTCGCGGTGGACGGTGTAACTAGAGGTCTGTACCATTGCGGTCTCCATCTGCATCCTGCTCCCGCCGTCGCCCAGCAGGAGATAGCGACGCCGGTTTCTTGCTAGCGCAAGCGGCTGCGGTGGCGGCGTGTCTTGGCGCGTTGGCGTAAGTGACGTCGTCGGCTGCAGCGCAGGCGGCGGTGGTGGCTGCTAGGTAGATGTAGGGATTCGATATCACGAAGCACTCGCACGCCGCAACACGTGCGACTCCCCCCTTTGAGATCCCAGCATAGAGCTGTCGAGCAAGCAGAGCGTGTCGGTGGCCAGGCACGACAGCTTTGAGCCGTCGAGTGCAGCGACGGCGCAAGCGGCGTCGACGGCAGCACGCCCCGGGGGTCAACCCTAACCCGGGTTAACCCGAGTGCATATATATATAAGTGTATCTATATCTATGTTGTATATGTATATATATAGACCTCCTGACCCCCGGCGTCCTCCCGCAGGCCTGCCCAAGCCGCACTTGACGTTCGACCTAAAGGGCGCCACCTTCAACCGGAGGAGGATCACAAGTGTATATAGATAAGTGTATCTATATCGATGCTGTATATGTATGTATATATAGACCTCCTGACCCCGCAGGCCTGCCCAAGTCGCACTTGACGTTCGACCTAAAGGGCGCCACCTTCAACCGGAAGAGGATCACGAGTGGCGCGACGCTGGCGGCGGTGGGGGATGCGTTGCGCGAGGGCGAAGCGCCACAATGGTGCGCTTTTGAACAAGAGAGATCTCAGTTAGGGTTCGGGTTAAGGGGTTCCGGGGTAAGGCAGTGGTAAGGTTACGTTAGAAACGAAGGTACCTAAAGATGAAGAAACACAGACCAGCTGATCGGAAACTCACTAGCGGTTTGCGTAGTAGCGCCGCGACCTAGGAAGGTCGGGCCCTAACCTGGAACCTGGGACGATGGGTTCACCCTAACCCCTAACCCCTAAACCGGAGGAGGATCAAGAGCGACGCGACGCTGACAGCGGCGCGGGATGCGTTGCGAGAGGGCGAGGCACCGCAATGGTGCGCCTTGTAGAGGAAACGTGCCGTACTGTACCAGTTGTGCCACTGTTCCTCTGAGCGCTTAGAGGAAAAGTGGCACAACTGGTACAGTACGGCTCTTCCTCTACACAACGCGTAGAGGAAAAGTGGCACAACTGGTACAGTACGACACGTTTCCTCTACACGTCTTTGAATAATAGAGAAGATCTTGGTTCAACCAACGCATACACACACACAACCAACGAACACTTACAGGCGACGCTGGCGGCGCTGCGGGATGCGTTGCGCGAGGGCGAGGCCCCGCAATGGTGCGCCTTTGAATGAACAAAGCAACGATTCCGTTTGCACAGAGCCGTTGTGTCGTTGTCGGGGGTGTTGTTCTCTGTCGGTGTGTGTAGGGGGGGGACCTGTTGATCTTTTTACAGAGCTGTTGTGTAGAGGAAAAGTGCCGTACTGTACCAGTTGTGCCACTTTTCCTTTAAGCGCTTAGAGGAAAAGTGGCACAACTGGTCCAGTACGGCTCTTTTCCTCTACAAAACGCTTATAGGAAAAGTGGCACAACTGGTACAGTACGGCACGTTTCCTCTACACGCCTTTGAATAATAGAGAAGATCGCAGTTCAACCAACGCACACACACACACAGCCAACAAAAGGGCGAGGCACCGCTTTGGTGCACCTTTGAAGAATAGAGAAGATCTCAGTTTAATCAACGCACACACGCACACAACCAACAAAAGGGCGAGGCCCCGCAATGGTGCGCCTTTGAATCATAGCGAAAATCTTGCAGAGGACAAACGACCACTCTGCCAGTTGTCCTCTAAGCGCTTAGAGGACAACTGCAGAGGACAAAAGACCACTCTGCCAGTTGTCCTCGAAGCGCTTAGAGGACAACTGGCAGAGTGGTCTTTGGTCCTCTACAGATCTCAGTTCAACCAACACACACACACACACACAGCCAACAACCACGCACAGGCGATACATACGCACACACACACACCACGTGCGCGCGTACACACACGCGCCGGGATGCGTTGCGCGAGGGCGAGGCCCCGCAATGGTGCTTGGCCTCTACAAGATATTCGTTTGTTTATTCGGGGATTGTGCACTGGTCAGTACTATTCTTGGGAATTGACACCTCTTCTACCCCCCCCCCCCCCTGTTTCTGGCACTGTGAGTCCCCCATATACTTTTTTTCCCCCTCCCCCCTTTTTTGCCTTTCTCTCTC
>Ga0105054_10008825_pt1 | contig 13247 bp, 16 predicted proteins | sample BON02_FD_78091 | JGI IMG/M metagenome (GOLD analysis project Ga0105054, IMG submission 78091) | Freshwater microbial communities from Lake Bonney liftoff mats and glacier meltwater in Antarctica - BON-02 (megahit assembly) | ecosystem: Environmental > Aquatic > Freshwater > Ice > Glacier...
ACGCGGGAAATGGGTATCGCTTATGCTAAAATCGCCTTGCCCACCGCTGAGGATGCGCAGAATTATGATATGGAGCACACAGGTACGGTGATTCTATTTAACCCCCAAGGGGAGTTAAATGCCTTTTTTACCACACCTCACAAAGCTGATTTATTAGCGAGAGACTATCAACTGTTGCTTGCCAACACATAAACTCTCTTTCCGCCTAAGTTGTTAGCAAGTCTTGACGGCTTTGGTTGAAAGAATAAACATAATTAACTAAGGAAAAACGAATTCATGAAAATCGCGATACTAGCGACCAATCCTTCATTGTACTCGCATAAGCGATTGCTGGCTGCTGGCCGAGAGGCAGGCCATGAAATTAAAGTGATTAATCCATTGTACTGTTATATGAATGTCGCGGCGTCCTCTCCCAATGTCCATTATCGAGGCGGCGAGCCTTTGCCCCATTTCGACGCGGTGATACCACGCATCGGGGCATCCAATACATTTTATGGTACGGCTGTTCTGCGCCATATGGAAACGATGGGGATGTACACGGTCAATGAATCCATCTCCATTTCGCGTTCACGCGATAAATTCCGCTCCTTGCAATTAATGGCACGCAAGGGAATCCCCATGCCTTTAACCAGTTTTGCCCAGTCTCCAGACGATACTGAGGATTTAATCCGTATGGTGGGTGGCGCACCACTGGTTATTAAATTACTGGAAGGCACACAGGGTAAAGGTGTGGTGCTCGCTGATAGCCACCAGTCGGCAGTAAGCATTATCAATGCTTTTAAAGAAATGCATGTAAATATTTTAGTGCAAGAGTTTATTGTCGAATCACGAGGTACGGATATTCGTTGTTTTGTTATCGGTGACAAAGTGGTGGCGGCGATAAAACGGCAAGCAAAAGAGGGTGAATTTAGAGCGAATGTACATCAAGGCGGCAAAGCGCATAAAGTTAAACTAACCCCGCAAGAGCGCACAATTGCCGTAGCTGCTGCTAAAACTATGGGTTTGAAAGTTGCAGGTGTTGATATCCTGCGTTCTAACCATGGTCCTTTGGTGTTAGAAATTAATTCATCGCCGGGGTTGGAAGCGATTGAACAAACCACCCAAATCAATATTGCCGGAAAAATTATTGAATACCTGGAAAAACATGCCAAACCCATGGGTGTGAATAAACGGTTTCAGGGATAGCCACTTATCCTCAGCGTCTGGCTGAGGATAAGCAGTTTAGGCTCCCTAGTTTTGGCGCTTATCGCTTTTACCCAATAACCAGTCGGCACTTACTTCCAGTTCCTCTGCGAGCAAAGCGAGAAGAGGTGGCTCAACACTGATGTTGCCGTTCAATATCGCTTCCGCTTTGAATTTAGGGATCTTAATCAGTTTGGAAAACACTTCAATGCGCTCATTAGTGCGTTGAGGGACGCCGATTTCATCCAGCTCCTGGTGTAGGCGTTCTGAAAATTGCTTGTTGTGCATAATCACCTCCAAGAGGTCAACAACATGGTCTTTGCTGCTATGAAGAAGTCATTTTGATACCTGTCGCGGATGAGTTTTAGGTTTTTATGCTATCGTCTAACCTCCCTAAAACTCATCCGCAACAGGTATACCTGTATTAAATCACTTCTCGCCATTTTTTGAACGATTAAAACTTCTACCCTAGTTCTTGTATAGCATATAATCAGTTTTTTGCAATCATGAACATCTTGATTAATAATTATACTAATTTGGCAGGGCAGTGATCGCAAGGATAGCATTGACCCAAAGCTCACTATCATTAACTGCGGGAATCAGTGTTAATTGCTCGCCGCCCAGGCGCAACCACTGCTGTCTGGCGCGTATGCCAATTTCCTCAAGGGTTTCCAGGCAATCGGCAACAAATGAAGGACAGGCGATGGCTAACCGTTTAATGCCTCGATCAGCCAGTTCAGAAAAAATTTCATCGGTGTAGGGTTTAATCCACGGTGTTTTACCTAACCTGGATTGGAAGGAGGAGCTGTAGTCCAGTTTTTTTAACTGAAGGTGATTGGCTAGCGCTGTGCTGGTGCGCAGGCATTGGGCACGATAACAACCCGGGTTGTTTGGTGATTGGCTGGAACACAGGTTGACACACAAGGTTTTGCAGCTATCGATAAGAATATGATTTTCGGGCACGCCATGATAACTGAATAAAATATGATCGTGATGGGGAATATGGGGTGCAATCAGCGCCGCTTGCGCCTGAATAAAGCCGGGATGCTGGTGAAAGTCACGAATGACGTTCATAGTTGGCACGATAGCTTGTAAGCTCAGTATATTCAGAACTTTTTCCAGGGAGGAGCCGGTAGCCGCTGATGAATACTGGGGGTAAAGAGGCAGGATAGTAATGTTTTCACAGTACTTAAGTTCAGTAAGTGCCAGTTCAATGCCTGGTTTGCCATAACGCATGGCCAGCGCTACCTTGCAATCGTCTCCAAGCCGGGCTTGTAATTTTCGTAATAACAGTTGGCTATTAATGAGTAAGGGAGATCCTTGCTTCGTCCAAATTTCCTGGTAGGCAGCTGCTGATTTACGCGGCCGAAAAGGCAGAATCACCGCATAGAGTAGTAAATAGCGCAGTGGAGCCGGCAGCGTGATGACTCGTTTATCGGCAAGGAACTCACGCAAGTAGCGTGTTACGGCAGCAACATGGGGGCTATCAGGGGTGCCAAGATTAATTAATAACAAACCATTTTTCATCAATAAAACACTACACCAACATATCTTCGGCCATCATACAGGATGATCTGCGATCTCGCAGCAAAAAGCTGCCTGCAGGATCGCAGCTAGAACAGGTCACGCCATTGCGTCCTCTTCCATTTCTTCAGCTTGTTCTACCAGATTCACGGGTGTTACATTGGTTGCATGTAAACCACGCTCGCCTTTTTCAAGCTCAAAACTTACGTACTGCCCGGCAATCAGCGTCTTATAACCGGAGCCTTGGATAGCTGAAAAATGTACAAAAATATCTTCGTTGCCGCCTTGAGGAACAATAAACCCCCAACCTTTGGCATTATTAAACCATTTGACTTCGCCCGTAGCCATAACTCCTCCTTTTGCTAAAGCTCATCAATCGTCGACCAGCTGGAATGTGCTAGTTGAGCAATTGCATTTGTCCTTAATCCTTAAATGACAATTGTTAGATAACCCGTTTTAAATGAGTTATCTCAACATAACCCAAAATCAGCATAACTCTCAATACTTTTTTAAAAAAACACGTTGATAAGCCAGGCGATGAGTTCACCTGCAGCAGGTTTGATGAAGTGGGTGGTGCTAACGGGTATCAATCTAAAGCCATTTTTTCTTGCGAAAAAACTGGTAAGGTATCCAGGCAGAAAGAATCATTAAACAAATCGAAACAGGGTAGCCGCCTAGCCAATGTAATTCAGGCATATGCTTGAAATTCATGCCATAGATGCTGGCGATAAGGGTAGGAGGCAGGAAGATTACAGCGGCAACGGAAAAAATCTTGATAATACTATTTTGTTCGATATTAATCATACCCAGGGTAGCATCGAGTAAAAAATTAACTTCTGATGAGATAAAGACGGCATAATCACTAAGGGCTTTAATATCTTTATTAATAACGGTAAGACGGGATTTTATATCCTGATCCAGGACTAAGGTCGATTTTTGTTCTAAAAAAGAGACCAGGCGGATAAAAGAGATAAGGCTGTCACGAGTTTTTGTTCCCAACACGCCGTTGCTGCCGATAGCTTGTAAAAGTTTTTTAAAGTCGACTTCATTTGCTGAATTGTCGACATCATTTTTATGAAAAATCATATGCGAGATTTCATCAAATTTATAACTTATTTTTTCTAAAATGTCGGCAAGCCTATCCGTGGTTGTTTCCAACAGGCTGATTAATAAATTAAGGGCATTATAGTTTTGCATTTTTGCGCGTTTAATTTGAGCAATAAATAAATTAAACGAAAGCGGTTCAATATAGCGTACGGTAATTAGTTTTTGTTCGGTCAGAATAAAACTAACTGCATCGACCCTGACTTCCGGGTGATCCGAGCGCGCCACCATGGTAGCGGTCATAAACAGTAGGTTGTTTTCCTCATAAAGCCTGCTTGATGGCTCAATTTCCTGCATTTCTTTTTTGGTAGGAATGCCGAGTTTTAAATAATGTTCCGCAATTTTTTCTTCACCCTCGGTGGGGCATAGTAAATCTATCCATATTGCTTCTTGCAGAAGATGGGTATTTTCGGAGTTAATTTCTACGGATTTAATCTCTGAGTCGGTTTGAACATACACGGTGAGCATTTATATATCCTATCTCCACTAATTAAATGCTGTTACTACAACAGGATGCTGCCGGGCATCCGTCGTAGTATAAGCAGAATTATCCAGTATTTGCTATCTTATCTGCTATTACTGGCCTTGCTTTGTATGCTCTTTAAGCCATTGCGCTGCCAACTGGCGGTTTAAAGCGCAATATTTGCTTTCTTCAGAGGCATTAAGCCAATTGATTTTGATACCTAAACTGAGCTTGGGCGTGGTTTTCAAGAATTGTTGCAAGGCATCAGCCCCTTTAACAGAGCAGTGAGTTGGCGAGATCTTGGAACTTATCGCTAGCAAAAATTCGGACGATTTTTTTTGATTTAAGATTAAGATATCCTGATAAATCCGATCGCTATAGGCTTCGGCCAGCTCGTTTTGTTCAATGGGGAACATCGAGATTAAGATAGCTAAGCGCTCGGACTGGGTTTTATTCGATGATAGTGATAAGGTGTTGGTTAACCAAACGTCTTTCTGAGCTTTTAGCGGTTGAATCGCAGCTGCCGCCATTGAAAAATTGTTGGCATCACGGCTGTGGTCTTTTTCTTTTTCGGCAATAATCAGTTGTGCGGCTCCGGGGTAGCTGAAACGATTTAGCTGGAGAATGATTTTCCAACGCAGCAGTTGACTGAGTTGCAGACCCTCAGGTACTTGGTTTCCCTGCAGAATTGCCAGTAATTTGCCAAGTTGGGCTGGGGATTGTGATGATTGAATATAAAAAGCAAACCAATCTTTTTGTGCTAAAGAACCCGGTTTTTCCTGAGTGAGTTTCCCCCAAGCCAAATTAGCCAGCGCCTCCATATTGGTTGCTTTATACGCATTTTCTTCGGGCGTGGTAGCCGGGATAAATGCGAGCGCTTTTAAAGCCTGGGAGCGTAAAGTCTCTATAATCAGTGGCTCGGTTTCTTTTTGCAGGCCAGAAAAGATGAGTTTGATGAACACCGGAGCCGCGATTTTTGTTCTATATACCTGATCCCATAAATTATCCCACAATAAAGCGCGCGCTAGTGGTTTGGTAAAATTGTTCAGATTTTTTTCTATGTATGCCATGTCGTCAGGCTGATAAACGGGTAAGACATAATCCTGATCATCACTATTGATTAACACGAAATCAGGCTTGGGCCTATATTGCTGCAGGAACTGTTGGCTATTATGGGCATAAAAATATTTGGATTTGGTTTTACTTTGCGGCTTACCGGACAGATCGGAATAATACCAGCCAAAAGTGCTAGCATGGGGGCGAAGAGGCAATCCAGTTTGTTGCAAGGTGAGGGCAAACGAGTCTCCTTCAACCGGAACGGTAACGTCCACGCGGTTGACCCCGGCTTGATAAAACCACAATTGGATAAACTCTTTAAGAGGTTGCGGGCTGGCTTCCTGCAGGTAATGAAAGAAGTCGGCGTGGGTCACATTACTGTTTGCATGCCGGGCAATATAGGTTTGCACCCCTTTTTTGAAATTATTTTCCCCCATGTAATAGGCCAATGCCTGCAGCACCGAGCACCCTTTTTCATAGGTGATATCATCAAACTGGGTGATGGCCTCTTCGGCAAAATGTAAGGGCTGGATAATGGGATGGGTAGTCAACCTCTGATCAGCTTCATACGCCGCAGTTTTAATATAGTAAAACTTATAAAGGTCTACGCCCGGTATCCAAGGGGTGTTTTTCATCGCTTCAATCGACATAAACATAGCAAAGCTCTCGTTGAGCCATAGGTCGTCCCACCAGACCATCGTCACCAGATTGCCAAACCACATATGCGCCATTTCATGATAAAGCACTTCGGCCATGCGCATTGTGCTCAAATAGCTTAATTGTTTTTCTTCGATAAATTTCTCATTGAAGGTTACGGCGCCAATGTTTTCCATGGCACCAAAAACAAGATCAGGTACTAGGATCTGATCATATTTTTTATAAGGGTAAGGATAATTGAAATAACGTGCAAAAAAATCCAGCCCAAAACGAGTCAGGCGAAACCAGACATCAGGATTAACATTGTCTGCCAATGACTGCCGCGCCATTAAACGCAGGGGGATTGCGCCATATTGTGATGTCCATACTTTATAAGGCCCGGCCAGGAAAGCAAATGTATAAGTGCTCATCAAGGGACTGGGCTCAAAATGGGTTAATTTTTTGCCATTCTCACTGTTGCTAACTGACTTGGTTGGGGTATTGCTTACTGTTTCCCATGCGTTAGGAGTCAGCAAAGCCAAATTAAAATGTGCTTTTAAATCCGGTTGATCAAAGCAGGGGAAGGCATTGCTAGCGTCAACAGGTTCAAATTGGGTATAGATATAAGTTTTTTGATCAGCCGGATCTTTGAAGCGGTAAACGCCTGCACTGCTAGTACTGTACGGATGCGAAAAGGCAATTTTAATAGTATTTTTGCCCAGCTTTAGTTCGTTGGCAGGCATGACTATTGTTTTTTCGGTGGTAGTGTATTTGGGATGGAGATTATTATTAGCAGCAAGCGATTGTACCTTTCCGGCAATGAAATCAATGCGTAAAGGTTTGTCATTGTTAGCTAAGGTAAACGATAAAACTGCCACGCCTGAAAAAGAGTCGCCCTGGTCATCGAGGTGGATGTCTAGATCATAGTCTACCTGTTGAATTGCTTTTTTACGCTCCGCCGCTTCACGGTCACTGAGGGCAAGGTTATCGGCGTAGATACTCAGTGGGAAGAGCGTGATGGCCAGGAGTAAAAGAAAGGTTCTCATGGTAAGTTATGTCCTTATATCGTAGTCGAGAAAGCGTCATCTTAACGCATCAGCACAGTGGCAAAAATGGGGGTTTAAGGGAGTCATAGAATATTGCAAACGATACATGACTATGGTGAATACTTCAATGTGGATAGTTGATGCGAGTTGCCTCAGGGGAGTTTTAGCCCCTCCCTTTTTCAAAGGGAGGCTGGGAGGGATTTTCATGAACCTCGGTCAATCCCATGTTGCGTGAGAAGGAGCCGATCGAAGTAAGCTTAAAGAGTGTTGAGGAACCAGCAAAAAAACGCTAGGGATCTTGCCTTGATTTGCTAGGAATATTTTCCGACTCATATTTAAGCAACAAACGCTCAACATCTGCCATATAATAACGAGTCTCTTGTGCAGGAGGCATATTTTCCGCTTCGGCAATCTGACGCAGTTTAATATCATCCAGCCAGTTTTTTAATAGCTTTATCTTTTCTTCAATCGACAAGCCATCATCTTTTTCAACCTCCTGCGGTATTGTGTAAAAATTCAGGGGGCTTGCTATTTTTTCCAATGCCTTGTCCATAATTCTCCCTGGTTTATTAATTTTCCCTAAGTATATTCTAGTCTAAAAGTTAGCCCCCTGGTTTTGTCACGGCGGGCGGTGGTTGCCTATTGATAGCAACTAAGACAAAATCGGCTTTTGGCCAATGGCGGGTAGCCTATGTCTTTTTTAATTGATGAACGCATCCAGGGAACTTGTTTTACCCTGGGAGAGTGGCCATTATCCCGTGTTTTGTTAAAAAATAATGCCGATTACCCGTGGCTGATTCTGGTTCCGCGCATCGATAATGTGCAAGAGATAGAGCAATTGCCTCAGCCCGCACGTCATGCCCTTATTGATGAAATCAGTGCGCTGTCAGCGATTGTTAATACCTACTTTAAGCCTGATAAATTAAATGTGGGCGCGTTAGGGAATATAGTTTCGCAACTACATATTCACATAATCGCCCGCTTTACCCAAGATAAGTTGTGGCCGCATAGCATTTGGCAAGCCGCTCAAACAACGACGCTGTATTCCGAAAGCCGGCTAAACCCCATGCTGGATGATTTGCGCCAGCACGTTAATCGTTATTTGTATTCCGGCAGTGGTTCTTGATCGGGATAAATTTCAGCTAATGATACCGAGAATCCATCTTCGCGCACGATGCGTGCATGTTGGCGCCGCAATTGCCGTGGTTCATCAACTCCTGACGAGTGACAAAGGGTAGCAACTTCATGCGCCATGTTATTGGCGTAATGATAGACGCGTTGGGCTTTATCGGTCACCACCAAACCTCGTTGCAGACTGGGGTTATGGGTGGTGATGCCGGTAGGGCAGGTATTGTTGTGGCATTTCATGGATTGAATACACCCCAAGGCAAACATGAAACCACGAGCCGAATTGACAAAATCCGCTCCGGCGCATAAAGCCCAGGTGACGTCAGCAGGAGTAACGAGCTTGCCGCTGGCAATCACTTTAATCCGTTCGCGTAAATTGTAAGTAACCAGTATATCTACCAGGCGCGGCAGCGATTCTTCGATGGGGATACCCATGTAATCCATTAACCCTTGCGGAGATGCACCAGTGCCACCATCAGAGCTATCCAGGGTAATAAAATCAGGAGCGGAGAGGACACCACGTTTATGGATGCTAAGGCAAAACTCATGCAACCAGTCATAGCGGCCTAATACAAACTTACAGCCTACCGGTTTACCAGTAATAGTACGAATATGATCAATAGCATCAAGCAGTTCTTCAACATTACTGATATCAACATGGCGATTGGGGCTGATGGAATCGACATGCTCAGGTATACCCCGAATTTTAGCCACTTCTGCGGTTACTTTGATAGCAGGCAATATCCCGCCTTTACCTGGTTTGGCTCCCTGACTTAATTTAATTTCAAACATTTTAATCGAGTCTTCTTGCGCGAGTTCAAGCAGGCGTTTATCACACATCTGGCCGTTTTCGTCACGAAATCCATATTTTGCGGTGCCAATTTGGGCAATGATGTCGCAGCCTGATTCTAAATGATAAGGCGACACACCACCTTCACCAGTATTAAGCCAGCACCCTGCCATTTTGGCTCCTTTGCCCAAGGCCAGAATTGCCGGTTTGGATATCGAGCCATAACTCATAGCTGAGATATTGAAAATATGATTGGATGTGTAAGGTTTGGCACAGTGTGGGCCAATGGTAACCGGGCAAATGACCGCTTTATCGGTGGCAAGTGGCGGGAAGGGCGCGCTGGCGAAATAAACCGTACCAATATTATGCAAAGGCCGGGTCGACCCAAAGCCGATGGTAGTATCGACATTTTTAGCGGCGCGATAAACCCAATTACGGGCAGCACGATTAAACGGTAATTCATCGCGATCACCGGCGAAAAGATATTGACGCAGAAACTCCCCAAGATATTCGAACATATAACGAAAATGGCCGATGATTGGATAATTACGTAAAATAGTGTGCTGTTTTTGCATTCTGTCCCTAATGTACAAGACAACTAGAAATACTAATGCACTTATGCTTAAGACAAGCCAAATAAACTCATCTATTTCCCAGGCGTGTAAAAAAAATAGATCTTTAGCTTGCAATTGTAGTGGTTCCACATTAATTCCTTAAAGGCCGCAATGGTAGTGCCAGATCCTTGGTAAACATTGTAGACCAAGGCTAAACGCAAACAAGTATCCAACATTCAACATCGCCTGTCATTATCTGGTATATAATTAAAATAGAAAATAAATTGGAGGGCAGTACCCATGGCTTCTACTACTTCCTTAGCGCATCACTTGCTTATTGCAATGCCCTCCCAAGCCGATCCGAATTTTAAACGAACAGTTGTTTATGTTTGTGAACATCAAGCGCAAGGTACGGTGGGTCTGATCATAAACCGTCCTATGCTTTATCCTTTAAGTCTAGTTTTTGACCAATTGCAGATTGAAGCCCTGAGTGCTGAACAAAACCACAAACCATTATTATTTGGCGGGCCTATCCAGCCGGAGCGCGGATTTGTCATTCACCGTCCCTTTGGTGATTGGCGTTCAAGCTTGGCTTTGCAAGATGACGTGACGGTTACTACGTCTAATGATATTATCCGCGCCATTGCACAAGACCATGGCCCTAAGGATGTATTAGTCACTTTGGGTTATGTAGGCTGGAGTGAAAATCAATTGGATCATGAAGTTATGGATAATATCTGGCTGGTTTGCCCTTATACGTCAGAGTTATTATACGACATTCCCTTTGAAGAACGTTGGGAGTACGCCGGCTTGACCATCGGTGTTCATATGAATCAACTAACATCCAGTGTGGGCCATGCCTGAAGGCGTTTTTCTGGGATTTGACTTTGGTTATAAACGCATAGGCGTCGCAGTGGGTCAACGATTGACTGGCAGCGCATCGCCGCTCACCACCCTTGATGCCCGGCAAGGTGTACCCAGCTGGGATGCGATCCAAAAAATAATCGGCCAATGGCGACCACAAGCTTTAATTGTAGGTTTGCCTACTTGTATTGATGATAAAGAGCTTTATACGACCGCACCTGCCCGCGGTTTTGCCCGTCAATTAAGAAGACGTTTCTTATTGCCCGTGCATCTTGTTGATGAACGGTTATCGACGGTAGAAGCGCGCGCGCATTTGTTCTCTGAGGGCGGCTATCGTAAAATCAAACAGACTGAAATTGACAGCATTGCCGCATGTATAATCCTTGAGCAATGGCTGCAACATCCCTAGTGAGAAACAATGAATCATTTCCTCGAAATCGCCCAGCTATCCACCCAGGGTATCAGCGACCTTATTCAACGGGCATTGGATTTTAAAAACCACTGTGTTTATCCAAGGTATCAGCAATATACGGTTGCCAACCTGTTTTATGAACCTAGCACCCGCACCCGCGTAAGTTTTGAATTAGCGGCCAACCGTCTCTCTATGCCTGTGGTCAATCTGGATTTGCAAGCTTCCTCGGAAAGCAAAGGCGAGATCATTGAGGATACTGTACAAAACCTGGCTGCCATGGGTGTTTCGCTGTTTGTCATTCGCCATAAACAAGAAGGGCTACCCAAGACTTTAGCGCTCAATTATCCCGATAAAGTCCATATTATTAATGCTGGTGATGGAAGACACGCCCATCCTAGTCAGGCTATGCTTGATTTGATGACGATAAGCGAGCGAAAGTCGGATTTGCGCCAATTAAAAATTGCCATCGTAGGTAACATACGCCACTCCCGCGTTGCTAACTCCTGGCAATCACTGTGCTCGCTACTTAACGTCGGTGAGTTAACCCTGGTTGCACCCGACATTTGGCAACCCGAAACAGTACATTATGGCCGCACAACGGATTCTTTAGCGGATGGTATTGGCAATGCGGATGTAGTGATTTGTTTACGCGTACAGCATGAACGGCTGTTAGCCCATGAACAACTAGCGGTTGCCAATTATCGCCGTGATTATGCCCTCACCCGCGAGACAATAAAGTACGCCAAAAAAGATGCAATCGTCCTGCATCCAGGGCCGATTAACCGTGGGGTGGAAATTGATAGTGATGTGGCCGATGGCGCGCAATCGTTAATTTTGCAGCAGGTGAGTAATGGCGTGTTTATGCGCATGGCTATTCTGGAGGCGTTGATTCAATAAACCTGGGTGCTTCGCGGCTTAGAAAATCCCTCCCAACCTCCTTTAAAAAAGGATGTTGTTGTATAAATCGATTATGAACATTCCTCTCTTTGTAAAGGGAGGTTGGGAGGAATTTTCTTCTAAATTATCACGGACAACAGCATTCCTAATAGTGTTATTTCATTTATAATGTTGAGTTGCGACAATCCAGTAATACGAGCTTTTTTTAGCTGAAGCTCAATCTGCAAGCGTTCTAACCCATTGTGCAAAAGCTTCATTTTCAAACTCATAAGTATCCCGAGGAGATTTGAATACTACATTGGCGAGCTTGGTCATTGCTCGTTGAACGTGAGTAACTTCCAATGATTCACACCAATAATGATACGAAGTCTTGAGATAACATCCTTGCTAAATAGCTTTAATGATGGATTTTGTGCCAACATACGAACCAGTGCTTTTTGTGTAGCATCAAGCGCTGCCCATGCCCCTTCATGATTTTCTGTCAAGGCAAGTTTTTTTGCGACTACTTGCATTGCGCCATCCGCCTATAATTAAATATAGCGCTTCAAGAGAAAAAGCAACAGAGAGTATTTATCATTCGAAAGATCGCTTGTATAGCGGATTTTTTAGTTAGAACAAAACAGCCATCTAATCTAGGAGCGTTTAGTTATGAAGTATAGGACACCGGGAGCTTATTCTAAAAAACAGGTATGTATCAGCAGGATTACTTCAATAGTTTAGAAAAATCCCTCCCAGCCTCCCTTTACAAAGGGAGGGGTGTACGAGCGTTGTTCATAATCGATTTATGCATTAACGCCTTTAAAAGGGAGAGGCGTGCAAGCACTATTAGCGAGGAAGTTGTAGGGTTTGCTTAAACGCCAGCGCTTGTTGTAAGGCTGCCAAATCAACTTTTTCGCTATTATGGATATCCGCTATCGTCCTGGCCACTTTCAGCAGCCGATGATAAGCGCGGGCTGATAATTTAAGCCGGCTCAAAGCAAGGCTTAAAAACTCTCTTTCTTTGTGCCCCAGTGCGGCCACTGCTTCACACTCTTTTGCACCGAGATGGGCATTGATGCATCCCTGGCGGTTCCATTGGTGTAAACGTAGTTCTTCTACTTTTTTGCGCAGGCTCGCACTCGTTCTATCCGCACTATTATGGGGGGCAATCAACTCGTGTTCGCTGAGAGGTTGTACGGTAATTTGCATATCAATGCGGTCTAGCAAGGGAGCCGATATTTTTCCCAGGTAACGACTAATTTTGTCGGGAGAACAAAAGCAGTTTGCTTTCGGGTTACCCCATTGTCCGCAAGGGCAGGGGTTCATAGCGGCTATTAGTTGAAAGCTGGCTGGAAACTCAGTTTGGATCGCTGCCCGCGAAATGCAGATATGGCCGGACTCCAGTGGCTCGCGCAGGGTTTCAAGTACATGGCGATGAAACTCCGGCAATTCGTCAAGAAATAAGACACCATGATGAGCCAGGGAAATTTCACCTGGTTTGGGGGGATTTCCAGTGCGCTAGGAAAAGCTGCACACAACTTGCGGGTGAAAGTCCTGTCGCAGAAGATTAACCAGATCACTGCGTAGCGAGTCTTGCATCCTCGGCGGTAAC
>Ga0105054_10008830_pt1 | contig 13239 bp, 13 predicted proteins | sample BON02_FD_78091 | JGI IMG/M metagenome (GOLD analysis project Ga0105054, IMG submission 78091) | Freshwater microbial communities from Lake Bonney liftoff mats and glacier meltwater in Antarctica - BON-02 (megahit assembly) | ecosystem: Environmental > Aquatic > Freshwater > Ice > Glacier...
ATTACTCTGATTTGGTGAGTCATGGTCATCTTCTTTAATAGAACATTAATGTCCTTTGAGAATACACCAAATAACTAGTTACACAAATTAAATTACACTTCCAATTTAGAGCGTTGTAGAATTGATGGGAAAACCTTTTTGATAGAGTTTGACCCATTGGTTAATGGGTCAAAATAAAATTTCTTAACCAATTCCAATAAATCTACCATGCAGCGATTTCCTTCCCATGGATGCTTGTGCTTACGGGGTGACTTGGTGATTGTTTTTATGAAGATAATTAACGCCTTTTGATCAGTTGGTGGTTCGGGCATGACTTCAAGCTGGCTTAATATAAAATTGAGGTAGGTATTTTCGTGATCGCTGTATCGAAAGATGGTGCCATTGTCGTTTTCTAATTCTATTTTTAGAGCCCGTATAAAATCCAGTGTTGGATCAATTCCGGGTTCGGTATTTAAGTAATCACCTGCATGAGTAACTTGGCCATTTTCATCAAGGGTATGATGCGAAAATTGAAAAGCTATACCTTGATAAGGATGCTCCCCTTTTTTAAAGGGGATGGGGAGCATCGCTGTTTCAAAATCAATGAAATGAAGTGGGTAAGTCCATGATGCGATTTCATCCCTTAGGTTTTGCGTGTCTATCCAGATTTCATTGTCGTTATTTTTTATTTTTTCAACTTGCTTCCATTGGCGTTCGGTTCTAGAAAGGCCTAGATCCCCATCTTTTTTAATAGCCAGGTCTTCTTCTGAAAAATCTTTGAGTTTAATCAACCCATCTTTTAAATATTGATCTTTTTTCAGGAAAAACCACAGATCCAGTACGGTTGGATCAATAAAATCCATGTCAGTATAATGCAGTGCTTCTTGCCAGCATTCTTTAAAACCCGATTTTAAACCACGCTGCTCATCTTTTAGGTCAGTTTTAAACTGACATGTACCGCACTCTTTTTTGGGGATGGGCTTATATTTTTTACCTTCAAAATAGAGTTGGCTGAATGTTTGAAATCGTTCTTTGAAAGTGACTCCTTCATCATCTCGTTCGTTCCAGATTTTTTCAATGTAATTGTCAATGTTTAATTCTTTCAAAAGACGTGTGGACAAATCCGCTGCAGTTAATAGTTCAGATGTTTCAACGATGACTTTTCCTGCCTTATCTTTCTTAAGAATAAATTTCGTATTAAGGCCATCAGTAGGGCACAGGCTGTCTTTATCGACAAGCATTAGATAGGCAGAGATACGATGATTGGGGTATGCTTTTTGCAGCACCCATTTCTGATAAGCCACATCAGCTATGTATGGCTTCCATTTAGCATTAATATCCTTTTTTTTGGTTTCTATCGTTGTATCTTTACCAATTGACTTTGCTTTGACCTCAATAAGTTTCAAATGATTCTGGTTTTTAATCAGAATATCGGCACGGATGAAATAGTTTTGATGCTGAATGGCAGCTTCAAATAGAGTCACGGAGTCTTCAATGAGCATTTTACGAGTATTTGCTACTGATTCATCATTTGTTCTAGCAGTGACATATTTGCCCTCAGGGTAATAGCAACGTGCCAGGGCTTCCACTTGCATACCGCCTTCAGCCAGGGCTTTAAGAAAGGCGTCATCCGTCATTTGGTTTGCATAGATATCATTATCAACGTAATAGAGTTTTGTGGGGCACTCAATCGCTAGCTTGAACTTTGATTTCGTTAGCTTGGACGACATAAAATCCTTTTTGCTACATTCAGGACTTAAATTAAGTCACTGTTAAATTTTAAGGCACAATCTAAGTATAGCAAAAGGGCTGTTGCTTTTAATTCCGACTGAGTCGATCACTCATGCTCAGCGGTGTTAATTAAAGACCAAAAACTCATTTTTCTAGGATGTTGTACTCTCAATTGATTTAAAAAATCAGCATGAGTTGGGTACCCCCGCCAATCTGAGATATTGACTGCAAAATCCGACGCCATCTTTAAGTCACTGGCGGCATATTGGTATGATTTTGAGCGGGCGCTTGCTAGTACGTCTTCAATAAGTTTTCTTCTTAATAATGTCGCAACAAGGTTTTTACCTTGTTTATTCAATTCAGTTGATAATTTTCGGTAAACATAATAGTCACCACCATTCACTTCATTTTCCCGGGAAAAATATAAGTGTTCGATCGCATCGAATTCGCCTAGATCTTGTAACAACTTGAATCCACTGGCAAGACTTGAGTTGCTTTTAGCCAGTTGTAACGCTTCTTCTGCAGCTCGCTGTTTTTCATTTGCATCAGCCAGTTTCAGATACTCAAGATAAGCTTCAACGGCCAAGCTGTTCTTAAAATTGTCCCATATAATGGTTTTTGCCTGTTGAACGTCACCTTCGAGCATATAAGCCTCGATGAGGAGTTTGTTACGAGCGTATGACTCAAAACTACTGTCATCTATGTTTTTTAGCCATGTTATGGCTTCCTCACTTCTGAATGCACCATTCAATCGTTTGGCAATCTTGCAGATGGCTATATCGTCCATTTTTTCTAGTTTGACGAGTTCTACGTAACGATCCACGTCTTGGCGTTTATCAGCAATTTTTTTATGAATGCTGATAACTCGGTGGTTATTCATGTAGGCGTTAAAATCCCAGCTTGGGTGGTCGCGATTGAACTCGGGTGTGGTATCAGGGGATTTTATATCAGGTAACGCTGCTTCCATTGCATTTATTACGGGCTCTGATAAACACAATTTCAGGCTATCTATAATTGCACCGCGGTTTCCATAGGCATCATTAAAATAAATGGACAAAATATAATCTGTGATTGCTCTTGGTGGTTCATCAGAAAAACTAAATGCTTGGTCCATAACATCAAATACATCACAGTAAAAGCTGCCCAGGCAGCCATTAGAGTCATCTATTCGTTCAAACAGCGATTCATCGATTTCAATAATACGTTTGCATAGCTTAATGGCTAGATCGGGTGCCTGTTTTGCCAGGTAGCTATCAACTTTAGATAAAATGGAGTCCAACTGAGCTGTAAATGCGTTTGCCTCATAATAAGTAATAAAACGTTTGCCGTTTTTGATACTGGTGACGTCCTTATTTAAAGTTTTATACATTTCCTTAGGATCATGAGCCGCCATAAAAGTTGACACCAGCTTTTTTGTTTCCCTTTTTTCATTAGCAATATTAACAATAATCTCGATAAGAGCTTCTTTGCTTAAGGTATTTAACTTTTCATTGATGGTTTTTGACATGATTTTCACAAGACGTACGAAATTTCAGTGGATTTTATAATAGTAATGCACATCAAGAAATAATTTGGTTAATATTTATTCTATGTAAGTTTTAACTATGCCAATTCGGGAGTGCCCGAGCAGCCTGCTGATAATTTGTCGAGCTTTGATGTCAATCTTTTTTTCAATAGCACTCAGGTTTTTCGTTGGCGTTCCACCTTCTATTGGGCAAAGAAGGCCTTTGTGCTTGGGGTCAAACTGCTTGGTCAGTTCATGATAACGCTGTTGTGCATAGGCATGGCGCAGGCCATGGCAGTTGTTGAGGCCCATTTGCTTGGTTTGCACCTGATAATGACTTAAGTGCTGCTTGTAAGTTCGTTCTTTGGGAATGAGTGATTGCCCTGCTGGAACCATCTTGCTGGCTTTTTGTAGCCACTGATGCTGAGCCTGGTTGGTTATTTCAATAGTGCGCCCGATCCCACCTTTGGTCCAGCTGGGTTTGATTTTTAAGTCATTACCTTTCCATGTGTCACTAACAACAATTTTCATGGACTCCTCACGCCTTAGGCCAAATAGAGATTGAGCCTCTAGTGATAAGCGAATCATTGGATCGACACACTTGGAAAAATCTACCTGATGAATGGCTTTGTTATGGGTTGGTGCATAGCTGCGCTGAGGGATTTTGTAGGCATCATTGTCTGGTTTAACCAGCCTAGGATTATTAATCATCACCGCGACCTTGCGCAGTTTTGCCATGTAATTTTTGATGGTTGCGGGTTGTTTATCTTGCTTTTGCCAATGTTCCACAAGCTCATGAATATGCTTTGGTTTTAATCCATTAATGTGCCCAAGTTTATAACCGAGTTCATGCAAATCTTTCATGCAGCGGCGCAGCATGTGGCGCATGTCTGCTTTGCTGGCAAAAGAGTATCCTTTGAGTTGGGCTACCATTTCATTCACTGAATAGTGTGCGTTTTTAAGTTTTGATTTACTCATTCAAATACAGCCATAAGGTGTTGCGGGATTTGATGCCCATCTCATCTCGTATCAGCCAGTTGGTTTGATAATTTCCGAGAGTAGGGGATAGTTCTTTACACAGGATCTGAGCATAGAGGTGGCGATAGCTTTTGTTTGACGGTAATTTCTTCAAGGAAAGACACTTTCGCCACTGAACACGAATAGTTTCTTCACCGTGTAATTTTAATAAACACCGGTCTCCATCGGTGTGTTTCATTAATTCAGTCATGATGCCTTGCTGGATATCGTTTCGAAACGGAATCGTACGATCTTCAGAGTTAAAGGCAATTTCACGGGTGATCCATAAGGATTCTTCTTTGCTGTGTATGTCTGGAATGAACCGAATGGCTTCGCCAAAGGTTAATCCAAAGTGCGTTTGCAGGGCCAGGATAAATCGTGGGCAGGGCTCTTCTATGGTTTGCCATGCGTTTGGCGTAATGTGTGTTTTCTTTTTACGCTTACTCAATAGAGTAAGTTTTAGGCTTTGATTATCGATATCAGTCAGATGGCAGTCCATATCCATTAAAAATTGACGGATAAACACCATATACCAGATGATTGTCGCGGGTTTAAGTTTCTGTTTTTTCCAATGCTGTACCAATTCATGAACATGAGAAGACTTTAGGTGTTGCCAAGATAGCGGCACGTCACCCACAGCAAACAAATCATCAATCATTTTAAGAATGACAAATGCCCGGCGCTTTTTATCCTTGATATGGCCTCGATTATCCGTTTTTAAATATCGGTTAGCCGCTTGTCTCAAAGACTGTTTTCGCATCATTAAATCTCTAAAATAAAGTTACTTGCCCTGATTTGGTTTAGTGTTGGTCGAGCGGTCCACTCTATAGTGATACCCGGCAAAGCCGTAAAGCTCTAGATGGGGCAAATCAATCGTTATAAGGCAAACGATTAGGCCGATTTACAACAGTTTTCTGGTGGTTTTCCTCCTTAATTTTAAAGTGAATAGACACGACAAAGACCAGGGCTTTGTCTCCAAATCCATCGTCATAAAGAAAAGCTGATGACTTTCAAATTCAATGAAGAATTTGTTCTACCGAACGGCAGTATCCATGAAGGGTTTCCCGACTTAACGTCCAGCCACAGGGTTAGGGAACGGAGATGGCTTTGCACAAGACCTTTTAAAGGTTTCGCTTACAGGCTCATCAGTTGCGCTGATGCAAAAATTATCAAATAGGTGCTTGCTGCGCAAGGATTATGTTAGGAAATTTGTCCTATTGCGCTGGTCGCATTAGGACAATCTGGGGTAATGTGTTGATTTTACGAGATAAAATCAAGGTTTGTTTTCTGCGTCACTGCGCATAAATTACAGTGACGCAATGCTTAATTAAAAACTTATTTATCTCTTGAGGTAGTGGTTAATCAGTTGATTTAATTAATTGATCAACATGGATATTTTTAACATCATTTTGAATGCCATTAGCTTTACTAGTTGTAAAAATGGCAAACATAACGATTAATAATATTGATGAAATTGCTAAAAATACAAATTTCAATGCATACATTGTAGTTGAGGACTTAGCGAAGTAATCTGGGTATTCATATATTAGTTTTACTTTAGGATTCTGCTTCCTTACCTCGGATAATGTTTCGCTAAGTTGGTCATGTTTTAGAGCCGAATATAAATATTGCGCAGTATCCAAAACAAAATACAAAAGCAACGAGAAGAAAAACGCACTAAGTAATAATTTAGCCGGTGAAGTAGATATGCCAGAATATAAAATCCAGAATATTGCGCCTTCAGCAAATGCTAGCTTTCTCGCAATTCCTGAGGCTGAGCGAGATAACTCTATATAAGTTTTTTGGTATCTGTTTATTGATGAAGAAATATCATTTTCTTCGTTATCTGTCATGGTCGATTCCTTGGAAATGGTTTTTCATTGAGCTTATTTTCTAGATCATTAACCATGTTCATTATTTTTGACTTATCAACGAGAAGAAATGATTTCTCTTCAAATTCCTCTGATGTCTTTTTATTATCTGCTGATAGTGTAATACGGAACTTATTTTGTGGGAGCTTGGTAATTTCTGTTTGAATATTATAGATAGCGAGCATATTTGTGTAGTTATGAACCATGCTGCTTATTTCACTAATTTTTTTATCTATATTAGGATTAGATTGCATGACTTTTCCTGTTATACAATACCAACTAATATCGGCTTTATTCACTCAAACTTTAATTTAAATTTTCTGAGACACGCAACCCTCTAATTCTATGGTGATTCTCGTTAATTTCTGCTTAGCAGTAGAACAAATTATTAAAGCAATATTATCAATAGAATATTAGTAAGGTCTTTCAATCTGGCCTATGCTTGTTCCTCATTTTTAGAATGAATAGAATGAAAATATATGGCTGTAGAGAAGAGAAGTAACACACAAAAGATAACAATAACAAGTATGCGATTCCAAAATTTTTATAGCCAGGAAAATCCTCAACAATATTGAATACGCTTGCTGGGTGAAGGAAGCTAGACAGCGCTTTTGACCCACACCCTGGATCTGCTTGCTATAATGTTATAGAAATCATTCAGATGGTTGTTGAATATGTCTAAAGGATTTAGAAATAAAAAATGTGTTTACTGTAATCAGCGGGACTCTACTAGATCAGGTGATCATGTATTTCCACGCAGATTATTTTTAGTGAATAGAAGAGCTAATTTACCAAAAGTACCGTGCTGCACTAAATGTAATAATCAAAAATCACGGCTAGAAGCAAATTTATTAGCTATTCTACCCTTTGGTGCCAACCATTCGGATGCGCTTGAAAACTTAACTACAAATGTTCCTAAACGGCTTAAAAAAAACATTAAATTATACAGAGAATTACGAGACTCAATGAGTAAGGCATTTATCAAAAATGAAGCCGGTATTTTAGAACCAATGATGATAATTGAATTTGATATTAATCAGTTATTTGATTTGTTTAACTACATAACGAGAGCCTTAGTACACCTTCATTTTAATACGAAAATGACTTCTCAACACTTCATAAAGTCTTTTATAACTGCCCCAGTACTTAATAATTTTTTTAATGGGTCGGCACAAGAACGGATAGAACAAGATTTAGGGAATGGGACTGTTTGGTATAGAGGTATCCAAGCAAAAGAAAATCAATCTTTAACGCTATGGGAATATAAAATATATGGGGGGTTACAATTGTTAGATCAATTGTCAGGCAATATAAACTCTTATACATGTCGTAATGAAATACAGCACAAGATTGATTTGCGCACTAAATTTGATATCAAGGTAGATCAGGCTTTGATACGACAACTATACGAATAATTGAAGTGCGCCAGATTTGAAGAAGACCTGATGAATTTTATTCTGTCTACATTACGTCTACATGACTTTTTCGAGATTTTCATAATTTGACGTAACTACTTAATTCTATTGGTGCGCCCACTAGGACTTGAACCTAGGACCAACGGATTATGAGTTATATGTGAGCAATAAATAGCCAAAAGCCACAACAAATAACAATAATCTAATCAAGAGGTTAAACAAAAATAGATGTTCCTGTCTATTGTTAATTGTTGCTATTTTTTATCTGTGAGTGCCCCACCAGTGCCCCATGGAATCAAACTGATATTTTAAGAAGAACTATCAAGCTCAGAAATTAATTCATTTTTCATTTCGAAAGTACAACCATCATTTAAATATATTTGCCAACTGCCAGTGTTATTTTTTTCTTGAATCTTATCAACTAGCCAATCTTCAGGATTATCTTCGATAATTTCTGCACTAAAGATTTTTTTGCTTTGTTGGTTATAGTATATGTGGCGATTAAAATGATATTGAAAGTCATTTGAATTTAAAGTTTCTGTTTTAGCTTCCATAACCTCTCCATTGTTGCTCACTTTCCCTTATTAAGATTATAGACAATAAAAAGTAGGCAAATTGCTAAGAATTTATACTTGCCCAATCATTGATCAATTTGGGCGACAAAGATTATCAAGGATTATAAATTTTGTTATAGATAGGAAGATAAGTAACTTCAATACTAACGAAGTGCTTAAGTACACTGTCATCTATTCTACTTCTTACAGAGAAAAAAATATGCTGTTTTTCTTGTACCCAGCCAATAGCTACTATCTCATTCTCATCTTCAGGAGCTTTTTTAAGCACCATACCCTTGCCATATTTATCTCTAAGCTTTTCCAAAATATCATTAATTTCTTCTTTACTATCTGTAGAATAGAATAGGATAGGTCATATCCATATAGACTATTACCTGAAAAGTAATATCCTACAATAAAACTTTTGCTATATTCTGGTAAAAACAATGAATTTTGCGATATCATCACAACTTTCTCGGCATTATGAGATGAACTTGGAGCTGGTTGTATTACGCCTCTTTCTCCATCCATATCTAGCGGGATAAGACCTTTCCCCCACGTTGTGTTACCTTCACCATTAGCATGCTTCACTTCCTGTTCAGACATTCCCCATCTTGAATTTAAGATAGCTTTTAAAGAATCATTAGATATATAGGCATAGCAAAAAATTATTAAAGAGACGGTTATAATTACACTGAGGGTTATAATTAATTTGTTCTTTGTCCAGTTCACTCCTTCTGATATCCACCAGAGGCAACTTATTATAATCACTGGCAAAACGCCCAATATTAAAAATATAACCACCCCTGTCATTACACTTTCAACTTTTGCGAAAAATAGGGAAACAAGTATAGAAATTAATAGCCATAAAATCCCGAAAGATATACCTACCCTTTGTCTCAGAGGTAAACTTCGCATAATTAATTCCTTTTATATAAATTTTTTCCTATGCTCTTTTTAAAATATAGTAGATAAGCTGGTGTAATGGTGCAAAATCTCACCAATGTCCTCTGATAATTGCTGTCATTACTAGGTTTTTTATGATCAAATAAATGAAAGGTGACAATATAAACGCGCGCGCATCATGGGGTATGGTACGAGCCTTATATTTAGGGGGGTATAATGGCTGTTGCATATGTGGATAAATACATTTATGTTCGAATTTCTATGGCTAAAGAGCCTAATATGCCTCGCCATGAAAGGGGTACTTGCAATGCAAAAACTAGACAAAATACATCATGCCAAGCTCCCCCAGTATGGAATAAAGCCACAGACATGCCAGCAAATGGACGTTGTAAATTACATGGTGGGCTGTCATTTTTAGTTGTATGTTTGTGTTCGGTAATATGGTTAGGGTGTCACCATCTGATATTTTGATGACACCACCGGTAATAATTTCCGCTAATGAAGCAGTTGGGAGAAGGAGCATAATTAGGAAAAATTTAGCAATATTGATTTTCTTCATTTCGACTCATCCATAGTTGTTTTAGAATATTCGACGATTCTAATTGGCTTCAGTTCAGGCTGGCTAAGATATTGCAATGATGCGCCATGAAACCAAAATCCAAATTGACCTTCCCAGTCACCATTTCTTTGTTTGTCACAGCACCAAAGTGCATCACACCTATTAATTTTCTCTAGTTGTTCAGGAGTGAGTGTTTTACCCCCCGCTTGAGCTTGTAAGAGTTTCTCTTTTGCCTTATTGCGCCATATTGTAAAACAATTATCAGCTCTACCTTATTATTCCCTAAAAAAGTCCAGGGCAATTTATTAAGACAAATCTGAACACCTAGAAAAATTGGAGACGTTAACATGGAAAATACAAACATTCAGAAATTATCACAGCAGGTGCTATTCATTACTGATCTGGAAAAAATTATTGGCCGCAACCGGTTGACTTTGAGGCGCTGGTGGTTAGGGGGAAAATTTCCAAAGCCAGTTAAATTAAATGGTACAACTTTGGCTTGGCATGCTGAGTCAATTAGTGATTGGATTAATCAAAATGTTAGAGTTAGCGGTGTTGTAATTAATGCTTAACATTTTTTTCTATATAGAAGCAGGTTGCCAATGCCATGCGGTTAAACTTTTCAATTTGGACCTCAGTGTGGTCCAAATTGAAATTGGTTGGACTAAATCATATTAATTAGCTCACGAGCTTTATTTGTTAAGCGATATTTTTGTAGTCGGCTAGTTGGCTCGTCTGGCAGAGTCATTTCAATAAATCCAAGTTCAAGCATCCGTCTAACTTGTTTATGTAAACCACTGGACACACTTTGGTGTCCAAGTATTTTGGCAATCTGCGCTTTACCTAGCGGATTTATTCTTAAAGCAAGCAGTACTCTAGCTGCTAACCCTGACTCTAGCCTTGACTCTAGCCCTGACTCTAGCCCTGACTCTAATCGTTCTTCATCTCTACTACTTTTTTGGATATTAATTGGCTGCGCGAGGCGGATGATAAAGCGTACCCGCATCCCTATTTCCATAATTTCTGGTTCGGGTAAATTTTGCTCTTTTGCCTCACTGAAGATGCGATTCACGCCACTTCCCCATTGTTCAATTAGATTGAGCTCGTGGAATACTCTTGCAATAACATGGTTTCTAATTTTTGAGATACCTTGTCGCACATCTTCAATTGTTAGGCCGGGTAGGAGTATACCTGGGTTCTCAATTTCGATACGATCATCAAAAAAGGAGATGCGAGTAGGGGCCCCTCGTTGGGAGTAGTCAGCGTGAATGAGTGCATTGATGATTGCTTCGCGCAGAATAGAAAGGGGTATGCTCCACACATCTTTACGACGAATTTCAGAAAAATCAGCACCCCGCATGGCGTGTTTTTTTAGAAATTGCATAATACTTTCCACAGCCTTTGGTAGATTGTCGCGGATGTCTATATGATCGAATATGTTGGACTTATCTGTGCCGATAAAGCGCCCGCACTGTACCCATGCATCGGGAAAGTACATGTTGCGTTGTTTGCCAAATAGTAGAATGGCTCCCTTTGTAGGTACAAGTCGACCTTGATGATGAGTGAGAAGTTTTAGTGTAAGTAGTGATTGTTCATTAAGGTCACTGATACCTACGAAAAGTTCTCTAGCTTCTGCTAGTTCTATATCATCTATAGATAGATCTGGCATGGGCATTTCATCAAAGGGCATGCCTTCAGCGCTGCGGTGTAGTTCGGCTATAAGCTCTCGATCTGCTTGACGATTTGTAGATCCAAGGCGGACATACACACCATTTTCTACTCCTTCCGCATTAATCCAATGAGGACGGGTGCCGCTTACAAATACTTCAACTACCAGAAGAGTTTTTCCTTGGATAGTCACCAACTCTATATTAGGTACCAACCGTGGAGAAATAGAATCTGCAATAAGGTTGCAAAGACGTTCTTCTTCATCAAGGGGTTGATCAACGCCTGTTATTTGTTGCTTATCATCAACTCCAATAATCAGGCGACCTCCGGCTGTATTAGCAAACGCAACCAAAGACCTCAGCAGGGGTTTGGGGGAAGATAAATCTCTTTTAAATTCGAGAGTTTTACCCTCAGGTTGTGTAATGAGTGTATCTATCATCATTGCTTTTCCCTGCGTTTGATCTATTAAATATCTTTTAAGTCGTGAATTGTATTATTGGCCTTATGCGCAAGCTAATAAGTTTTCATTATTAACTAAATCTTGGATGTATTGCCCCCACAGATTAAGTGCCTCCTTGCGCTGAGGAAGCATTTCATTCTTATTATACGTAGCCATAATCTTAGGCATTTTATGCCCCAAGCACTTTTCAATGACCACAGGATCAATATGTAGCATCTCGCCTAATTGAGTGGCAAATGTACGACGTAAATCATGGGGTGTCCACTGTGGGATTTCAAGGCGATCTTGTATGCGACGCACCGCTTTAGGTAAAGACTTATCAGACAAAGGGGATGTGCCATCTGTGCTTGGTAATGCATACTCTGATTTGATCTGTTGTTTAATCTCAAGTAATAAATATTTAACAAGCGGACAAAGGTGAATTTTCATAACAAGGCCTGTTTTACTGTGTTCTGCTGGAATAGTCCATAATGATTGCTCAAAATTAAATTCCGACAATTTTGCTAATCTTAGTTCACCACTCCTTACTCCTGTTAGTAAAATAATTTTAATGGCATTTTTAATTTGCAAAGAAATGGAATGGTTATCACTGTCCAAAAAAAACCACAGAATTTTTATTTCATCCAAGGTGAGGTTGCGCTCTCGAGGTTTTTCTATACCACCAATGTCTCTTGCCCTGATATTAATTGTTGGATTCAACATTAGTTCCCCGCGACTCACTGCATAGCTAAAGGCTTGTTTGAGTGTACTCAAAACCTTATTCGCATGAACGGGGGAGCCGCGCTTAACAATGGTGTCCAATGCTTTGGTGATGTCACGCGCCTGTATTGTTTCAAGCTCCATCTTTCCTAATAACGGTATAATGTCAGAATCAATTTGCTGTTTTATTTGTTGGGGTTGCTTCCGATGCTTCTCTATATAATTGGAATACCATTCAGTGACCAGTGTTTTAAGATTATTGTTTTTTTGCAATTGCTTCTGTTGAACAATTACCTCTGGATTTTTACCTGACTTTCTAATTTCCCAAAGATCGTTAAACGTTTTCCTAGCTTCAGCAACCCCCATGACGGGAAAGTGGCCAATAGTGAGCCATGTTTCTTTGCCGTCGAATTTATATCTATAGAACCAGGTCTTTGTACCCTTGGGAGAAACTCGCAAGCAAAAACCATTTCCTTCATTAACATGATATCGTTTTGCAAGCGTATTTAGGTTGGCAATTTTGTTGTGGGTGAATTTTTCCATAAATCGTTCCTGGGAGTTTATATTGTATTTGGCTACACGATTGGCTACACTTTTGTCTGTGCTTGTATTATAATCTTATATATTGATTGATATCTATTTGATCGGTTTATTTATTATAAATCATGATGTTGCGATAATGTTTGAGCTTATTTGATATCGAATGAAATCAATATAAAGTAGCATGGGGTGCTAGTGGTCGAAGGTTCAAACCCTTCCGTCCCGACCAATAAAATCAATGAGTTACGTGTCTCCGCAGCATCTTCAAATGGTTTTAATGGGTACTTTAGTGGGTACTTGTTACAAAAATTCGAACAACTGAAGAACGAGACTGGG
>Ga0105054_10008835_pt1 | contig 13234 bp, 15 predicted proteins | sample BON02_FD_78091 | JGI IMG/M metagenome (GOLD analysis project Ga0105054, IMG submission 78091) | Freshwater microbial communities from Lake Bonney liftoff mats and glacier meltwater in Antarctica - BON-02 (megahit assembly) | ecosystem: Environmental > Aquatic > Freshwater > Ice > Glacier...
AATAATAAAATGGGGGCGAGGTGCAAGAGGTCTTGCTTCCCTTGGTCCGTCGCGAGAGAGAGAGAGAGAGAAACATGCTGGCGATACGTCTACGGCACCAAATTCAAAATCATTACCCGGAGCATTTAAGGCCTAGCGTTCAAGCATGCTGCTTCGTTTGAACACCAGTAGATTTGGCGTTCTACCATGCACATGTGGAAATGAACGCCTTGTTATTTGATTCTGAGTAATGTGACTTGGTGCCGCCTACAAATACGGCCAGCAGCTTTCTCGACGACAGACAAACGGAGGGGGGTCAAGGGCCGCGGAAGGATGATAATGACGCTGGTGCATATCTCGCCGTCGCCACACGAGAGGATGAAGGAAGAATCCCGACAAATCTATCACGTAAACATGTGCTGCTGCCTAGTGCTTGCCAAGCATCCACGCGCAGGGCAAGACGGCAAGACCCCTCCACTCCATGATCATTCATTTGCTCTTTCTGCTCTAGCAGGGCCAGCAACAAGTGACCTACAGTCCTATTAAGGCGAGCCCATGCCTTCTGCTTACGCACAACGCAAGGCATGACCCACGCACAGGCCCAGGCAAGGTAAGCCCCTCGATCATTCAAGCAGACAGACATTCCTCCCCTCCCCAACAAGCAACACATGACTTACCTGTCGACGCAGAGGCCGCCACCAAGCCCAAGTCGAACAGGACGTCCCGCTTCCGGCCCGGCATCTTTTACGAGGCTCTGTTTGTAGTGTGGGGTTTGTGGGTGGGTTACACTGGTTAGCCAAGACGACAAGGCCTGTCCCGGCTGAGGAGGAGGCTCGCTGCTCGAAATTTGAAAATAATGCCCGTGCGGATTGCCATTGCCGTGCTTCGTTGCCTATTGTGTTGTCTCCCACCACCACGACCTCACGCACAACCCACCAACGCACCACTACACCTCCACAGGACGAGCGCGCGCCCACGACAGCTTGCTTGGACGGGCACGTTGTAGGCAGCAACCGACGACCCTTCGGCACCATCAGCAGCAGCAGCACACACGAACAGAGCACACGACGGCGCACCTGAGTCGCAAACATAAACATGAGGCAGTCTAACGCCGAAAGGGGGTTCAAGAAATCCTCTTCAAGGCGGTCCCGGTACATGAGCCACTTGCTAACGCTGGTAGGTGGGGTGCTGATTGGCTTTTATGGCGCTTTGCACTTCGAAAGCACTTCGGTCAGGGGGTAAGTCAAGCAGGGGAGGGGCGTGGGGACTTGAAAGTCTGCCGCTGGCGACCCCAATGTCTTAACCACAGCTGGCCATACTCACTCTGCTTCTGCAACACTCCGCATTATTATGACAGGCCCGCAGAGCAACCAGCTCCGTCGGTGGCGCGTGTCCGGGACCTGGCGAACAAGCCTCCCGCCGTCGTCGCCACTCCCTGCCCCCCATGCGCCGCGTAAGTACCTTACTCGAGCACGAAGATCCCTATGATGATCGCCATCAGTCATGTGACGTTCCTTCCCCCTATTTACAGATGCAAACAGTGCCCGCCCCCAGTAAAAAATGACCTTTCCGTCGCTGCCCCCGCCGGCGCGGCCGCGAGCAGTAATGAACGTGCCTTGGAAGGCGGGCACTCGCTCGAGGAATTGCAAAGGGACATGGGCCTGGAGATGTATGGATTTGTGGATGGGAAGCAAGCATTTACCGAGTTTTTGAGCTTCATGCCGGAGAAGATCAAGGTACGTTGTTTTGGTGGCGCGTGGGCTGAGTGCGGGAAGGATGGGAGGGAGGGGTGGAGCGCTGTCTTTTCTAGGGCGAGTGATTTCTTTTTACCACTCGCACATATTCATTTTTCTTTCTCTTCTTCTTCCTCCGCCCACCCACTCAACTCCAACAGGCCGACGTCTACGACCAAGCCATGGTCCTCATGACCAAAACCTCCGGCTTCCACCCCTCCTCCTCCTCCTCCTCCTCCTCCTCCCCCCCCTCCAGCCTCACCCCCGGGGAACTCCTCAGTTTCTCCGACCTGCAAACATGCAAAGAAGTCGATGTCATCTCCATGGCTCAAGGCCGGTGCTATGTTGTCGTCAATTCTCCCTTGCAGCACTCCTCCTTCCACGTAAACCGCTACCGACACCAAGCAAAAGGAGAACAAAAGAAAGTCGACGACGGAGGGAGGCAGGTCGGGAGGGAGGCAGGGGCGGAGGGCTGGTCACTCGTCCCACGGATATTCCACGAGGGGTCCTATCCACCCGCGACTTACAATACGAGAAAACACGAGGCGTTCTTGCTGGAGCTTTTTACCAACTTGCCCTCCTTGGAAAAAGAGGCCGAATCCTTCTTTTCCCGCGTGGCGGACAGTAAGAAGAGAGTGATGGTGATGGCGCTCAATGAAGGGGATATTGACATGCTGCTTAATTTTGTTTGTTCTGCAGACCAGGCTGGGATTTCATTGAGTAATCTGGTGGTGATTGGCGCAGATCAGAGTGTGGTGGAGGTGGCCAAGAGCTTGAAATTGCACTCGTTTTCTCATCCGGCCTTTGGGACCTTGCCGAGCGAGCATGCGAAGCAGTAAGTACAGAAGGGAGGGAGGGAGGGAAAGAGGGAGGGAAGGAGGGGTGTGTGTGTCAATGTGGCGATGTCTTCTTCCTTTCTAGGCGGGCATGTGATTGCGATGTTGCTTAGCTAAAATCTTCGGTGCTCTCTCCTCTTACCCTTCCTCCCTCCCCTCCCTCCCTCCCTCCTTTCTCCCCCAACAGCTACGGCGACGCCGGCTTCCTCGCCATCATGTGAAGATCGTCTCCGTTTGGATTGCTCTCCGGCTAGACTATCACGTTTTGTTCCAGGACGCAGATTCAGTTTGGTTTGATTACTTACCCTCCCCTTCCTCCCTCCCTCCCTCTCCTAACAGCTACGGCGACGCCGGCTTCCTCGCCATCATGTGGCTCAAGATCGTCTCCGTTTGGATCGCTCTCCGGCTAGGCTATCACGTTTTGTTTCAGGACGCTGATCTGGTGTGGTTTAAGAGTCCTTGGTCTGCTTTCGAGGATGAGAGCATCGATGGGTTCTTTATGGATGATGGGTCGAGATCTGAGAGGTTCTCGCCGATTTATGCGAATAGTGGGTTTTACTTCTTGAGGAGTAACCCGGTGGTGATTCATTTTATGCAGGGGTTACTGTTTAGTTATGATACTATAATTCAATATGCCAGTCATCAGACTCTGTTTATTCAGGGGGTCACGGAACATATTAGTAGGAATGGGATGAGGGTGAAGGTGTTGTCGGATGGGGAATTTGCGGGTGGGCACGTGTACCATCACAAGAAGGAGTTGATGAAGCAGATTTCGGGTAAGTGCGAGGGAGGCAGGGAGGGAGGGAGGGTGTGACGGAGTATATTAGTAGGAATGGGATGAGGGTTAAGGTGTTGTCGGATGGGGAAATTGCGGGTGGGCAGGTGTACCATCACAAGAAGGAGTTGATGAAGCAGATTTCGGGTAAGTGCGAGGGAGGGAGGGAGGGAGGGAGGGCGGGAGGGAGTGACCGCAGCTTGGGTGAGCACAGATGGGCATGCATGACTTACACTGTACCCTCCCTTTTTTGCCGCACGGCGCGCACATACAAAAGCAAACACTCAAAGTCATCTACATTTTCACAAACCAAAAACACAAACCCACACAGCGCGGACCTACCTCCCCTACACCTTCCACATGTGCTGGACGCAAACCAAGGCCGACAAGCTCTTCCAATTCATCGCCTCTGACTTGTGGTACCTGACCACCGCCTGCAATGGCACCGAGGCCACGCTTAAGACCCAACAGGAAGGCAAAATCAGCATCGACACGTGCTGTTTGGACCCGACTGCGGGGGGGGTTGGTGCCGCGCAAAAATGAAAAGGAAAATTGAGGAGAAGGAGAAATGAACAGAGGACGGGAAAATGACAATGGGTCGACAAGGAAATCAAAATGGCCGAAACAGAAGTGGGAAGGAGAGAACTGAACTAATAATTAAATTAAAATTACTGCGCGCAGTAAACAAAAGAAATAAATATACATGCACAGGAAGCATTTAGTGAAGCGGGGAGGTTTTGGTTGAACGCATGACGAACATGTTGAAACGGTTTGAAGGCGTTACTTTCCTTCCTCTATCGTGTCCCCCTTGCGTCATTTCTTCAGTTTGCAGGACCAGGGCACGCCCTTGGACCAGGCACAAGACAGATATATATCTCTTCCATTACTCTCTTGTTCTTGTGGGGTGCTCGATTCGCAAAAGCACTCCCATTTAGAAGTACGGCCAACTCACACACCAATGCTCCACAACAACACAACAACACAACACACACACACTATACAGCTCAATGAAGTCCACGTTCTCCTCCTACTTATCCCTCTTCCCGTCGTCTTCGAGTATCATCACCATCGACAACTTTGTGGACGCGGCGGTCAGGTGCATTCCCTCCACCGTCCGTGCCTTTCTCGACAACCCCGCCACGGCCTGTCATATCAATGTGCTAGACTCCCAAGGGAGGCATGCCGCAGAAGAGGCGGCGCGCGAAGGTCATGTGTACGTCCTTGAACTGCTCTTACAGGGCCAGGTCTTGCCCGCGCCCTATCATGTGCACCAGGCGTTTCACCTGGCTGCCAGCGGAGGGCACGCCGAGGCAGTCCTATTCCTTCTAACACAACAAGCCGTCAATATAGATGCAAATGTCTTAAATGCTGACCGTCAAACCGCCCTACATCTAGCAGCTCAGTATGGTCATCACAAAGTGCTCAAGGTCCTTCTTGACAAGGCAATCCCTGACCCTTATGTGCGCGAAGTCACGGCGGGCAAAACTCCTGCAGAGATGGCTCACGATGCCGGCGCGGACGACTGCGTGGTATTGCTAAAAAAATATGAACCAACCTGGCGTCGACACGTCCTGCAGCTGTTGATTCGGGCGGTCACTGGCAAGGAGAAGGAAGGGAGTGGCGTCGCTGACCAGAAATGTCGTCTGGCTCTGATTCCGTTTGCCCTTGTCCATTCGCATGTGCTTGAGGCGCTTGCGGGGAAGGAGGGAGGGAGGAAGGGAGGGAAGGAGGGCGGGTCGACTTCGATGATGGAGGAGAGTGATGTGGACGACGACAATCTGGAAAGCGATGACGAGGAAGATTTTCCCCAGGTGCTGAGTCAAGAGACGAAGCGACGCAAAGTTGGTGGAGGAGGAGGGGGGGGAGGAGGGATGGGGATGATTGGGCAAGAGGAGGAGGAGAAGGAGGACGGGGAGGAGGAAGATTATGTGTACAAGGGCATCTTGCCTAGCAGTCAGGATAGCAACGATTCGTTTTCGTCGTCATCGTCGGGTTCGGCGAGTGGTGGTGGAGAGAGAGGTAGAGGAGGGAGCGGGGGGGGGATGGCGTCGTCGCGTAGGAGCTGGGTGGCGATGAAGGAGAGACCGTTGCCTTCCCGCAGCTTCCATGGGGAACCGATGGAGTAAGCAAAAGCACGAGTAAATAGATAACAATATTAAAGCACATAAAGGTATATTAAGAGGAGTCAGTCAGAGACGTTTCCTTACAAAGATCGATTTGGAATGGTTGCAAGCCTTGATTTGTGTTTTGTGTACTTAATCATTTTACATATTTCTTTTGTGGTCCTCCTTTCCAAAGAACAGGAGGGCGTCCGAGGCTGCTACTGATACACCACGGTCATCTTTCATCAAAGCCACTTTTCAAACCATCAGTGATTTGCCCTCTCGCTTGCTGGGGAACGACCACTCTCTTAATTTGAGTATATTTGACTTGGTCGGTCACCAGCAAACGGCGGAACGAAAACATAGAAGGTTCGAATAGGGAGATTGATTAGAGAAGATAAAAGCGGAACCAGCAGCAGCCACAAAATACCCTACTGCCTTTTGTTGTGTTTTGTACTTATTAATTTAGCGTTGTCTTATATACACATTTATTCCCTGGTCTAACCCCTTCTTCCCAACAGAAGCGGAACCAGCAGCAGCCACAAAATACCCTACTGCCTTTTGTTGGGTTTTGTACTCTCATTGTTCTAGCTTTGCCTCATATACACGTTTATTCCCTGGTCTAACCAACGCCTTCTTCCCAAAAACCACCTTACCTGCACTCAACAAAGCAAGTGATCGTTCCTAGTAGTAGCAACATTCACATGAGCTCTTTCTGGATTCGCGTGCACAGCAGAAGTTGCCGCAGCAATGCTCCCTGAATAAGCCCCAGATCTCAAAAAATAAAGCCAATCCCCCCTCTTCCTCCACACAATGCAAGCTGTTAATATTTTTCATTTGTCAAGCAAATGGTTGTAGCTAGTGGCAACATACACATGCGCTCTTTCCGGATTCGCGTGCACAGCCGAGGTGGGCGCAGCAATGCTCCCTGAATAAGCACCCGACCTCCAAAGATACAATCAACACTCCCCTTCTTCCACACAATGCAAGCTGTAATTGTGTTTATTTGTCGAGCAAATGGTTGTAGCTAGTGGCAACATACACATGCGCTCTTTCCGGATTCGCGTGCACAGCCGAGGTGGCTGCAGCGATGCTCCCTGAATAAGCACCCGACCGGAGAAAATAAAGCCAATCCCCCTCTTCCAGCAAAGGCAATTGAATATGTTCTCCAGACGCCACACAATCAAACGCTTCCCCTGACGGACCCACGATAAGACTCTCATAAAGCACCTCCCTACTACTACTGCTATCAACCACCTCACCCACCCACCCCTCCCTCCCTCCCTCCTCCCCCCCCCTCGAACGCACCCTCAACGGATGAGGCATAAAACTCTCCCCACACAAAATCGCATCCTTGAAGCACCCTCCACATCCCTCCCCTATCACATACGCCATCCTCCTACCCCTCCCTCCCTCCCTCCCTCCCTCAGGAGCAGCAACAGGGATTCCTTCTTCATCTATCCACCGTCGAGCTGTGATATGAGTGAAGAGGACCATGCTTCCCTCTACGAAGAAACGCCCTGGTTCAGACATAAGACTAATTCCTAAAGAGTGGGGGGAGGGGGAGGAAGGGAGGGAGGAAGGAGAGGAGGGAGAGAAGAGCTCATCGAGCAAAGGACGGACTTGCTGGGCGATGTCAGCGCAGGATAATGGGAGTGGTGAGGGAGCAGCAGCAGCAGCAGCAGCAGCAGTAGCAGCAGCAGCAGTGCCCTCTTCCTCTCCCCCACGAGCATCATCAATAGCAACACCACCCTCCCCCCCTCCCTCCCTCCCTCCCTCCCCCCCAAAACCCGGCTCCGTGAATCCATCCCATCCCGGCCACCCCCCCCCTATATCCACCACACGCAACTCCACCCCTCCCTCCCTCCCTCCCTTCCCTTCCTGCCTCCACACCTCCTTGACCATCCGAATGGCCTCACAGAAATTCTCGGCACTGTGACTTCCAGAGCCACAATGAAAGGAAATTCCAACAATAGGGAGGCTAAGAGCAAGGGCTGTGGCAAAGAGGGAAGGGGATGAAGGGAGGGAAGCGCCGTATTTCTCCCCAAGAGGGATGAGGGAGTCGTGATCGGGCACGCGCAAACGGAGGATGAGCTCGGGGGAGGAAAGGAGGGAGGGAGGGAGGGAGGGGTCGGTGGTAGGAGTTGTTGCACCAGGGTGGGGAGAGGGAGGGAGGGAGGAGGGGTCAGTAGTGGTAGCAGTAGTGCTACCACCACTTCCCTTCGTTTCTTGGGGGGAGGGAGGGAGGGAGGGGTCTCTTCTACTCTCCTTCTCTTCCTCTGCTTCTTGTCGTCGTAGCCTTGCTAAAACCCCGGCAATTTTATGCAGCTCCTCAATGGAATCAAATGTCATTGTTCTTATATCCCTACGTAAAGCCCACTCGATCGCTTGTTCAGTCTTACAGGGATTAGCAAATATTATTCTTTCCGGCCCAACTTTTTCAGTGCTTAACACGAGAGAGAGTTCAGCGATGCTGGCGCAGTCGAATCCACAGGTAGGGATGGAGGCGAGGGCTTGAATGAAGACGGGGTTCGGGCAGCATTTGACCGCGAAGAAGGGGCGGACGCGTGGGAAGAGCCGGTGCCAGGCTAGGTATTTACGGAGGGGGAAGGAGACGTCCTGAAGGGAGGGGAGGGGAGGGAAGGAGGGAGGAAGGGGATTTGTGAGTCAGCGCGTAGGTAGAATGCGGAAAGGAGAGATCAAGGAAAGGGAGCAAAGTAGCTGAAAGCCGTGGCGACACTCCTAGCAAGTAACAACTAGCCTAGCTTGAGACAGTAGAGTGATATGTGCCCAAGACCCCTGCACGGCGCCTCCCTCCCAACCTAGAGACCAACCTTGACTCACCACCAAGAAGAACATGTCTTCGTCCTCCCGATCCGCCGCTTCCTGCAATGCCACTAGGGGGATAACCTCCTCTATGCTCGTGCATTGCTCGAGGACTCGTACTTTGACCCGGCCCTGCTGCGCTTCGAGGTAGGCTTGTAATTCAGGCAGAGGGAGCATCGAAGAGGTGGAGGACGCCGGGCCGGAGAAGGCAAGTTGTGGCCGGAAAGGCGGTGGTGGTGGTGGTGGTGGGTGTCCCTCCTCCTGCTGCATGGCTAGTGTAGTGGAAAGTCCCGAGGGGGGGCGTCAAGGCAGCACGACGAGCGAAAGAAGCTGCTTGCGGGCTTTGTGTGGGGGGCGATGACGACGGCGGCAGGGAAAGGCCTACACAGCTCAGCGTTGGCGCTGAGGGCGGAATGACCTGTGCAGGAGGGGGAGAGAAAGAAGGAGAAGGTGTACGAGCTGCTGATGGTGGAGATACAAGCAACAGGCACGAGGTTTTGGCAGCCAAAGATGGGGCGTACATTGACCTCGCCCTCCCTCCCTCCTTCCCCTCCCCCGCCACACCACACAGCCTCTCTGCATGACGACGGCACAAGGGGAGCTGGTATTTGCCCGGATAAAGCACAAGACGACGCCGCTAAAGGTTTTGTCCAGGTAAGCCTGTGATAGACTGTCTCCCTCACTTGATCCTATTGACCTCCCCTCCCCTTCCCACCCTTCCCACCCTCCCCCTCCTTGCCAGCTACCCGCTCCGCTTCCTGGTGCCGTCGAAACGTGATGGGGACGGTCGCGTCGACTGCTGCTGGGTGGTAAGTGCTTTTGTTCTCAGTAGTGGGGTTAGAAGCGTGCTCTGAGTAGCTCAATCCATCCGCACATCCTCCCCCCCTCCCTCCCCTCCCCACAGTACTCCTTGAATTACGGCGGCGGTCTAGTGGCAGGAGACCAGGTGCGCATCACGTGCGAGGTGGGCGTAGAATGCACAGCCGTGCTAACGACGCAGGTAAGGCCTGTAATGATTATTTCCACTTCTTCTTCTCTTTTGCCTGGGCGCTGACAGCTTTCCTCCTTCCCCCCCGGCCCTCCCACCACTCACACAGGGAAGCACCAAAGTCTACAAGATGCTGCCCCGCTCCGCCACCACGACCACCAACACCACATCCAACAAAAACACAACAATAACACGACAAAGCTTCACTGCTACCGTAGCAGCCTCGGCAACGCTGGCCTTACTACCTGACTTCCTGACTTGCTATCGGTAAGCTCCTCTTGAGAGTAGACACATATGCCTGAGAAACCAGTTCTCTCATCCTACTACCCATCACCCCTACACAAACAAAAAGCGGGGCCAACTACCAGCAAACGCAAGAGTTCCGCATGGCGCGTGGGGGGAACTTAATCCTGGTAGATTGGTACACGAGTGGGAGGATGGGCCGGGGGGAGTCCTGGGCGTTTGAACGCCTGGCCTCGGAAACGAGGATTTATTTGGGTGAGGAATTATTGTTGTGGGAGCCGTTGGTGTTGCAAGGTGACGACGACGACGAGGCAGCTTCTGCTTCTCTTTCCTCCTTGTCATTGGCGGCGAGAATGGGGCCATATGCGTGTTTTTGTCTCGTAGTCCTAGTCGGGCCGAGACTCACAGAGGTGGTGCAGCAAATCGCAGAAACACAAGGCCGACCTACCTTCCGCAGTCTTAACAAAGGAGGAGGCATGGCAGCTGTACAACAGCAGCAGCAGCAGCGTCAGAAGCAAGCAGCAGCGGGAGAGCCGCCTGCGTGTGTTTCCTCGTTGTGTCGGCTTTTGGAAGGGAGCCAGGGAGGGGTTGGCCCGGGGTTGGTATTAAAGATTGCAGGCAAGGCCACGGAGGACGTCCGTGAATTGTTGCGATCCTTGTTGGAGCCTTTGGAAAGCGTGGTGGGGAGTAAGCCGTACAGTAGCATGTAAAGTAGGGGAGGAGGGGGAAGGAGGGGTTGAGGGGTGGGGAATGAGATGATGTAAACTGAAAGCGCTTGTACAAATTAAAAAGTACCACCACGAAACGCAAAAAGAACTGGAAAACAAAGTAATGTAATAACTCGCCGTCTCGCTTTGAGAAAGACAAGCACAAAATGGTGAAAGAAAAAAAGTGGCGGGGAGGTTTTGCACATGGGCCGAGGTCGTGAACGGTCATCATCTCCTCTCTCGTCAGCCTTCCACACCATCCACACAGCAAGCACCACACGGGCCCTTCTTCTCCCTTCTTCTTCGTTGCCTCCCTCTCACGCCTCACTTGACGCCCTCTCTCACTCGTGACACTGCCGGGACGTGTGGCTGGGCATTACGTGCACAGGCACATTTGTTGCGCAGCGGTGGATGGTGGGGAGGCTACGGCAATAGCTTCTTGGCCACTCGCCGACACGCCCTCCCTCCAATGCCTTGGGCATGATGCTCTCACCACACACACACACAAGGCTTGACACCCTGCCCGTCATCAACTCCACAACCACAATGTCTACAAGCATTTGGGTGCTTGGCCCAGACTGGTGACAATGCGCTTGCTTTCATGCACTCAACACTGCTCTCACCCCTCCCTCACGCCTCCTCCCCTCCTCCCTCCCTTCTTCCACCATCAACCCCCACACCCCAAACAGCGTTTTTTCTTCCCCTACCCCAACATCTACCAAGCATGGAGGGCGGCGGCGGCGGCGGTGACGTCGGACGTGGACGCGGTGGCTTCGGCCGAGGACGTGGAGACAGAGGAGGCGACCGTGGTCGCGGCCGTGGCCGCGGCCGTGGGCGTGGTGGGGACAAGGACGAGAAGGAGGGCTGGACCCCCGTGACCAAGCTGGGCCGCTTGGTGAAGGAGGGCAAGATCAAGAGCTTGGAGGAGATCTACCTGTACTCTCTGCCCGTCAAGGAGTTTCAGATCATTGACAAGTTCCTCGCTGCCCCTCCCCCCGGTATCATCGCCCCTACCTCGGGCCTCCGCGACGAGGTCATGAAGATCATGCCCGTGCAGAAGCAGACGTCCGCCGGGCAGCGCACGCGTTTTAAGGCGTTCGTGGCCATTGGTGACTATGACGGACACGTCGGCCTCGGTGTGAAGTGCGCCAAGGAAGTCGCCACGGCCATCCGCGGTGCTATCATCATGGCGAAGCTCTCCATTGTCCCCGTCCGCCGTGGGTACTGGGGCCGGAAGATCGGTAAGCCCCACACCATCCCTGTGAAGGTCACGGGCAAGTGCGGTTCCGTCTCTGTGCGCCTCGTCCCGGCGCCCCGTGGTTGTGGCTTGGTCGCTGCCCCGGTCCCTAAGAAGTTGTTGAACATGGCGGGCATCAAGGATGTCTACACCGCCACCACCGGTAACTCTCGCACGCTCGGTAACTTCGTCAAGGCTGTCTTTTCGGCTCTGTCCAAGACTTATGGCTACTTGACCCCTGATCTGTGGCAGCCGACGGCGCTGGGCAAGTCTCCTTACCAAGAGCACACGGATTTCTTGGCTTCGGGTAAGGTTGAGTACGCGCGACGCAAGGAGGTGGAGTACTAAGTTATTTAGAGGAGGAGGAGGTGGAGGGGAGGGAGGGAGGGAAGGGGCTTGACGGCATGCAGGGCGTGACGTGGTAGCTTTGATTGGTCTTTTGGAGGGTGATATGGCGCGAGAGGGAGGGAGGGAAGGAGGGGCTTTTCTGTCTAGAAGACAAGGCAGGGGCTTGCTCGTCCTCTTTTTCTGGAGGTGCCAGCAAACGAAGAAAGAAGAAAGAAGCGTCATTACAACAACAGCAGATGTGCATCTCTTTTTTGGTTCTTCTTTCTCCCCTCTCTTTTCCTCTTCTTCTTTCGCTTGCTTGCTTCTCTTCCTTTTTTCTATGCTGGGCGTGCGTGGCACTTTTCTTCTTCTTTCTCTCTCTGTTTGTTGTTCTTATCTTGGTACACGGCAGTTACACTCTCTTCTTCTTCTCTCCTCCTTTCCCCAGTGTGAGCGCCCTTCCCATTTTCTTTTCTTCTCTTTTTCTTCCGTCGATTTTACTCCTCCTGTCTTCCTTAATCTCTCGCCTTTATCCTCTTACTCTCGTCATCCTCCCTCCCTTTTCGTCTATCATCGTTCCCATACCACGTAGTTTCATTTGTTCGTTCCTTTCCAATCCTCACTACCACACAGAGGCAGACACATACAGGTCGCGACACTCAAACAGTCGTAGTCGTCGTACCTGCAAATATCTCGCCTCATCTTCCTCTCCTCTTTCTTCTTCTTGTTGATTCGCGTTCCTTGCTTAAACATTTTTATTTCAGACAGCACACACACAAAAAGAGAGAGGCAGACACACACAGGTCACAACGCCCACACACTCGTCGTCCTTACCCTTACCATCATGCCTCTATGTCCCTCTCTTCGTGTTTCTCTTTCTATTTCTCTTCAACTTCTTCTTCTTGCTGATTCGCGTTCCTTAAACTTTTTATGTCGATCTCACTTATAGAACAAGGTACATAGAAAATTAATCTCCTCTACCTCCTCCTCCTTCTCTTCCTCCTTCCCGCCTCCTCCTCCCATCCCTCACCCTTCGAAATCCGAATCATCATCCTCCTCCTCCTCAAACTCACTATCAGGCTCCTCCTCCTCCTCCTCCTCCTCCTCCTCTTCGCTCTCATCATACACCACCTTCTTAGCAGCAGCCACGCGACGCGGAGCCACCGCCCGAGGCACCGCCGGAGAAGAGGGCATCATGTCGTCCTCGTCCTCGTCCTCGTCCTCCTCCTCCTCCTCCTCATCCGAATCCGCCTTCTTGCCCTTCTTCTTGGAAGCAGCAGAAGGAACAGCAGGCTTGCGCGTCTTGGCCGCTGCTGCTGCTGCTGCTGCTGCTGCAGGCGCCTTGCGAGCCTTCTTGACCACCGCAGGAGAGGTGCCCTTCATAGGGGAGAAGAGCGCTTCCTTGTCCTTCCCTCCCCCTCCCCCTCCCCCACCCTTGGCCGGCTCGTTCTTCTTGGTGGCACGTTTGACTGCTCCTCCTC
>Ga0105054_10008838_pt1 | contig 13233 bp, 13 predicted proteins | sample BON02_FD_78091 | JGI IMG/M metagenome (GOLD analysis project Ga0105054, IMG submission 78091) | Freshwater microbial communities from Lake Bonney liftoff mats and glacier meltwater in Antarctica - BON-02 (megahit assembly) | ecosystem: Environmental > Aquatic > Freshwater > Ice > Glacier...
ATGCCTGTCTCTCCCCCCCTCCCCCCTCTTCCCCCCTCCTCGGATATATATATCACTCTTCTTTTGGGGTCCCCCCTCAATTATAATCGATTGTTGCTTTTCCTCACAGGTTCCCATCTTTCTAGTGTACAAGGCAGGGTAGTATGGAGGAGTTAGGTTTTACCTCTATTTTACAAGTATCCGATAATGCTGTTTTTTGTGGACCACGGTTTGTGTAAGTTCTGAAAAGGCATTTATCTTGGACTCCATTTTGGTGCTTTTTAGATCGAGATTTTTGGTGTCCAAGTCGGCTTTGACCGGGCACCTCCGACGTTTAGCCGGGTTGGGAATACACCAAAAATATCGTAGATTATTTGGTTTAAATAGGACGGCGTAAAACATGAAAAGACATTTTTTAGGCTATCAATGATTGCCTTTTCATAAAAAACTAAAAATAAAATTTCAAATCTTACACTGTCCTATCCAAACCATCAATACCAATTTCGATCGTTTTCCGATTCATAATCTGATAGAGGTTCATCCTCATAATCTGAATTTTCTAATTTTCGCCTTCGGCCATACTTTTTCTGAACTTGTTTTACATGAAAAACCTTTAACATCTCGTGAATAGTGTAAAGATAACATATTTGAAAAAATCCAACTCCAGCTAAGAATAAAATAAAGACATGTTCCTCTGAGTGACCCGCGTAAAAAAATGCTCCAAGCCAAACCATCTGGCATAGAAAGAATTGTAGCTTTAACATGGTAAAATAACCTGTTGAAAAGTCTCTCAAAAACATATGACAATTAGTCTTGAATGTTATTAGCATTTTGTCGCCAAAATAAAACGAACCCAAAGGTGAACAAATGGGTTGTTGTACATCCGATATGGTTCTACGACACACCGCATTCATCATTAACATAGACGAACCTCTGTCAGGTTTGGTGAATGCTATTGTAGAAGTAGCCAAAACTCCAAGCCGGTGCCACACCTTGCACACTGTTGTACCTCATGAATGGGAACAAGAATTTCAGTATGCATCTGTTCGTGTAAAAGTATCGATTCATGTACCTGACGGTCTTTATGCTAATAACCTGTGGATACACTTTGAATCTGAGAGTTCTGGAGTATCAACTGCACTTCAAGTTCACTTGGAACTGCAGTTAATTACAGAACTTAGTGTATTGAAGCCACCGTGGAAGGTAGGTGTATCGGAAATTAAGAATGTGTTGTATTTTACTAGATCATTAACCTGACACTACATAAATGGTATTCTTGGCTATCGCCGGTTTAGTATTGGGTTGCACCATGTTTACAGTAGGTTTGTTGTACTGTGGGGACTGTTTAAAACCTCGAGATACTTCTGTAACTCCGGAAGAAATGATACAAGCCTTAAGCGAGACATATTAGACCTAGGCCTTGTTAAAGGAGAAGCCTGAATCAAACGTCGGAGCTGACCCAAACGTCATAGTGGAACCGAATGGAGTCGTAGTGGAACCGAGCGGAGTCGTAGTGGAACCAAACATCGGAGCTGACCCAAACGTCGTAGTGGAACCGAATGGCACAAAAGTTATTTCCGAACAACTACATTTCCGTGTTGCAGTGCAACCCTCGTCCAGGATGGGAGGAAGATACCACAAGTTTGCTATGCGTTGAAGCCCGTCCGGTGTCCATGTTCGACTCGCTCAAACGCTGGCTTAGAAATTTCTGAGAGTTTTTCATTGAAGACCACTCATACAAAAGATAATTCGTATTTAAAAGTTGTCTGCATTAATCATTTGATAAAAAAAATTGATGCTCAATGGGGGCATCACTGAGTGACGACCAGAAAGATGACGACCAGGTTACATATGTAAAATGGCAAATTCAGGCACGGCACGCCGTAGAACAAGACGATAACCTTAAATTGTTGGAGGCGCTACATTACCTGCCCGACTCCGACGGACGACCGTGGGAAATTCTACAACAGTGGCGACGCGAAAAGTTCGTTATTTTAATGGCACTGCAGTACGGAAAATCGGCTCAAATGTCTTACCAAAACCAGACCGATCTTTTCGATAACTCACTCCACTCGTTTTTAATTCATTTTATCTGCCCGCTACGCTGCGACACTTTGCTTCATTACGCTGTATCGTATGCTCCCAGAAACTTGAAAATTTTGCTGGACCACCAAGCTTCGGTCGACGCTCTAAATCACTTGGAGAATACCCCGCTTTTTCTAGCCGTTAGGGATGGACGCCACGAACATGTCAACATTCTGTTGAACGCGCGCGCCAACGTTAACGTGCATTGTGAAAACGACAGTACCGCCCTCATGTGGGCTTCTTGGAACGACGATTCAAAAATGTGCAAAAAGCTTCTCGAGGCCGATGCCAACCCTAATTTATACAACCTAGCCGGACAAACACCTATTATGTTTTCTGCCCACGACAACAACCTAACCTGCCTTGAACTTTTGCTTACGGCCCATGGAGATCCCAACATCGCAAACTCGAACGGACAGACGGCCCTGATGAACGCTGCATATCACGGGCACGTTCAGTGTGCCAAACTCTTACTGGCACACAAGGCCAGTTTGGATACGGTTGGTATCAATGGATCCACCGCACTCATGTTTGCCGTTCACCGCCATCACGGTGAGTTGGCCCGTATGTTGTTGTCGACAGGCGCCAACCCTAATATTCAAGACCATAAGGGTAGAACCGCTCTCATGTTGGTGGCATGGAATGCGTACTGGAAAGAAGAAAAGACTGTGGAACTGAAAGTAGAGGCCGATCAAAACCTGGCAACATTAAAATGGGTGGCACACAAATATAAAAACGTTCCGGAAACCAAGGCACTGCTGATGGACTTGATAAGGGCTGGCGTCAAAGTCACCACAGAAGATTGTAACGGCAGAACCGCCTTTCATGATAGCACTTTTCATAATATGACTTGGGAGTCGTCGGCAGACCAGACCCCTTTTACGTGAAAAAACATGATACTTTGAATTTGTTTTTATGATCGGGTAGGCTGTAGTGCATTAGTTTCTTTCCTCTCGTTAAGCGTACCGATCCCAAGTTCCTCGCTGGAGCATATTCGAGTTTTAACAATTCTGAGAGAAGTTAAGTTTTCAAATTTCATTGTAAGCTAAAATCCGCACAGGTCGTAATAAAACACATCATGGTCGATTACGAACAAAACTTTTATATCATCGTCGACACGTTTGTCTTTGTCCTGATTTGGATCGCCTTATGGTCTCTCTTCGACATGTTGGTGACCGAGATGAAATGGAAAAAGAAGGGACAACTCATTTTTTACGTATTTTTATTGGTTGTCTCCATTTTTATCCTCTTGTTTGCTGGCTCGGCACTGAACAGTCGCGCGTATCCTGCGTAACATTTAGGCATAATTTCATTAGTTGCGCAAGTTAGTGGGACCGAATAGAAACTCCATTGGGATACGGAATTTGACGCACCATCAATACAGAAATTTATCCCAAAAGAAGATCAATGCGAGTTCACTATTTTAATTATTTTTTGTGTGTTTTTCGTTTCTGTCGCGGTTTTTTGTATTGCCTGGAAGATAGGCGCTGACGTTTGGCTCCACGCTCATTGGGATCTTGTGCCTCTGCGTTTTGTGCGGAACGAGACGACCAGAAACGGTCTAACTTCTCAGGATCGGTTTCTTCGTGATAACCTGGATGATGTTGCGCAGGTTTATGAAGGTTAAACCCGGAAGCATAAATAGCTTGTTCGTTCCTCATGTCCCGCCTACTCTGTGTACCTGGTGTACTTTCTTCTGGGGCCATGGCATACGCGCTCTTGTTAGACCCTGGTGGAAAATCATCCACAGGGAAACCGTAGGCATCCACTATTCTACCATGACCATCTCGCTTAATTTCTTCCGGACGTTCTTCCTCTGGGTCGGCTTCTACGAGGTTTCGATTTTGTCTCGGCATATTTGGAAAAGAAACTTTTGTATCTTCGAACGTACAGTTGACACTGTTTGATTTCGATGAAAGCACAAAGATATGATTCCTGTCATCCATGTGGGAGGGTACGTTATACTTTTCAAGCTCTGCTTGAACTCCCGGAGTAGGATTATCGATTTGGATCCTGATAGAACAGGTATCTGATCCCGTATGACCAAGTATTTTTGTTCTCAAGGAAGATACTAAAACAATAGAAAAGCGGTTTTTGACCAAGCGTTTTTCTTCTTCGGTTCTAGTTGAAAACCGGGTGAGCAAGGTAGTTGTCGGCTCGCGGCTCCTAGATATATTATGTGTTACGAAGTCGATATCCCAAGCCGTTTTGTATACGTGTATTTTGATGATAAATTGAACGTACTTGTCAGTCCATGAAGGTTTTGAAGCTCGGACCGGATTGACTATTAATCTGACATAAGTGTCATTCACGCCATCCGCAATCTCACTAGCCAACTGAAAACACATACTTTGAATGAAACGCACACCCCAACTCCAAAAGTGTGTCCAACAAAAGCGACGATTTTTCTCGGTTTTGAACTCGCACTGAAAGGGACACTGTTCTACCTCACAGTCTTGTTTTCTGCCAATGCCAGACACTAAATTATTAGACTTGGACACTTCTTGAAGTGTAGAAATATCCTCAGGCGACAAAAATTGAGTTACCACACTCGCAGAATTACGATCTAAAGCCATACGTTTGTTTTTTTAAAAGTTTAAAACAATATTCAACAGTACCACAATATTTTGTAATATGACGAGACCTCATTTAACCCTGTTAATCCACAAATTCATTGGTATTTGGTCCACTTTCACCGACAAAAGTTTGAAATTTTAATTCAAACTTGTTTCGGGGGTCATCAACGGTTGAGTAAATTGGTGTAAGGCAAGGGCTTTAATTACAATGAAGTTTCAAAACTTAAGATTTCTCAACCTATCTTAAGGAATCCGGACTTTGTCCGGCATTCTTAAAACTCAAGTATGCTCCAGTCAGGAGCTTGGGAATCGGTGCGCAGGAGAAACATTCCGTCCTGTTGCCGCCCAATTGACGTTAGCTATCCTGACGATCAAACGTCAGACTGTCGTAGTGGTGTCACCAGTAACAGGGTGACAAGTCCTGCGGGACAGACACTCGGGACGACCATGACCCCGGAGCCTCTCGTCCAGCAGGTGCAGCATCAGAATAGCAGAATTGGCATCGCGAGCCAGGAACTTTCGACAGGCGGGGCACCAGCGAAGACTCCAGGGATCACGAACCGTTTCTACCAGCTGCTCGCGCGCTCGACCCGCGCGCTCACGTTCACCAAGAATCATGATAGGCGGACCGCGTCTGAGCTTTTCAGCGATACGCCCCTCACGCGGTTTCTTCCTCCAGCGTAAGCCACGTAAATGCTTTTTCTCAACTAACCCTTCACACTCGGCATGAACTTGAGACGTCCGGTACTCATCCATGAGACACACCTTGACCTGCCTGGCCAACACCGTGCAAAGAGGCTTCAAAGGACCGGCGGCCTGACCTCGCGCAGCCACCGGAAAGTTACCATTACCATATCCAATCACCGTCCGAGACACCACCTGCTTTCTTGCAGCCGCACGGCGTCTCCGTTGGGCTTGCTTCTGCTTCTGGGAACGGCGTTTCTGCTTCTGGGGTCTCCGTCCTTGCCAACCCTGACCATTCCTTTTCCTCTTGGCCTTGTAGGCCTTCTGAGCACTATCGGGGGCCAGCAAGCGTCTGAAAAACTGTCCCACGGCCCTCTTCTTCCGTCTAAAAGTCTTGAACTTCAGCTCGTTAAAGCGACGATCAGCAAAGAAGCTCCACAAGAGGGGGTCCGCCTCGAGGCGCTCTCATGGAACATCAACAAATCGGCTTGCTTCAACGACAGCTGGGCAGTCAGGTTCAAAGCTGCTTGCACGTCGGGCTTCTGTTTCACCCAGTATTCCCGCTTCCGTCGGGCTTCGAGTAAACCGCCTTCGTGGTAGTACTGTCGTTTGGAAAGTCTGTGTTGAAAGGTGCGAGTTCCGTCTTCGGACTGAATCACTGCTTCCATAAGCGTGGTGCGTCCCGGATCAATACCACAAAGCCGAAGGGCAGAAGCATCAGTCGAACGAATGACCCGCTCGTCCCTAAACAGACCGGAAACATACTTTTCCACGTTGACCTGTCTCAGACCAGCTTCCCCTTCGTGATCCGAGTCGTCATCGTCGTCAAAGCTCGAGTCCTCGAGTCTGGCTTCTGTCTTTCGTTTCTTTGAACTGGGTTTACAAACCTGAGTAGCTTCTTTCGGCGGAGCGAGCTCCCGGAAGTGGCGGTTGAACGACAAGCTGAGGGACACGCCGTCGGTCCGGAAACTGTACCTGAAAGTCCATCTGGGTTTTCCCTCGAGAGTAGTGCTGGGCGTATCCACACGTTCAAGATCCATCACCAAGTTATAGAGGTCTGCCTGGTTCTGTCTCCAGTACGTTTCGTTGTGTGGTTCAGGCATGTCAATACAGCCTTCTTTGATCAGAGCCTTTCGGGCTTCCGAGACCAGCTTGCACAGGGCCCTGGTGTCGACTTGCAGGTGAGACAGGCCGTAGCCCCGCAAGGGTAAGAGAGACATGGCCGACACACCGTGCTTCGCTCGGAGTTTTATGAGCGACAGCTTGCCGGAAAGCGTTTGAACCATGTGCTTCTGGTAGGTCTCTTCTCCTCTCCGATGGTCTCCACTGGTGTAACCCCAGAGGTGTCTTTGTCTAAGGACCCAGTCACGGGCGGCCGGTGTTTTCACGGCGTGCGTAGTTCTTCCCAGGGACCAGTTTTTGGCGAGTCGTATCATGGCTTTGAACTGTCCTTTGAACTCGGGTATCCGTTTGAGCGTTTTCAGTTCTTGATTTTCATAGTGAAAAATCAGGGAATTGCGGGCATTGGTTCCGAGTTCCATGGCCAGCGTCTGGACCCAAGGAGCTACAATAGAAATCGGAGGCAAGGTCCACGGGTGTTCTTGCAGGTACAGATGTAACTCTGGCATCTGAAAGTCCTGTGTTCCTCGGACCACCTTCATGCATTCGACGTAGAATCTCTGCCACGTCTGAGCGTTATCGGTGTGCGGCAAAGGGTCATAGATTTCATTCTCGAGCAGCCACAGGGAGAAGCCGTTGGCCACTATGCAAGCATAGTGGGCCAAGCGAGACACGTCGTAGATTTTTTGGTTGAGTAGCTCTCTGACTTTGAGGGCTATGGGTGTGTTTCTCCAGACCCGATTCATTTTGCACTTGATGGTGGACTGCTGTGTGCCGGTGTCCCATACTGTGTCTTCGTTGTTTGGGGGCCTTTTTCTTTTAGGCATGACTCAGGGTTTATGTCAGTTCAGCAGTTCTGTTTGTGGTTCTTATCGTTGAAACGTGTGGAGTTGTATGATCAAGTGGATGTTTGTAACTGCGTCAAGACAGATTGACTATATGAATCTTCTTGTGGCAATCCAAACAAACCACTAGTTTTTGGGTTTACAAAGTTCAAACAAATTTATGAATAACTTTTTGGGAACTTTGGAATTGTGAGGAATTCCCACGATACCAGACGGTCGTCTAATATTTTTCATTCAAGACCAAATGAAGCTTTTTAGAAATCTTTGGAACAAATTATTCATTCTGAAGATTTCACACTCGGTCCGTAATCTTGAGTTGGGTCTGGATTCCTAACATGTTAGAATTTGTAGTGCAGTAACAAGCGACCATTTAACAGCCTTTCATGCGGCACCAGTCGTCAAACTGAATGGCCATGTAATCGTAGACGCCCAGGTCCACCTTTGTCTGCCAGGTAGTAATCGCGGTGCCTTGCCACTTGACTTGGTAGTACCACACACCGTTCTTGTGGTGCTTGCCTCGACTGAGAATGATCTCCGGAACGTCTGTCTCACGGGCCTTCCAGCGCGTGACCGAGACAATGTTCTGGGCACGAGGAAAGCCTGGTTGTCCGAATTGTTCCACGTCAAAGGTCTGTCGCATCTTGGACCCGCATAAGCCCTCGATTACCGCCGTGTGTTGCCAGACGACCGAATAACGCCACGGTGGTAGACAGGGAGAAGCTTTAGCCACGTCGTTGAAAAACTCCGGTGCTTGCTTCGTAGCATCAGATGGTTGGTGATCCGGAATCCACTGACGGAGCTCCTGTTCGGCGACTTGCATAAGGACGTTCATCTTGCTAAACTTGACTTGTTGAGGAACTTATAGTTCCGGACGGTGGTTTGGATTTATAAGCGTATTCGGTTTGACGTTTGGTCTTAAATGAGTTTTGCTCCGACGAATGCGTCTGCTGTGCTCCGACGTTTTATGTCAGCTTTGCTCCGACGACCGATATCCTTTAAAGAATACAAAACAAAGCATCAAGCATGGTCGAAACCATGAGAGACAAGGAAGTGGAACAATGGTTAGAGTTAAAAAAGTGGTGTGATGCATTCAACGAAAAGGGGATACCCACAGAGGATTCAGCCGGCAAGACATACTTTGAGACTGTGATGTGGCGTGTTGCAGACATCCAGGCACAATTCCGAGAGTATCGAAACGATATCCTCAAGTCGCAAACGGATTTCTCTCAACATGTGTACGGACTACACTTTCAGGATCGCCCCACTCGACAGTATGCGCACGCTTCAAACGAGTACCCCTACGGTATTACCACTCGGAGTAGGCGTACATGGAAAACTTATGAAATTAAACAGGATATTTTATGGGTGAATCCAGAGGTCGAAATCAGAATGGAACAGGCTTTCATTCACGCGCAAGCGTTAGGTCAGCTTACTCATGGAACCGTGGACGTCTGTTGCTTCCAGAACACAAATTGCGGGAGCGTAAAACGTATCACACATATTCACATCTTTCGTTTGGTTTTGAAAGAACAGACATAAAGTATTCTTCCGTGATTTGATAATTGGTCTTGAATGAGGTATGATACAACGATCAATAAAAAACAAATAAAGATTAACAAAAATAAACGACCAAAAGGAGGTTAACACTCATGAAACGAACGATCGACCACTGCTTCAACGAAGTCACACCGTTTCATTTCAGCATTTGTGAGTTTAATGTTCTAGCACACGGTATGGCTCTCAACGGGGACTTTAAATACGTCGATGAAAATTCCTTGGACTGGCCCGTGAGAAGTCTCTCGTTGCTGGAAACGATTCGAAAGGCCGATACCGATATCATTTGCTTGGCCGAATGTAACCACTACGAAGACTTTTGGGAACCTGCGCTGGCCAAGCGCGGCTATCAAGGGTACTTTGTAGCCAAAAAAGACGGTCCCGCAGAACGTTTCGGCTTCCCGCCAGATGGAGTGGCCATCTTCCTGCGGCTCTCCATATTTGACCCAGCCGAGTACACGTTCTCCTTGAAACAAGAGCCTGTGCAACTTGTGCTAGTTACGCGGCACAAAAAAGCAAACAAGAGTGTGACTGTTAGTATGTCACACTTTAAGGCTAAGCCGGGTCACGAAGAACAAAGATTGGTTCAAGCAAAAACCATGATGGAACATATCAATTACTTTAATACGCTGAAATTGGTGTGCGGAGACTTTAATGCTGAGCCAAATGAAGCGTGTGTAAAGTACATGCTCGAGCAAGGGTTCAAACCGTCCTCCGTAAACGAATACACTACATGGAAGATTAGACAGACCGAGGTGAAACACACTATCGACTACATTATGTACCGTCCGGAAGAACTGGAACCACAAGGAAGCTTTACAATACCTGTGAATGTCGAAGACCAAGGACTGCCCAACGTTGGGCATGGCAGCGACCATATCCTAATCGCTACTCACTTCAAAATACCTTGATTCGATTTTCCGGAGCTTTCAATAAAATCCGATTGAAGACTAAGACTTATTATTCAAGACGAGCTGCCACCCTCGACAAAGTGTTCACACTTTCAAACTGTTACTCAAATACTAACCATGGCTTTCACATCTGCTTCACAAACTGTCACCCTGTTGAACACGGACGTGCCTGACACGGACGTGCCTGACGTATCTAACCAAGAGCTCAAGCTGGATAGAACCTTGAGTAACCGTATTTCTGTATCAGATGCTGTGATGCTAACTCACCGTCACGAGTGGGATCCTACCCGAGTGATACAAGTTCGATTGGACGATGTGGTTGCCGCCCTCGACGATTCGGGCTCTACGCAAGGCCGAATATTTGACCGAGAGATGGCTCACGTTGGCTCGCTGGCCGGTGCAGTTGTCGGTGGGGACCATGTTTATGGATATGCCGCTCACCGAGAAGTAATCTGCACCCGACCCATGATCCTGTGGTCTTGCCAGGCTCGCAAAATCACCCCTGGAAACCGTGTCAACCTCAATTGTGGGGGTACCTCACCCAGCAGCATTTGGACCAACACAGACTGCAAGCAACTCGTGGAGAGCAAGTCCGTCTTTGTTATAAGCACCGACGGAGAAATTGGAAATCACGAAGTCAAGTGTTTTGCCGCAGAAGGTAGTGAAATTCTCAACAGCAAGCAGCTGGTGGTGGGTGTACTCTACCCTGAACGTGTTCGCTGTCGTCCGGGAGAAATGAACATTTCCGTGGTGGCTGCCCTGATGGCCTTGGGACCCAACTGCCTTATCCTGGTGGACCACGAAAACACTCTCCGTCTGTTGTATGCTCGGGGAGATGAGCTTCGTTCACAACTAGAGACTCTGGGTCTTGCACCACCGGTCGAAATTGATGAGGCTACCGACTGGCATGACCTACCCGAAGCCGAATCGCTCTCGGCACTGCTTACCCAACTCAAGTTCTGTCGCAGCCGACCACCAGTGCCTGCAGGACACTTTTTAGTCCGCTCCGGTACCAGCTTCATTGAGACTGCCCAACATGACACGCTTCGGGAGGCCACGGCAGAAAGTCTGTTGCACAAGTTAGAAGATTTAATGGCCTGGGACTGGAACGTAATTGTCGACTCGGCCAAGGTCACCGGTACCATGTACGAACTCCGTCACACCGTCAAAGACATACAGAGCAAGGTGGTGCCACTGTTGGAAGTTCAAGCCCAGAGTCAAAAGACGGACCCTCAGTCACGAAAAAGGAAGAGCACGATGGCCCACCTGGCTCGTATCATTGCTACTGAATCTTTTGATTCTCCGGAACAAGCCCGTAAACTCAAGCTCAAGTTTGCTCTCTTCATGCAGGAGGAAAAGGTTGCCCGTGCCCAAGAGGACAAGGCCCTAAATCTACACACCCGTCCGGCTCGACACTTTTTTCAGGATCTGCTGAGCAAGATGTCGGCCGTGGAGCAAGCTGGGTGGGCTATGCAGGACCGGGCTGGTTCCAACCGAGCCCAACGTGCCGGACAAGTGGAAGAAGTGGACATGGCCGATTTGGTCCAGACGATTTTGGACTCGGAGCTCAAATGCCTGCAGATGGAATGTCAGATCTGTTGTCAACAGGGTTCGGCCGTGTTGCTGCTCAACCCTTCGGACGATGATGAATTCTACGAAACCGATTTTGCCATTGACAGCCCGTTGGCCTGTGGACACAAGGCCGGCAACAAGATCTGCAATTTTCACGTTTGCCTTGACTGTGCCAAGTTCTTCTGGGGCCAACACAAGGACATGTACCACCGTCCGGTGCTGGCCGTGCTGCCGGTGTTTTTGCCGAACCAGAAAGCCCCCAAAGATCTATGGTATAAGCTCCGTACCCTGCTCATGCACGCTTTTGTGGGCGGCAAGAACCTTCACCACGTGATGTTGCTCATGTTTGGAGCTCTTGAGTCCTTGGGCTCGCAACAGTGGTCTCGCTCCGACGAATGGGCTGCCATTCGGAACGCCATGACGGACTTCCTGGCCAGCTGCATCACCACGACCCCGATGTTTGATCAATGGGGTGACCGGGTGTTGCTGAAGGAGGCTTTTCTCACGTTGTTTCAAGACGAGACGGCCTTCAGTGCCCGACCCACCGCCATGCAGCTGATCACTCTTCGGATGGTGCACCGGTTCCATGCCGACAAGTTGCCGTCCGTGCAGAAACTGTTGCTCAACTCGGCCCGGATAGCCTTGGCCTATGCCGTAGTGGGACGTTTCAAGACGGCACAACCAGAGTTGGCTCAATTTACGAACTTTCTTCATGAGCAAACCTACCAGCACACTCACGGGCTGGTGGTACGAGGCACTTTGGTGGCCCGTAACCCTCACTCCCCCGAGCTTTGGAACCGGGTGTTTGGTACCGCCGCCAGTGCCCTTCGAGGTTCGTTCAAGCACCTACAGTCCGTGCTCCCGTTCCTGACGCCTCAAGATATTTTCCCTAAGGAAGCCTGGACCTACTTTTTGCACGCCCTTTGCTACTATGGACTTCGAGACCCGCAATTGCTGGTGCAACGCAAGACCACCATTGTGCAACTGTTGTGTGAGCTGGACCCAAACATGGCCCTCATCTTCTCGAGCAAGGTCAGCATGACGGAGAAGGAGGTGGGCTTCTCGCATTGGCTCAAGCTCATGGACGAGAAGTGGACCGGCCACTATCACGACCTGGACCAGAAGCATGTGGTGCCCGAGTTTTATCTCAACCTGGCGCAACATTCATGCCCCGACCCGCTGGTGTGTTCGTGTGGTTACGAACTCTTTCCGCACGGACAGTACCGGTCGTTGGAGGAGGCTGAGGCTACGCTACGCCAACGACGCCATGCCCACTTTGAGGAAGTTTACGGTTCTATGTATCCCTCGGCCCACAGTTCCCACTTTCCGCTGCACAGTATCGTGGCGAGGGTGGCCCACCGCCAGTCTCAAGCTGCCGATGACGTCCCGGAGACCAAGGATGGCGAGGATCCCGTTTTTGTACAGATTGTTCAAGAGCTTAAGGACACTCGGGGCCAGAAGGGAGACATCTTTAAACCCGAGACTATCGCCGACATTCGCTTCACCTTGGCTTCGTGGCGCCGGGTCTCGACCGAACAGAACTATGCCGTGAGTGATTCAGATCGGTTTTGTCGCAGTCTGGCGTACAAGATGGCCTGTGCCCTGCACAAGAAGGGTGCGATCAAAGTGAACCCCACCGAATTTGTAGAGGCCCAGAACACTGCTTTTCATTGGTGAGATGCAAAATTGATAAAAATTGGTTTATTATTGACGGTGTAAATGAATTGATAATACGGAAGTCATCCGATTAATACGGAAGTCATCCGATTAATACGGAAGTCATCCGATTAATACGGAAGTCATCCGATTAATACGGATTAATACGGAGCAATTCGATTAATACAGATTAATACGGAAGTCATCCGATTAATACGGATTAATACGGAGCAATTCGATTAATACAGATTA
>Ga0105054_10008839_pt1 | contig 13232 bp, 9 predicted proteins | sample BON02_FD_78091 | JGI IMG/M metagenome (GOLD analysis project Ga0105054, IMG submission 78091) | Freshwater microbial communities from Lake Bonney liftoff mats and glacier meltwater in Antarctica - BON-02 (megahit assembly) | ecosystem: Environmental > Aquatic > Freshwater > Ice > Glacier...
TCCGCTTTATTTGGTGCTATTTGAAAGGGAACAATCCCCTGTTTCTTTCTGTACATGAAACCTATGTGCTTGCCCCCTCTTTTCTACTCGATCTCGTTATCGGTTGGGCTCCGGCGCCTTCCCAATGGCCTTGGGCACCTTCTTCTTCTGCGAGAGGTCCTCGATGGAGGCGGCATCGTAGTAGTGCTGGGCCACCTCCAAGAGCCACTGTGGCTGGATAGGGGTGATGGAGCGCATGTACTCCTTGGACGTAAAAGCCAGCTCGTGATAGACCAGGTGGGAGTGCAACACGCCCTCCCGCTGATCCCGGGCCAGGACGGAGGAGGGATGGATGTAGACAGTGTGGGTGTGTTTCAAGGTCTGGTAGTCCTGGGAGCGGGTGAGGCGGGCGCAATTAAAGAAAAACCCGGCCGTGATGGCCTTCCGGATATCGTCAGTGTCAGCCGAGGAGACCGCCTCAATCTCCACGCGCTCGCACAAGCCCGTCAGCTGCTCCCTAATATCGCGGGCCTTCTTCATGGACCGGACCTGCACAAAATTCTCGTAGCACCACTGCGTGGAGAAATTGCTTTCCTCCCACTGCTGGTAGCAGCGGAGCAGGGCCAAGTGGTCGCCGCCGCCGCCCCGGGCAAAGTTGAAGCGGGCGTTGTCGGCGTGCACGGCGCGGTCCTTGGGCCGGTAGAAGATGGAGTTGCCGACCGTGAGCATGGCCAGGATCGTGATGATGTCATCGGCGCACTTGTATTTTTCGGAGGCCAGCAGGGCCTTGGAATGCATGGGCTCCAGCGGGAACTCGGCCATGCGCCGGCCGAGCTTGGTCAGCTCCCCGCGCTCGTTGATGGCGGCCAGGGCGTACAGCTGCTGCAGGGCCTGCATGATGGCCTCGGTGGGCGGCTTGTCCATGAAGTCGAACTGCAGGATGTTGTTGATTCCTAAGGACATGAGCATCAGCACCACATTGCCCATGTTGGTGCGCTGGATCTCCGGCACCGTGTCCTCGTCCAGCTCGTTCTGGAAGGCCCACATAGTGTACAGCCGGAAGCACTTCCCGTCCTGCGTTCGGCCTGCCCGGCCTTTGCGTTGCTCGGCGGCCGCGCGCGAGACGGGCGTGACGATGAGAGACTCCATACCCGAGCGCGGGTTGTAGGACTTTTGCTTGCAGAAGCCTGTGTCCACCACGTAGCAGATGCCGTCGATCGTCAGGGAGGTCTCAGCGATGTTGGTGGCCAGCACCACCTTCCGGGCATTGGGGGGGGCTTTCTCGAAGATCTTGGCCTGCTGCTCTGAGGGCAGCGTGGCGTAGATGGGGCAGATGATGAGCTCCTTGATGCGGGAACCTAGGCCCTTGGTCCGCTTCGTCAGCTCCTCGGCCGCCGTCTCGATCTCCTCCTGGCCGGTCAAAAACACCAAAATGTCCCCCGGCACGGGCTGGGAGATGTGGATGTGTAGGACCGAGACCACGGCCGCGTCCAGGTAGTCGGCCTCGGGCGCCTTGGTATAGTACACGTCCACGCTAAACATGCGCCCGGGCACCGTGAAAATAGCAGCCCCGTCAAAATAATTCGAAAACCGCTCGGCGTTGAGCGTGGCCGAGGAAATGATCAGGCGCAAATCCTCCCGGAAGCGGGCGATATCCTTGCAAAGCCCCAACAGAACGTCCGTGTGCAAAGTCCGCTCGTGGGCCTCATCGATGATAACCACCGAATAAGAAGCCATGTCCGGCTCGGTCAAAAACTCCCGCAAAAGCATCCCGTCCGTCATGTACTTGACCACCGTCTTCTCCGACGTGCAGTTCTCAAACCGAATGGAATACCCCACCTCCTGCCCAATCTTGGTGCCCATTTCTTGCGAGACACGCGCCGCCACACTCATAGCCGCCACCCGCCGAGGCTGCGTGCATGCAATCATGCCCGCCTGCGTGTAGCCCACCTCGTGCAGATACTGCGGGATCTGCGTCGTCTTGCCCGAGCCGGTCTCGGCCGAAAGCACCAGCACTTGATGGTCTTTAATAGCGGCCAAAATTTCTTCCCGGTACTTGAACACGGGCAGCTTCTTCCGCACCGCCTGCAGCTTCTCGAATTCCGTCAGGGGCTTGCCAGCGCGGGCCTGCCATCCCTCCCCCTCCCCCTCTTCCTCCTCCTCCTCCGACGAAGCCTCGGTGCTGCTCGTCTCGGCCTCCCCCTCCCTGCGCATCTTCTTCCTTTTCTTCTTCTTCGACTGAATCTTCTCCCCTACCAGCTTGTTCTTCAAAAGCTGATCCGAGACAAAGTCAATCTGATTCTCAAACAGAAACTCCTCCAACTCCGCCTCCTCCGCCGACAGCTGCTTTGCCGCGCCCTTATCCTTAGCCCCCGGCCGAAAGGAAGCCACGCCCACCTGCTGCTCCTCCCAGAGCTCCTGCTCCGTCTTGTATTGCTCCTCCTCCTGGTAGCGGGCCATCAAGGCCGCCTCCCGCTTCTTCGTGTCCAGCTTGCCGTCCACTGTCTCGTACGCCTCGGGCATGCGATAGCCCCGGTGCTCCGTGTCGAAGCGATCCTTCTCCTTGGTCATCTCCAACACCTTGCGCTTCACCTCCCGCCGCTGCTTCTCCTCAGCCGTGATCTCCATGTCCCCAAACAAAAACTCCTCATCCCGCAGCTCCTTCTCAATCAGGGCCAACTCCTTCTCCTCCCTCTTCTTCAAGTACTCCCGCCGGGACACCTTGCGGGCGTCGTCCAGATATTCCTCCCCTTCCTTCGACACGGCCCCCGTCGTGGCCAGCTCACGGATTTGCTCCGCCGTCAAGCCACCCCCCGGGGCTTTTTGCTTGGTCTTCTGGTCCTCCTTCTCCAGCATGCGCTGCACAAACTCGTCGCGTTCCCGAATGTCCTCGTCCAGCTGCTTTTGCTTCCGCCCTCCTTCTTCCAACTCTTCCTCGGCCTTGTCCTGGGCAGCTTTGGCCGCGGCGCCGCTCGTCACGTCCCGTACGCGCTTCCGCACTGCCGAAAGGTCCTCCTCCTCTTCCTCGTCGCCAACCGCGTCACCCGACTTTTTGCGGGAATGCCGCTCCTTCTTGTCCTTCTTCTCCTTCTTGTCTTTCTTGTGAGGTTTTGACGACCCACTCTTGCCATCCTTCCCGTCACGAAGGGCCCGGGCGTAATCCTCGTCGTCGCTCTCCACCAAGGTGTATTGCTGGCTCTGTCGAATGAGCTCCGCGTTGGTAGGCTGCCGTCCCCGCATGCTTGACGCCGCCGCTGTCCCGCCAACTCCACCGGCACCACCCCCAGGCCGTGCGGTACCGCCTTTCTTCTGATGTTGCATGATGCGTTGGAAGAGGGCCTCGGCAAACGGGCGGACCCTGGGGCCCTCGTCAATCCCGCTTGCGAGAAGTTGCCCGTGCAGCGCCGTGGCAGAGGTGGCCTTGTTAGCCAGGGACAGGATGAATTGACTCAGCGTCTTGTCACTGTAGCCCACCACATCGTGCAGCTCTGTCCGCAGCCAGTCCTCCACTCCTCCCGACGTCATGGCTGCCGGTGGGTTAGGCTAGGCGTGTGTGTAGCTGCTCTGTGGTGGTGTGGGCGGGGTGGGGTGGGAGGCAAGAGGATGAGAAGGGTGAGTCTACGATTATGGAGAAAAGCCAAGGGACAGTTCTGGCGCTCCCTACGCAACAAGGACCAGCGTATCGTCGTGGTACGTGTGGTCTGGGCGGTTGTATGCTTGTTTGCGAGGCGCATTTGTTATTGCTTGTGAATGCAAGTCTTTGACCTCCTCTGCCTCTCGATTTTTGATGTGATGATGCCTTGAGGGGGAGGGCAGCTCCCTTCTTTCGCACCGCGTTTTGGCATGAAACCACCACACCCCACACAACCCACACATAGTAGACGATGAACTCATGACGCTTTTCTCTCCCACATCCTCCTGTCCCATAGGGTTTTCCAGCCAGCAGTCCCGCTCCTCCCCCAACCGACGAACGCCAGCAGCAACTAACGTCCCCGCCTTGCTTCTCCAGGAACATCGTCCCCTCTCTAGCCAGTAAGCTATGGACTCGGACGACTACATGACATGCCCCGCCTGCCACACCAACTTTCCCCCGGCGAACGCTGCCCTCCACCAAGCGCGATGCCCTGGCTCGCAGGGAGAAGGATCATCGCGGCCTTCCCGGGAGCAGCAGCAGCAGCAGCAGCAGCAGCAACAGCAGCAGCAGCAGCAGCAGCAGCAACAGCAGCAGCAGCGGCAGCACCACCACCACGAGGACGAGGATGATGACGAGGACGAGGAGGACGAAGAGGAGGAGAGGAAAGAAGCCACAACCATTGACCTGACTGGCAGCAGCCCCGTCAACGTAGGCAGGCCTACCCTCCCGACCATACATGCTCCAGCGGCTGCGGCGGCGACTGCGACGGCTTGGAACATGGGCCTTGGTAGTCGGTGGGATAATGAGACGGAGTGCGATAGCGACGACGATGACAACGACATGCGTATGGCTAGCTCCGGGGAGGGAGTAGGCCGGCCGAAGGACGATAGGGTGGGAGGAGGCGGTGGTGGCGGGCTTAAGAGGGGAGGCGACGAGGAAGAGGAGGAGGAGGAGGAGGAGGAGGAGGATGATAGCATTCAGATTCAGTGCCATGCGTGCACGTATTTCAACGACCCGGGGATGGACGTCTGCCAGATGTGCATGGTCCTTTTGACGAATGGCGTGGTGGGACGCGGGGGGGAGCACCAGCACCGGCACCAGCAGCAGCAGGAAGACGAAGAGGGAGAACCACCTGCGCACGCCCTGTGGACTTGTCCCCTGTGTACGTATAGCGGGAATCGGCGAGGAAATTGGATATGCCAGGCCTGTGAGGTAGGGAGGCCCCGGCGGCAAGACATGCTGGACGCTACGAACGGCGATGGGTACGTGATGGTTTCGCCCGATGCTGGTCGGGGTGGCCGAGGCGGGGGGGGAAGGCGACGAGGGGGAGGGGGAGGAGGAGGACGAGGACGAGGAGGAGCTCAGGAGATGCTGGAGGCTATGATGACGGGGGCACTGTTTGGGGGAGGCGTGGCGGGATTGGGCTCGGCTTTGGCAGGAGGGACGAGGGGGGATCATCACCGGCGGGTGCTGATGGGCTCGTTGATGGGAGGGCTGGGGGGAGGGATTTTGGGGGGTCAGTTCCAGCAGATGATGATGGCGCAAGAGCAGGAGGATGCGGTCGATCGAATGAGCTATGAAGATCTGCTTAATTTGTTTGGGCCGGGGCATGAGCCTACGAAGGCCAGTGTGAGTTCTGTCTCGGCCTTGCCTGCAATCACGCTGAATGCCAATGATTTGACGCGGTTGCGTCGGGAAAGCTCGGGGGATTCCCGGGATTGCAGTGTGTGTATGGAAGAGTTTGGGGAGGGGGAGGTGACGCGTCGCCTTCCGTGTTTGCACATTTATCACAAGGCGTGCATTGACCGGTGGCTTTTGCAGTGTAATGCTTCGTGTCCGATTTGTAAAGTCCCCATTGCTGATGCCGAGGCACGATGATGAGAGTAAATTAAAATAGAGAGCGAGAGGGACGTTGCGGCCAGCACTAGGACTGGGGTAGGGAAGAGGAGGGAGGAGAACATAGAGCAAATACAAATGGGTGAAAAGGAAGAGGAGCTTGTAGTAGGGGGAAAGGGGTAGGATAGGAGCTTGTAGTGTAAACAGATAGAAACAATGCCAACAAAGTCAGTCAGTCGAGGTCTCGAGCAAATATTTCTTTCCTCTCTCTCTCCCTCTCCGCTGGACATTTTTATTTGTTCTTTCCTTTTCACTCTCATTATTCCTCCATCGTCTTCTCTCCCCGTGGCAACGGCTGCCGTTTGACGACGGGCGTAGCGGGGGCCGGCTCCCTGCAAGCATAAATCTCCTTGGCCCGATCCGTCGAACAAAGGATCAAGCGAGCCCCCTCAGCCCCCGACGACGACGACGACGACGACGACGACGACGCAAGCCGCTGCCGCAGCAAGGTCAACTTGTCATCAATATAACCACCTAAGCGGCCATAGCCCTCCTTCTTCCGCTCATGAAGCAAGTGCTGCAAAAGCGGCTGACGCTGCTGCTGCTGGTGCTGCTGTTGCTGCTGGTGCTGGTGCTGGTGGTGCTGCTGTTGTTGCTGCTGCTCGAAGGCGGCGGGGGAGGGGTGCAAGAGAAGGCCCAGGCAACGGGCGACGGCCTCTCCCCCTGGCCTTTGCACCGACGGCTCGGGCGTGTGCGCGGGACACCAAACTTGGACTAAAGGGGATTGCCGGATGTCGTGCAACAGAAGCGAGGCCTGGCTCGCGTTGAAGGCACAGGCAGCGTGGGCATAGAAGGAGCACTTGAAAAAATCACTCTCTGGATCATCGTGCCAACAAGGCACGAGCAAGCCCACGGACGAATCGCAGATGCCGCAGGTCGCCGCGTCCGCGGCCTGCCACTGGGCGGCGGCAGCGTCTTCGATGGCCCTGGCACACCGATGCTTTGCCACCAAGCCCCGCGACAAAAGGGCTACTTGGGCATTTGTGCCCGCCACGAAGCGCACCAGTCGGCGTGGCCGTCGATTCCACCCTGCCAACGCACACACCTTATGCACAAAGGCCGGCAAAGCCGAGGGGCAAGACAACGAGGACGGCGACGCACACAAAGCAGCAGCAGCCGCATCTGCATCCGCGCTCTCCTTCATAGCGTCGTCGTCGTCTTCATCTTCCTCCTCCTCGTCGCTCTCCTCCCATTCGTCGTCCTCCTCCTCCTCGCCCTCGTCCAGCACCTCGTCCACGTCAGAATCCACCATCCAAACCTTTATAAGCCCCCCGCCTTGTTGAAAACAGAGCTCACACAAAGGCGCGGGCACCTTCTTTCTCCTCTCGGTAGCCTCCTTGGCAACGCTGCAGAATTCACAAAAGAAATCCCCATCCGGGACCTCGGGCACGCCGTAACACTGCTGGTGAAAGCCCAAATCACATCGATCACAGTAAATAATCTCATTAACCTGAGCCTCGAATTCCTCCTGGTGGCAAATGACGCAGCAATCTTCGCGCTTGGCACGGTCTCCCATGGGGCCTGTCGATTCGCACCCTGGTCGTGGCTGCCCGGCGGCGGCCAGGGCTTGGTTCTGCTCGTCATTCGCACCCGGCAGCGCCTGCTCGCCTTGTTGGGGGGGGGCAACCTCCTCAAAGTCGTCTTCCTCTTCTATGCCGTCCCATTTCGCCTCAATGCTGTGTGTAGGGGTTTTATGTAACAAATTGCCAAGGATGAGAAATGAGAATCAGCCACATGAGGATAATGGATGAAAGAAGAAAAGTTACGACGGTCTGGCATGGGTTGGGGATGTGTGAGGGGATCGATTTCTGCTTTGCAACAATGTACGTATTTCCTGACTGCTTGCGATTCGGGGGGGGTGGACGGGAAGGGGAGAGCAACGATGCTGCCTGGGTCCCTTGCGTCTCGTGGCATGATGGTCAACAAGTGTACGGTAAAAGCTGCAGCACCAGAGGTCCCCTAAGTTGATGCTGGGAGGCGAAGCAAGAGGGGTCACAGCAAGAGGGGGGGTGGGAGGTCGGTCAAGGCGCGAGCACTTACACGTTGGTCACCATGATGCTGCTGCTGCACGAGAGCGACGCCAAGGCAGCTCCTGCTCGTCGTCGTAGTGCGGGCGGACCGTTGGCTGGGCCTGTATGGGGGGGCAAGAATGGGAATGAGAAAGAGCCGGTGGGGGAACACCATGGACATGCTTGCACATGAAGAATTGCGTCTTTACCCTCATCCTTCCCTTCTCCAGCAACAGAGAGCGCCTCATCGATGGCCCTCAAGCGTTGACCCTCCATCTCTTCTTGGACTGCTGTTTCCTCCCGTCCACAGGTCTCGGTAGGCGTGCGCCTTGCCACAGTCAAATGTGCCTGGCTGCATAGCACTGCTACTGGTGAGATGCCGTGCTTGATTTAAAGTGCGTGCCTACGACTGGGGCGGGTGGTGGGGAGAGGCCAGGCCACACGAGAACGAAGAAGAGAGAGGGTGGGGCGAAGGGCTCTTGGCCTCTTGCAAGCCTGGGACGATGACCGAGACCACCACCACCACGACAGCCCACACGCTAAGGACTTGGTTGGCAGAGCGGGGCTGGTGCATCAGGCGGGTGGCTGTGGCTGCCTTCAGTCGTCGCCCCGGGCCTCCTCACCCCATCCCCTCCTCCCCAGCCTCGAGCTCACTCACCTGACCCACCACCACCTCTACCAACCCTACTTACTGACTAACACGCTCCCCCACCCCTCTTGTCCTCCACCCATCACAGGGCCATGGGTATTACTCGTGACTCGCGCCACAAGCGCCGCCACACGGGCGGGAAGCGGCCCTCCTACCGCAAGAAGCGTAAGTTTGAGCTTGGCCGGCCGGCGGCCATGACCAAGTTGGTGCTTGGCCACGGGGAGAAGCGTGTGCACGTGGTGCGCGGCCGAGGCGGGAACCTGAAGTTCCGCGCACTGCGCCTGGAGACGGGCAACTTTGCGTGGCGCTCCGAGACCCAGGCCAAGAAGACCCGCATCCTAGACGTGGTCTACAACGCCTCCAACAACGAGCTGGTCCGCACCAAGACGCTGGTCAAGAGCGCCATCGTGCAGATCGACGCCACGCCCTTCCGACAGTACTACGAGCAGCACTACGGCCAGGAGGTGGGCAGCAAGAAGAAGAGGGGAGCGGCGGCCACGGCGGCCAAGACTACCGAGACCGAGGCCGTCAAGAAGTCCAGCCACGTGCTCCGCAAGCTGGCCAAGCGCAAGGGGGACCTAGAGACGCACTTGGAGGAGCAGTTCACGTCCGGGCGCTTGTTGGCCTGCCTTACCTCCCGTCCTGGCCAGAGTGGCCGCGCTGATGGCTACATCCTGGAGGGGAAGGAGCTGGAGTTCTACCAGAAGCAGCTGGCCAAGAAGAAGAAGGGCCAGAAGTAAGCAGCAGCAGCAGCAGCCGCAGCGGTAGGAGAGATGGATGGTGCCGGGGGCCAAGTGACTCTTCTGGTGAGGGAGCAGTGGGTGCAGGGGAGGGCGGGGAGGGAGGGAGGGAGGGAGGGGGGCTGTTGGTCACTCTGGCTCTTGTCTCTCGTCTTTGCTGGGCGGTAGGCACATTGTTCTTTAGGGTGAGGGCAGAGAAGGAGAAGGAATGACTCACTCGCTAGGCGACGACGACGATCAACAACAACAACAACAACAACAACAACAACCAGAAGAAGAACATCAATAGCTCTGACAAGAAGACCCAACGAGTCAAGCTCGAAGAAAACGCTCTTTTGTTCCTCATCTTATATTTTCGGTCTTTTCACTGTTTTATTTATTTCCTTTTCTACACATGTCCGCGCATACGTACACACAGCAACCACAACAAAACCCCACACACATAACACCATGCGCTGGCAAGCCATCAGCACGCAGTCTTTGCGCTTCTTTTCTCACTCTTATTTTGTCACCACCTCCTCTACCCCTCCTCCTCCTTTTCTTCGCCCTTCTTATCTACTTTTGCCCTCTTTTTTTCTGGGGCCGCGTCCGCACTGGTTGTTTCGCCTTTCTGTTGTCTTCTTTTTTCCTCCTTTTCCTCAAGATCTCCTTCTTTCCCTTCCCCCTCCTTGCTGGTGGAACTAGGCCTCTTGCTGCTGCTGCTGCTTCTGGACGTCGTCCTCGCCTCCTCCTCCTCCTCCTCCTCCTCCTCCTCCTCTCCCTCCTTCTCCTCCTCCTCATGCGTGCCCTCTTCTACTCCCTGTCATTGATCATGGCCGAGAAAAGGAGGGAAAAGACGACGAGGGACGACAGTGTGGGTGAGCAAACGGCGACCAAAAAGGGAAGAAGACAACAATTTACGACATTTGATGAGAATTTTTGCTGCCTTTTTGGGGGGGGGTCACATCCATCCATCCCTTCCACCAAGCCTCCTCTAACTTACAGTGGCGCTGCAGGTGTGGCTTTTGGTTTTTCTACCCTTTTTCTTGCGCCCTCCCTCCTTCACTTCTGCTTCTTCTTCTGCTGCTGCTTCTGCTGTTGCTGCTGTTGCTGCTGCTGCTGTTGCTGCTTCATCCGCGGAGGCATCGGGCCGGGGTGGAGAGGAGGGCGCTGCTGCTGCTGCTGCTGCTGCTGCTGCTGGTTGCTCCTCAGCTGCTCGTGGTTGGGCAGGTTCCTGCGCCGCGGGAGGGGGTGGTTGCGTGAGCTCCTCCGCGGCGGCGACCCAGGCAGTGAAGATGTCTTGCGAGAAGAGGACGAACTCGATGTTTTGGAGGGGGGAGGTAGGGCCCTGATGTGGAAAAGGGGTGGGGTGTGTATATGTGGGTATTTATACGTTTTCCCCCTGTCTTCAATTAACAGAACTTGTTCGCAGGCTCTACGCACGCTCCCTCCCTCCCTCCCCCTTCCCCAAAGCTCACCTGTTCTTTGCTAAAGTCGAGACAAGTCTGGACAGCAATGCGGGCCGCTTTCGACGCCGGGTACCCGTAGATGCCACACGAAATGGCGGGGAAAGCCACCGAAGCCAGCCCTTCCCGCGCGGCCAACTCGAGCGAGCTCCGATGACTGGCCCGTAGCAACGGGGCAGACTCAGCGTCATTCTCGTACACCGGGCCCACCGTATGTACCACAAAAGACGACGGTAACTCAAAGCCTGGCGTGATGCGGGCTTCCCCCGTCGGGCAACGAACACCCGGCGTGACTTCGGGCACGGCTTTGCACGCGTCGTAGAGCCGAGGCCCTGCTGCTCGGTGGATAGCCCCATCCACCCCGCCACCGCCCAGCATCTGCTCATTCGCCGCGTTCACAATGGCGCCCACGGCAGCTTTCGTCAGGTCTCCCATCTTGATTTGCAGACGTGTTTGGTCGCTCAGCGTAAAGACGCGGGTCACGGCCGCCGCCGCCGCCTGGCCTCGACTCAACACCATTGTGAGGAAGAATAGAAGGAGAAGAAGGAGAGTGTGGCGGTGGCGGTGGCGGTGGGTGTGGGCGTCTGAAGGGCGCCTCGTCGTCGTTGTTTGGGGAAAAGCGGCGGCGGATAGTGCGCGCTGTCCCGTTATGGAGTGCCTGTGGTTGTGAGTGAGTGTGGATGAAGGTGGGTGTTGGGTGGTGAGGAGGGCAGAGGTGAAGAGGGGGGAGGGGAGGTAGGGGAGGGGAGGGGTTCTGATCACGGCGAATCGGCGAATTCCACCAATGAGAGGCCGCCATCCCTCATCAGCCCAACAATCCCCATCCCCATCCCCTCGGCTTCTTTGCGTTGTGTGCCATAGGAAGGGTTTTGATTTCATTGCTTGCAAGGCATAACACACAAGACATGCAACATGCAAGGCAGTCAAAGCGGCGCGGTGGTCATGCAACCAGCGAACTGCCATCGCCAACTCGCTCACTCTAAAATTCCACAACCGGGCTGCTCCTGCTCCTCTTCCCCCCTCCCGATTCAAACCCACAGAAGGAGCATGGCCGCGCACCTCTACAAAGGCGGCGCGTCCACTTCTTGACAAGGCAGCCCAACCAACCCCCACACCCAGCATGACTAGCGCGGGCAATGGCATTCGATTCGTTGCAGGGCAGGGCACGCGCAGCGCCGCACCCCTTATCATCACATGACGCAGGCACAAGAACAACCAAGCGACCGGGGGCGCTGGTTTGAATTGTCCCAACACATTCACAGCCCACACGTCCTCTCTCTAGGGCACTGCACACTGCACTGCTGCATGCGCCCTCTGTGTGTGTGTCCCCCTCCCCACGCTTGCCCGCATTGGCGTCGTCGTGTGCGTCGACCGCGACTTTCCACCGGAGTTCATCGGCGCTGCCCCCTTGCCCTTACAAACACAACTCAACTCATCCTTCCCACCACACCAACACACCACGCACACCACCACAGACAGACCAAGCAAGCAAAGACAATGGCTGGACGCGGATTGCTGACGGTGGGCCTGCTGGCCGCCACGGCCTCGGCCACGGTGTATTTCAAGGAGAACTTCGACGACAAGTGGGAGTCCCGGTGGGTGGTGCCCATCAATTGGAAGACGGCGGAGGAGATGGGCGAGTGGGCGCACACGGCCGGCGACTGGTTCGGCGACGCCAAGGACAAGGGCATCAAGACCACGGAGGACGCCCGTTTCTACGGCCTCTCCGCCAAGCTGGCCAAGCCCTTCTCGAACGAGGGCAAGGACCTGGTGCTGCAGTACGTGGTCAAGCACGAGCAGCGCCTGGACTGCGGCGGTGCCTACATCAAGCTGCTGGGACCCAAGTTGGACCAGGCATCCTTCGGGGGTGACACGCCCTACCAAATCATGTTCGGCCCCGACGTCTGCGGCTCCACCCAGCGCACGCACGTCATTTTCAACTACCCCCAGGCAAAGGCCGAGGAGAAGAATCTGCTGATCAAGCAGGACGTGCCCACCCGCACGGACCAGCTCAGCCACCTGTACACGCTGCACCTTATCGCCGCCAACAACTCCTTCAACGTCCTCATCGACGGCGAGTCCGTCCGCGCCGGCGCCCTGGAGGGTGCCTGGGACTTCTCCCCCCCCAAGACCATCCTTGACCCGGCTCAGAGCAAGCCCGCTGACTGGGTGGACGAGGCGATGATGGTAGATTCCGAAGACGTGAAGCCCGCTGGGTGGGATGATATCCCCGCCACCGTGCCCGACGCCGAGGCCGCGCAGCCCGAGGACTGGGACGAGGAGGAGGACGGAACCTGGGAGGCGCCCATGGTTGATAACCCTGAGTACATGGGCCCCTGGACGCCTAAGATGGTGGCTAATCCTGCCTATAAGGGCGCTTGGGAACACCCTCACATTGCTAACCCTGAGTACTTTGAGGACCCCAAGCTGCATGCGCGCGCTAAGGAGGTGACGGCCGTTGGCTTCGAGCTGTGGCAGGTCAAGTCTGGCACTATGTTCGATGACATTATTTTGACCGACTCGTTGGAGGAGGCCAATGCTTATGCCAAGGACACGTTCTGGGCTAAGAAGGAGGGGGAGAAGGCCATGTTGGACGCGGCTGAGGCGCTGCGCGTGGAGAAGGAGAAGGCGGAGCGCGAGGAGATGATGAAGAACGCCGAGGCCAACGGGGAGGACATGGGCGAGGAGGATGGCGAGGGCATGTTCTCCGCTTCTGACATTGATATTACCGAGGTGGATGAGGATGACGAGGACTGGGAGGAGGACGAGGATGGGGAGGATGCGGAGGAGACTACTTTCACCGACGAGCTCTAGAGCGACCGGACAGGGAAAAGAGGAGGAGGAGCACTAGTGGGGGAGATAATGTGTTTGTAGCAACAA
>Ga0105054_10008845_pt1 | contig 13227 bp, 12 predicted proteins | sample BON02_FD_78091 | JGI IMG/M metagenome (GOLD analysis project Ga0105054, IMG submission 78091) | Freshwater microbial communities from Lake Bonney liftoff mats and glacier meltwater in Antarctica - BON-02 (megahit assembly) | ecosystem: Environmental > Aquatic > Freshwater > Ice > Glacier...
AAGGGCCACTCGGAATTCAATCTTCATTCAGCAGTCTCGTCTTGTGTTACCATCTCCTCTTGCGTTGCAATTCCTCATTGCGTTGGCATGTCTGTGTACGGTGCATCTCTTCTTGTGTGGGTAACCCTGCTTCAAGGTGCATTCTCGCAAACAGAAACACATATGCATGGTGAGAAAGTGCGTCATAAAATAGCAACCAAACGCAAACCAGCAGAGAAGGCAGGAGGGCATTGTCCGTTGGTGCACACCGCGCTGTGGCGGGCGCCCTATGCCTTCAGAAAATGGGCCAAATGGCATAATGAGTGTATTGTGGAAGATGGGGCGAGGAAGATTCAGATTATCATCAGGTGGTTGGGGACGAGGCAAGTGGTCAAGGTTGCAGGCCAGTTTGTCAAATTCGAGTGGTGGAAAGTGGAAAGTCAAGTTCGGGTGATTGAGAGGGCAGAGAAGCGTTCAACACCCCAAGGATAACCAATCCAACGGATGCACTCCAAGGGTATGTACCTCGGCTTGCAAGGCACGAGGATTTTGGTAGGATTTTTGAGGGTGTCAGTAGTAGTTCGGCAGAAAGCGTGCATGCATGCGATTGGAGCAAACAACATCAGGACAGGCGAGGGACTTACATGGCGACGCCAGCAGATCGAATGCACACTGCTACAGGTTGGGTGCGCGCTCGAGCAACCAGCAGCGTGGTCGTGTCATGCTTGTGGCCCACGACGCAGTATTGGGGATTCCTCGAGGGCGCTCGAGACTTCAAGGCACGCAATACACCAAAAGAGCACACCAATAAAATACGAAGCGGCGGTCGTGATCCAGGCGTCAGCAGGCCTGGCGCTTGTCTCGGTCAGTCGCCAGTCGCCAGTCGCCAACGTTGTGCGGAAAGTGTCGGCTCTTAGAAACTTTCTTTCTTTCTTTCTGTCTTTGTTCGAAGATGCATTCAAAGTTCAAACAAAACGACCGTCACAAAACACTGGTCACAAAACCCAACCCAAATTCAAAAACGTGAAACAATTCGAACCCATTTTTCGGCGGTTGATGAGTTGAAGACAAGAATCCAATTTTCGTATTGCTTATGACAAAGCGCAATCAGACGGCTGTTCGAGAGCAGTGCTTGAAGCAACAAGGAGCGACAAACAACAGAGAGAAAATCCTACCTCACATTGAAACAATCCCAACATCATGAAACACACAGTGCGCACATGTGTCGTCTGCACTCTCTCTCTGACAACAACCCACGCCTTTGTGGCTCCGGCTTACAACCTTGGCGGCACGTCCTTGAGCTCCCGCCTGCAGTGCCCGGCCGGGGGTGCAGCTCGTGATGCACGCGCTCCTACCGGTGTTCTAAGTCTCAGAGCAAAAATAGGCGTCCGTCCCTCTGATGAGGTGAGCTTTTTTTTGATGTCAATCATTCGCCGCGCAATGCGCCTGCGCCATCGATGCTTCAAATATGGGGTTTGCTTCGTTGTATCTTGACTGTGTTGCTGTGTCGAATTTTCAATGTATGTTTGGTGGAACCTAGAAAATTCCGATTGTTCCACGAACACATGAATTATGCATGATACCTATAAATGCAAACGGTCAATACACATACCTCAACATGCTATATTAATGCTAACACACACAAGCAAACAGATGCCAAAATTCACATGCATGTACGCATACTAGTGCATACATGTGATGAACATAAATGCGATTGTCATGTGCTGCATGCAGATGCATGTATGTAATTTCTTTTCATCTGTCTTCAACCTCCTGAAAACTTGTAACAAACAGCTCCTGGACGCTGATGGACCAGTTGAAGTCACAGCAGCAGGCGTCATTATTCCCCCCACAATTGTGCATGAAGCAGCGATGGAAGAACCCATGGCCGAGACAGAGCTGGAGCTGGAAGCAGCCGAAACCAAGGAATCGGAGCCGGAAGCCCAAATATCTCCCACACCAGCTTTTGCTAGTTTGAACGCTGATCCGGAACCACCCAAGAAGGCTGGAGCGCCTACTGAAAAGGAATGGTTTCAATTCTGGTGAAAGGAACGGAGAAATCGAGACCCGAATTTTGCATGTACTAGTATTGATGGAAAGAGGGAGAGGGTGGAATGGGAAGGCTTCCCATAATTGGATTATTCAGACACTTTGAAGATCAATGCACAGAATGAAAGGCGTCGGCTTAATCAGGGCAGAGAGTAACATATACACACGCACACATACGCAAACACACACACATTGTCACACACACACACAGAAATAGAACAAAAATTCCTTCGGGGTTGAATCTTTTGTTGTGTAATGTGTGAATGAACTCAAATTTGACAATTTCTGATTGAAACTTACAGTCGCTCCGAAGTATATGATTTGTTCAATTTGACTGATTCTCCATTTGAAAATGGAATGATAGGCCAAAAACCTGATCTGTTCATGATTTGAATTCAGTTTCAAAGTGGACTGTGACTTGAATTATGAGGTGGCTATAATTATTAGGCTTCTTCAAATTGTAGATCTCTTTTGAAAAAGATCCCTATAAAAGAGACTATATTCTGCAATAGAGACCTACAATGTTTGAAGTGTTTTTTTCGTCACGCATTTCCGGTTGAGCCCTAACTAACGGGCTCAACCTGAAAATTTGGCATAAATGACCGTGTTTGGCGTGAATCCAAGAAACGCTGGCTGATGGCGAGTGGCGCGCGGCGGCTCCGAGGCTGACGCCCCTCCGCTTGCCGCGCGCCCAGGATCCTACTAGTTGTAGCCACCCCATAGTAGACTCCATAACGTGCGAGGTTTCTTTTGTACAAATGTGTACACTCACGACGCTTGTTTCCGCAAAACACCCAGGCTGACGTTGTATTGACATTAACAACCTTAGCTATCCTGGAATGATTCTGTGGTTAGTTTGATATACAATAGTTCGCATAGGTGTGTTAAAGACTTTGTCTTACTCCGAAATTAGAGAAGCGACTGGCACACCACCGGAATCGGACCCATGTGTATCTTGGGCCTTCACCAGTAGGCAACGGTGATTGCAGTATCTGAACAGGTACTGGCAGCACCAAGCAAAAAGATTTCACAGATAAACTGCGTCGTACATACTGGCACACAGTGGCTTTCTCGGTGCTGCGGCGTGAGTTTAGTCAAGGTGGGTGGGCAACGTTCTAAACGGTCTGTTGAGTCCTAATAGATTTGTTAGGTGGCCGCGAGTCAAGTTTTCAGACTCACAAAAAAAAAGAAAGGTCTATGCTATAGACTGATGCAGACTTGACAGAGTCACGGCTGCTCCCTTGTCAAGGCTTGAGAACGGAGTTCAAAAGTTCAGCTCTTGATAAGGATCGTGGAATCATCAAGTTGGTGGGGCAGTCTCTTGTCAGGTGCTACGTAAGCACTGAATGACCAAGTCGAGTTTTCTGGCACCTAACAAGAGACTGTCCCGTAGCACCTAACAAGAGACTGTCCCGCCAACTTGATGATTCCTAACAAGAGACTAGCTAAAACTCGACTTGGTCATTCAGCGCTTACGTAGTGAGTTGGCGGGACAGTCTCTGATTAGGTGCTACGTAAGCACTGAATGACCAAGTCGAGTTTTCTTAGAAAACTCCAAAGAAACGAAGAAAGACAGCGGGTGTATCCTGTAGCCAGGGCCATAGACATCAGCTCAGACAGAATCCAAGGTTAGTTAATTGATCATGACGTAATCATTCGTAATCAAATTACATTTATGAAGATCTGAAGAATAAACATTGAATTCGAATCTTGAGCTGTCGATGAATGATTCCTTAATAATTATTTATCAATGAACTAATCAATTAAACCATTAATTCCTACATCAGTGAGCAAGTCTGGCTAGTTAAGAACACCGTGACTCTACTTGAATTGTATTTCTCTGGGAGTAGAATCATGGTACGTGGGATGTGCGTCGGAGCGAACATCTTTTGTTGCAGTAAACTGTGACTTATTCAGAAGTCAAGATTCCGTTTGGAATGATGTCATAGAGAGACTCACGTGTCCCTATCAAGGAACACTGAGCACGTTAATCAGCAGAACAGACTACCGTTCAGTAAAAAAAAAAATCCCACATACGGTGCAGGATTCAGGAAGGTGCGGCACACTGGCATAAATTCTTGTTTTCGGCGCATCAAAATCCTAAATTGAACTAAATTTGAATAGACAAAGAGTTTGAAAATGAAATGAATATTAAACTAATACACTTAGTGTGGGTTCTATTTGCCAGTGCTCAAATTCGAAATTTAAACTGATACACTTACTGTACTTGATGTGGATTTGCGAAATTGTAATTATTGGAATGGAAAACATGATTAATTAAACCTGGACAACATTTAATTTGGCATTAATTGTATCCGGACACCAATGTCCGATCCCGAATAGATTCCGAATAATAGCCAGCGATGGGGTTTCCTGGAAGGATTGAGTGAACAGGAACAGGAGTGTTAAATGCTGCCGGAGATCTCCGTCAGCACGTGGGACCATATACACAGAGCATGTGCATGTAAGCTTTATTCTTAACAAAAGGCAAGCAATCACCAACGTGGTGTTTCTACTTAAGCTTGTCTACGAGCTTTGATTAAAAAAAATCCTCGAAACGGTAATTGTCGTGCTCAGTGGTAAAGGTCTTGGAAACCCTATTCTAAAGTCCTGAACTCGATTCTAAAACCACGAACTGCTCGCGAATTCCCTTGAGAGCTAAGTGGTATCTAGGCGGTCCACTCACGAACTCTCTCATGACTAGGTGGTCGATGGATGATGTATCGCTAGAGGGATTAGCTTGTTCTTTAAGTGTTGTCTTGTGGGAACTGGCAACAGGAAGTTGCAACTTTGAATACATAGGTCACGGTAGTGTCTGGTCGCCACCAGCGGCTGAAATTTTGCGGCGTCAGCCGCTGCGGTGTCAGCTGCATTTTTGATTCAATGACTCAATTGAGATGTGGTAGCGCATCGGAGAGCGTGTTTCCTGGAATTTTGGATCACATTTTATGGGATTTCATTGTCTTTTAATCCGTGTTTTCAGACGAACAAGCATTGAAGTTTTGACATATCTATGTTCTGGTAGTCAGATATTTGACAAATATATGTGTGTCATGATGTATGTGATGTGTGCGGGGAGGACCGACAGGTAGGTCACGGTGTACGTGGGGGAGGTGGGGGGGAAGAAAACACTCGCGCAGTATGAACTGATCATGCAAAAATTGATAGCGCAGAGCCAACATCTTCCTTTCCCTCTTTCCTTGTTTGAGTCGTACTTTTCTTTTGTGGGAAGTTCAAAAAATGACATTTTTTCCGTGTACAGATTGATTCGTTTTTCCGACTTTTTTTTTATATGAGTTGGTCTGTCTTTTTTTTGCATCTATTCCTGCGCGTGCCAGCGCGCACACTCGGCACGTTTTGGTGTTTGTGGTGCCGACAAAATGAGTCGGCAATTATTTAGACAAAAATTAATTATACCCGGACAACATTTCAGAAATAAATAAAATTTTCTCCGGAAATCCACATCAACTACAGTAGTATGGGTTCTATCTGCTCAAATTCCGATTCAGCTGGAGTCGAGGTCTCGGTGTTGCAAAAGATCCGTGACAGCGATGTATGCGATATGTATTTGAACACGTACAAGTATTCCAATCTTTGAACTTTGAATAGACTGCCTTGTCACATAAACAGCAATGAATGGGATAAATCTTCTGGGACCTCAAGCAAAAACATGTGATTTTTGTTTGGGCTTCAGGTTTGAGTTCCAAGAAATTTGAAATAGGATATGTTGTAATACTAAATATCACGTGATATATTTGATCTAAAATTGACACATGATTTATTTGTGGCGTTCAAAATGTGGCTGATCTATCAATGCCAATTTTACCGCACCAGAAGCTTGTTGGAGACGGGGGTTTGACCCCTGTACCCCTCTTTTGTTTGATTTGTACCAATATCTCGAACAAAACGGGTGTTTTTTATCAGTACCAAAACACGCCCCAGGTCCTGGCAGCCAGGTCCTTCCTAGTTGTTGGGTTCGACACCCATGTTATTCCAAGAAGCTTTTCGTGCGGCATCACGTGACCTAAATATCACATGATATTTAGCCTCCTCAATGTGGCATTCTAGGGCCTTCAAAATGTGACATTTTGAAGGCCCTGCTCTTGTCTGGCCTTGCTCCCTCTCCCCGACCCCCCTCCCCTCTTATTCTTTATTTGAACACAACATAATAAGGCACACCTTCTTAAACATTTTTTTACCCCCCTCCTCCTACTCCCACATCTCCTCCTCCTCCTTCTGCTCCTCATGCCTCATCTTCCATCTCTCAACTGGGAGAGAGCGCATTAATACGCTTGACTGGTGATGGCGGCTCCAGGATCTGCAGGAGGGGGGGGGGAGAAAGAAAAACAACTTTTTACTGTCATGCACAGGCACGGACAGGCACACACACGCAAACGCACCAGCGGTCGTGAGCGAAGACGAACAGTAAGACAGACATACAGAAAGAAACATAGATACACGTGCATACACACTTGTAGGAACACACGCGAGTAGTCAACCTACACATTAAAACTTTGTCGTACGCACATGCATGAATACCTTCCCAAAAAAAAAGCAAAAAAAAAAATACACACCTGCAGGGGAAGCCGAGAGTAGTCAACTTCAATCGGTTTAGTGCGATACATACTGGCGCCACCCTGTAGATACATGTGTGTGTCAGTGCTGGGGTGTGTGTGTGGGTTGTGTGTGTGTGTTAGTACTGAGCCGTTCATGTGCGTTGGTGTGCGTGTGTACATGTGTAACATGACTCGTTGACACGCGCGACATGCAGACGGCATGTCGGGTGTACATATATATGCATATATATATATATACACAATTATATATAATGTATATATATATATGTATATGTGTGTGTGTGCGTGTGTATATATACATATATATGTATGTATATAAACACACATATATATATGTATTAATATATACATTTATGTGTTTGTATTTAAAAAAACATGTGTGGGTGTGTGCGTATATATATATGTATGTACATATATATATGTATATATGTATATGTGCACACACACACACATATATACACACACATTTATGTACATATATATATATCTATATAAAACTGTATATATATATGTATATATATATACATTTATGTATTTATATACATGTACATGTACATAACTATACATATATACAAATATATATCAATACATATAAACTCACGTGCAATATGTCGTCTGCATATGCGTGGCTTCATTCATTCGTATGTGTTACATGACTCATTCATATGTGTGACGTGATGTATTCAGGTGTGCAACGTGCCTGGTCGATGAGAGAGACACATGCGTGCCATGGAGCTTTCGTGTGTGATATATACAAATATATATATATATATACACATATATATATATATGTATATGTATATATATATATACATATACATATATATACACACATATATATACATATATTTACACGCCAACCAACACTCTCACAACCGTGTGTGTGTGTATGTATGCATAGATATATATATGTACACATATATACATAGTATTGCACGCACCTTTTTGTAGAAAGCATACGACCCCCACGCCCATAATCCCAGTACAATGTGACCTGCATGCACAAAAGAGGAAGGAGGGCGGTTTTGAGGCATGCACAGACCAAAATATTGAGCTAAACCAACAAATCAGCCTAAACTATTGTGCTACAGGGCGGCAACGATTAGTAGGCTCCTTAAAATCATACGTCTCTTTTGCAGTCTCTTTTGCAAAAGGGCTCTATAAAAGAGACTATATTCTGCAAAAGAGACCTATAATTTTAAGGAGCCTACAAATCGGAGCCACCCCATATAGGGCGGTAACGATGACAGGCTCCCTGTAATGATAGGTCTCTTTTACAGAAGAAGCATACAAAGATAGGGCTATTTTCCAAAAGAGACATGAGAGTTTCTAGTCCTAGGTACCTCAGACCACACCCACAATACTTGAATCCTGTCGCACATGTGAACGAGTCAGGCCACACATATGAATGCGTCATGCCACACATACGAATGAGTCATGCCACGCGTATGAATGCGTCATGTCGCACATGTGAATTGGTCAATGACCTTTTTTGTTGTTGTTGCGCATATGAACGTGTCATTTACTACTTGTATTTGTTTGGCCGCACACGTGAATGCGGCATTTTTTTGGTCTGAATTTGATCCGCACCAAATACGAACGAGTCATGTCGCACATATGCATAAGCCGTGTCACACATCTGATTGAACCATGCCGCATAGATGAATGAAACAATGCCTTAATGAGTGGTGTCACACATATGAATATGTGGTGTTACACACACGAATGAATCACGTCACGCACACAACGAGTGATACCACACTTCTGATTGAGTCAGATCACACACATGAATAATGTCACGAACATAAACGAGTGATACCACACTTATGATTGAGTCAGATCACACACATGAATGAGTCCTGATTGAATGATGCCACACACATTAATAATTCATTTCACTACATGTCACTACCTATGATTCGGGCACACATACAAGCTTCATGTCACACACCCACATATGTCATGACATGTGAAGAGTGAATCATGTCAAACTGATGCATAGTCATGTCACACTCATAAATCAGTCCTGCAACACGGAGAAGCCTTGTTGCATTGTAAGAAGCCTCATTGCAGCATGTACTCCCCTAATAGAATCCATGCACACAAATATGAGTCACGTCACACATATGAATGCGTCGTGTTCAAAATGGAATCGATGTATACACACAAAATGGCTCGAGCACTCACGCACGCGCACACACACACGCACATACACACAGCCACGAATAAACAAACATGCACCACAGAAGTGCGCGCACACACATGCACACACACACACTCATTTTCTTACCACTCGAAACTATACCGACAGAAAATACGCCAACCGAAAAAATCCCAACTGTTCATTCAACAAGAACCAAAAATCGAGTCAGAAACAAATATGAAAATGAATTCAGAAATATATGTATAAATGTAAACATACACAAAAACTATTCAAAACATTTATAACATCTTTTTTTTGTATGCATTTTGATCAGAAGCTCTGCAAGAGTAAAATATTCGTTTGTACCAGAGGTGAGTAATATATCAGAATTTGAATATGCGTGACCACTGATTTCAGATTTTGCGGCCGTGTGGGGGCCGTGACGATTTTTGGCTTCTGGAATTGATTTCGTTTGGGGCTGGGTAAGACCTACCAGAGGTTTGTCCAACCTAGACCGAAACGAAATCAATCTCAGAGGCTGAAAGGTTGTCACGGCCCCCACACGGCCGCAAAATCTGAAATCGGTGGTCACACATATTCAAATTCTTATATATCACTCAACTCTGGTACAAACAAATTTTTCATGTTTACAGAGCTTCCGCGATCAATATAGGCTTGTTCATATGTATGCATGTACGTGTGTATGTATGTATATATGTATGTAAGCGTGTATGTACACATACATATATATATGCATGTACATGTATATATATATACATATACATGTAAATATATATATTGTGATACATCTATATATATAGATAAATAAATAAATATATATATAGACACATATATACATATATATATGTATGTATATGTATATATATATATATATGCATATATATGTATGTATGTATACTTGTACATGTGCAAATTGATATACCTACAGAAATTATGCTGACTGTTTATCTCAATCAAGAAAAAATCAGCGAGTCAGACGTAAAAAACACATGCAAATATGTATATACATACAAATTAAACTCCTGTCAAAATGCCGATAATGATTTCGCCAAAAAAAAACGAGCCATGCGTGCGTATTAACGAATTCATATTTGCAAGCACATACACACAAACTCCATCATAGGCCTTTCCATGCATGAAACTACATTCGCATGTGTATGTGAAGACCCACCGCCAAATCACATATACACACGCACATGCACATGCACACACTCACACTCACACACACGCTCTCTTTCTCTCGCTCTCTCTCACGCACTCACGCACACACACGCACACACACGCACACACACACACACATACATACATACACATGCACACTCTCACAAAGCCACAGGCACAGACACAATACGCAAAAGCACGACAAAGGGTGCCTCTCCAAAAAAAACGTGCGAGAAAAATTGGAAACCACCAGAGCCAAACCACCAATAGGAAGAAACAAAAAAAGAAGCAAGACCTGAAAAGAAGCCAAAGGATACGGTGCCCATCGAAACAAATCCGAGCGAAAACATGCCAACACTCAGCGATGACCCTGAACTAAATACTCCCACGCTGACAGTTCCCGCTGCAAAACAAAAAATGAAGACCAGACAAGACTCAACACGCTTTTAACCCACTCACAGCTCCAATTGTACTCCTTCAAATTGTACTCTGATTTTACGTGCCACGTACGTCCACGGGTGTACGTGCGCGTGCCGAGAAAAGGGGGTTGAAAACGAGGTGAGTAAAAACAGGGCTCTCACGGCAGGAAAAAGAAACAAAATGAAATGCAAATTTCGTCCAAAATACCAGAAAAAAATCCGTTACTGGCGTCTCCTGACGTGAAAATAGGCACACCGCCAACGGTTTCGGTTTCATTCATCGATTTTTCTAGCGATTTTTTGAGCGCCTCTTGGTTTGCTCCTGCTACTAGACCTCCCACTAAGAAGAGCAACATCAGCACGAACACCTGGATATTCCACATTTACAGGTGTAATGTATATATATACATATACATGTATATAAGTATATACATAAAAATATACAGATGTGTGTGTGTACTTGTAGCATACATATATACGTGTACGTGTGTGTGTGAGTGTGTGTTTGTGTATGTGTGTGTGTGTGTGTACGTGTGTGTGTGTGTGAATGTGCATGCATATATACAAACAGAAGAAATACAGACATGTGTATACATGCACACATAATATAGACACAACACATAGAACCCAATAAACATATACACATAAGTCAGAGCATGTACAAAAAAAATGAGGTTGATTTTCAACGGTTGCAGATGCGATTGTGCCTTGTGCTATGCGCTAGCTACAATTGTATGTGTGTGCGTGTACATGTGGGCGTGTTTGAATGTGTGTGTGTGTATATGATTGTATATATGTCTGTATGTATTCATGCATATGTATGTATCCATGTATATGTACATATACATATGTTTATGCATACATGAAAATACATAGATTCACACATGAATATGAGTAGTATTTGTATAAACATATATATATATATTTATATATATAAGTAAATATATACATATATGTATAAATATACATGCATAGATATATATATATACAAATGCATGTATGTTTAGATATATACATACATATACATATATATATATATACATATACATTTGTATACATATATTTCAATACGATATATCATACATATAAATACATGCGAATATATATATACATATTTATATGTATATATGTATACACATGAAAATGTGACATACCATATGTGCACATATATACACATATTTATATACACACATATGTATATATATATGTATATACACAAAAATAGGCATATATTGGGCTCTTTTTGGTACAAATTTCTGTTTTGTATGAATATATGTGTATTTATGTATAAATATATGCACATGACATACTGACACAACACAACACAAATACACATGCATACACAGACCCAGACCCAGACCCACCCACACCCACACAAACACACACACAAACCCCCACATATGTTGATGTCTGTATAGATGTATATGCGTGTGCGCATGTATGCGCACATATTCACATCAATACACACCAGCCCGAAACAAATCTTCATAGGTAGTGGAACATGGCTCGAAATCGGATGGGTCGAGTCCTGAATAGAAACTGCCACGCTCGCGTCCACGCCGTGACTTTCAACGACCCCTGATAAATATTCGGGGTTCGCAGCGAAAATTAAAGGATTGCTGGCAATTCTCTGCGGTGCATCCTGTGAATAGAAATCTGCAACAATGGCGGGATCGAGTCGACTTGCACGTAGAATTTTCTGAAATGTTTGGCCTGCAGTATGTCTCCAATGTAGAAGCACTCAATATATCTACCTTGATGCTCACATATATATGCAACTGTGCATACACACGTGCATGCTCATACATATATACATATAATGTACATGATACAACCACGTACATAATACAATGCATATCATATGTATATGGATATGACTGTAGAGAGATGAACAAATATTAATAAATATATTTACATATACATATGCATATGTAGCATACGCACCAGATGTGTCCGCCTTCATTGCATACCTCTGCGCAGCTTTTGGCTGTGTGATGTGTGGAGAGGGTGCAGTACTTGGGCGTTAACATTGTACGGTGTGTAAATGGTGATGTCATCAAAACCATGTCATTTTAAAGCGTATCTTTCCCCATCAACCATGTTCTTTTAAGTAACGTTTATGCTCGCGTTCCAAATGATATATACATCCTGCATTGCACTCGTTTGGAACACAACACAGCACAAAAAAAAAGAAGGGAGGGAGAGACCATAGGTGTTTTTATTGCATTTGGTGTGGCAGTTTCGGGTACCACATCTCCTTTATTACTCGCTCCTCCTCCTCCTTTTGCTGGTGTCGTATGCGCAAAGGGGTGCACTGAAAAATGAAACACAGAGAGAGAGACAACGAGACACGGGAGAGAACGAGATAGAGCCTCAGATAGAGAGATCGAGAGGGATAGGGAGAGGGTATTCTCGCGATATGGGCGATCAAGGCGATAGTGGGAGTGGGTACAGCGACCAGCATGCGAGTGCAATTGTATGTCCGGTTGTGAGAGGGTGCGGTTGTGTTTGCGCATGTTTGTGCGTGTGTGCGAGCGTATGCCTGTGTTGTGTGCAGAGTGGGGGAAGTTGGGATGTGGGGGTGGGTCGGAAGAGGAGAGTAGTGCAGAGTCGGCTGCACAATGGGTGCAGCTGAGTGTCTGCTACTGCTGAGTCTTCAAAAATACGCCACTATCAAACACATCAACCCGTGGAACATGCACGGTTTCCTTGGAACCTTTGTCTGGAAAGCATGTACGCATGCATGTATTCTTGCATGCATCGTCTCCATGTAGCTAGTGCATGCGCGCACTGCGTTTCTGCTACAAGTTTCTTTTTCCTTTTTGTGTAGCCAGCACCTTGATTGTCTGCAAGAAATTCAAATCGCACGCACGGCACA
>Ga0105054_10008847_pt1 | contig 13225 bp, 8 predicted proteins | sample BON02_FD_78091 | JGI IMG/M metagenome (GOLD analysis project Ga0105054, IMG submission 78091) | Freshwater microbial communities from Lake Bonney liftoff mats and glacier meltwater in Antarctica - BON-02 (megahit assembly) | ecosystem: Environmental > Aquatic > Freshwater > Ice > Glacier...
CTCGCGTGGCTCGGGTCTCAGGAATCGGTGGGGTCCCTGCGGGTAGAAATTGATGTTCGTGTGTTTGTTGTGTGGGGGTGGGGGGGGGGGGGGGGGGGGGGGGGGGGGGGGGGGAGCGCAAGAATCGTCTCGCGCCGCCGCCGCCAGACCCGTCAGAACCGCCGCCGTCGTCGTGAGGAGCAGGAGCAGGAGCAGCAGCAGCAGCAGCAGGCAGCGCGCGCGCCGTGGCGGCAACGGCGCGCGCGACCTACAAGCTACTCGGCGTCCGTGAGCACGCGGCCTGCAGGCAAAGAGAGAGGGCGTCGTTGTCGGCGAGACACGCCGACCCTCGGGCGATCCGCCGCGGCGGCGCTCCCGACAAGAGACGTTGACGGCGACCCCTTCCATCGTCGCCCCCCAAACGTCCCGACTCGTCACTGCACATCGTAGCACGGCAGTACTGTGAACGGCTGCCTCGACGCCTCTCTCGGGCCAGACACTCGCACACTACGCACGAACACTGCCCATCGCAAGGCCTCGCAACTGACGAAAAAGAACGGAATGGCCGAGACGCCCAAGCAGGCCGCGCTGCGCGCGCTGGCCGCGCTCGCTCAAGAGCCGCACGAGGACCTGAGTCTGACGCAGGAGCAGGCCAGCCTGCTCGCGCGCGAGCTGTGGCGCTTTCTCGCGATCAAGCGCGACGAGCTTGCGAAAGCCGGCGCCGGCGCCGACGCCGCGGCGCGCGCCCCGCTGCCCGTCTCCCCGGGCCCGCGCGTCGACGCGCTCTGGCACGCCATGCTGCTGGAGAGCGACGTCACCGACCAAGTGCACGCGGCGCTGGGCGTGGCGGTGCCGCACTCGCTGCGCGACGCGACCCGCCTGAGCGACGCCGACAAGACGGCGCGCCGCGGCAACGCGCTCGCCCTCTTTGCGCGGCGCGGGTGGGCGCCGTCCCCCGAGTTTTGGCGCGAGGCGCACGGCGGCGGCGGCGGCGGCGGCGGCGGCGGCGGCGGCGGCGGCGGCGGCGCTTTCCAGCAGCCTACGAGCGAGGGCTCGGCACGGGCGGTGATGCACTCGGCGCCCGGCGCGGACCTCCCGCTGGCCGACGGCGCGCAGGAGCCGCCGTTTATGTGCGCCCCGCCGCCCCCGCCCACCAAGGCGGAGCTGCGCGCCGAGCGCAAGCGCGCGACGCGGCGCGGGCAGCGCGTCGCGCGCCTGCTCGAGCGGGGAGGCGGGATCATGCAGATACTTCTCAAGACATTTAGCGGCCGAACGGCCACGATCCTCGCCGAGCCCGCCATGACGGTCATGGACCTCAAGCTCGAGGTTTACGACCTGGAGGGCATCCCGCCAGACGACCAGCGCCTCATCTTTGCCGGCCTGCGGCTCGAGGACGAGCGCATGCTCGCCGACTACTACATTAAGACGGATGCGACGATCTGCCTAGCCCAGCGTCTGCGCGGCTGCTAAAGCGCATCGCACCCGACAGGCAGGCGCAGGCTCATGTGGCGCGCCTGCCGTCCCGAGCGCCAGATAGCAGCGTCCGACACACCGACACCGACACCGACAGCGAACCGATTGCGCGGTTTTCCATTTTCTGTTTTTGCGTGCGCGCCCTCAAGCAGCACCGACAACGCTCTTACTCTAGCAAATGAAGGCACACGAGCGTATCTCGTGCCTCTTCGATACGACACGCTACCGACGCCCCTTCCATGCAATATCAGGCTCTCAAATAGAATACTTCAAACGCAATCTCGAGTTTTTGTTTTGACAAGCGCGCGCGCGTCCTCTTGTCCTTGCTTTTTTCAGAGGGTTGAGCATTACGCCGCCGACTCCGCCGCCGTCGCCCAACCCCCTCCCTCTGTTCAACGCCCAACCGCGGGCGCGTACACCAGCGTCGTCTGCGCTGCCCCCCCCCCGCCGTACGTCGACGACACCGAGCGCACGGCCAGCGCGTAGGCGCGCCCGGGCGCCAGCGCGGAGCCGGGCACCAGGTAGGAGGACGAGGCCTGCGGGCTGCCGTAGGTGGCGACCGGCTGCGCCACGCCGCCCGTGACGTCCGTGATCGCGATCTCGTAGTAAGTCACGCACCCGCCGTTGACGGGCGGCGCCCACTGCAGGGCCACGCCCCCGCCCTGCGCGAGGCCGGCCTGCAGCGAGGCGGGCGCGCCCGGCAGAACGCTCGCGCAGGGGGCCGCGCTCAGCGCCGCCGCGTCGCCGGCCGGCGCGGGCGCGGCGGCGGGGGCGTAGGCGGCGGGGTCCTGGGCGGCGGCCGGGTAGTACCCCTCCGGGTAGGCGGCGGGCCCGGGCGGGTAGTAGGCCTGAGGGTACTGGCCGCCGTACAAGGGGGCGCCGTAAGCGGCGCCGGCGCCATACGCCGCGCCCGCGACCCACGCGTTGCGCTGGGCGTCCCAGTAGCGGCGGTTGCCGTTGGCGTCCACGTAGACGTTGTTGTTGGTGGTGCCGCCCGTGATGGTGGGCCCGGGCGGCGGGGGGGCCGGGGCGGGCGCGGGCGGGGGGGGCACCGGCGGCGGGCGCTGGAGGGGGGTGGGCACGTCGGCCGGGAGGGTGGCCGGCCGCTGGAACGGCGGCTGCTGGCCGGCGGGGAGGCGCTGGGCCGGCTGTTGGGGGGGCGCGTAGGGGAGCTGCTGCTGCTGCTGCATCTGGGGCGGCGCCTGGGACGGCCGCTGCTGCATCTGGGGGGGAACCTGCTGGGCCGGGCGCTGCTGCGGCATCTGGGGCGGCGGCGGCCGCTGCGGGGCCGGGCGCTGCTGCGCCTGCGGCGGCGGCCGCTGGACCTGCTGCGGCGCGGGGCGGCCGCCGCCGCCTCCGCCGCCGCCGCCGCCGCGGGCGGGCAGGCGTTGGGCGTCGGCGACAGCGCCGCCAAGGCACGCGGCCAGCAGGACGGCAGCGACGGCGGCGGCGGCGGCGGCGGCGGCAGCGCGGGCCGAGCGGCGAGGGCCGACGGCGGGGCAGCTTCTTCTGCCCGGCGGCGACGAGGCGGCGCCCATTTTTGCGTGTCTGTCTTTCGGGACTTGCTGGGGCGCGACCAATCGGTGTGGGCAGAGGGCCCCTCGCTCTACCTCAATGTCGCGATGGCCGGCGGCAGTCCACGCGGGCGGCGGGTCAAGAGTTTTCCCCGGGGGGGCGAAGAAGAAAGAGGGAGATGAGTGAGACAGTCTCTTCTTCTCCGTTCGTTTTTTTTCTTTCCGAGAGAGAGAGAGAGCTGGCAAGAGGGGATGGATGCGCAGGACGATGGTCGCGGTTGAGTGCCGCTAGTCAGAGACCGGGAGCGGTGGGGTGGGTGGGGACGAGGTTCAGAGAGCGAGGAGGATGGAGGCCTGCTTCTGCGCCGCGGCGGCCGGCCCGACGGTTACGTCGGGGCCCGTCACCCCGCCGCCGTCAACGTCGTCGCCGCCGCGTCACCCCCCCCCCCCAAGTAGTGTCTCTCCCCTTCTGTCGCCGTCGTCGTCGGGAGACGGGCGACCCTCGGTCTGCGGCGATTGTGTTTTGTCGTCATGAAGGAGCAAGGCATCGAATCGACGGCGACGAGATCTCTCGTTACACAAGGCTGCGCTCGGCGGCGAGCATGGCGTGGCGCGGCGGCGGCGGCGGGCGAAAGGGCGGGGGGCCCGCCGACGAGACCAGGGGGGCGGGGCCGGAAAAAGGGGAGGATAGGAAAGGGGGCTTGGTTGGGTTGGGACGGGCGGGTGGGCGGGGCGCCGAAAAACGCGGGAGGGCACACCCGCACACATGCACCGCGCGCAAAGGGGGAAAAACCAAGGCGAAACACCAAAACCACGGGGCGAACGAAAAAAATCAGCACACACAAAATTGAGGAGCGGCTCGCCGCGTCCTTTTCAGCAAAACAGCGGCGCGCCCGCAAACACCACCAGCCTCTGCACCTCCCCGGGGGTGAGGTGCGTGAGCACGACGGACGCGCCGTCGGGCTCCTCCACGCGCACGGCGGGGCCCTTCTTGCAGCGGCCCATGCACTTGCCGCAGCCGACCTCGGCGGCGGGCGCAGCGGCGGGCGCGCCAAAGCGGCCGCCGACGAGGGGCCCGCCGGCGTCCGAGGCGGCGGCGGCGGCGGCGGCGCCCTGCGCGGCCGCCAGCAGGGCGTCGGCCCCCGCCTTGCGGCACTTGGAGCCCGAGCACACGGTGATGCGGCGGGCGGGCGGGGCCGAGGAGGCGGTCGCGGGCCGCGGGTGCGGCGGGGGCAGCGGCAGGGCGCGGCGGACGGGGGGCGGCCGCGGCGCCTGCGGCTGCTGCTGCTGCTGCTGCCGCTGCCGCTGCCGGTCCGGCGACGAGAGCAAGGCGGCGGCGGGCGACGACGCGGCCAAAGGCGAAGAGGGACCGGACGCCCGCGTCGCGGACAACGCCGCCGTCGCGCGCTGCGTAAGACAAAGGGGGCGCGGGGAAAACGCGGGCGGATAGGCCGCGTGCAGCGAGTCGCGCGGCGCAGCGGCGGCCGCGTGGGCGGCGGCGGCGGCGGTGGCAACGGGCGACGGCGATGCTGCCGCCGCGGCCGCTGCCGTGACCGTTGCGGGCCCGCGCTCCGCCGCCCAGGCGGCCGCGTGCTGCGTCCGCCTTGCCGCCGCCGCTGCCGGTGGCGATGCTGGCGCTTGCGGCGCCGCCCGTCCCACTGCTGCCGCCGTGGCTGCTGGTGCTGCTGTTGCTGTTGCTGCCGCTGCCAACGCCTCTGCCCCTGCTGCCGCCGCCGCCGCCGCCCCTCGCGGCGGCGGCAGCGAGCCCCCCGCCTGCTCCTCGAGCGCCTGCGCCACGCGCCGCAGCTCTTGCACGACCTGCCAGATGTCGCCGTCGACGCCCACGAGCTCGGCCGCCACCGGCGCCTCCGCCGCCGCCTCCCCGCCGTCGTCCTGCGCTGGTTGCCGCCGCGGCCGCTCCGCCGAGGGGGGCGGCGCGGCGACGGCGGCGGCGGCAGCGGAGGCGGCGGTTCCGCCGCTCCCCGCGCCGCCGCCGCCGCCGCCGCCCCCGCCGAGCTGCTGCCGCGCCATCAGCGCCTCGAGCGCGCTCTCCAGGCGGAAGCTCTGCGCCCTCAGGGCCTGCGCGAGGCGCTTGTCCGCAGGGGACGTGCGGTCAGCGGCCGCGGGCGCGAGCTCGTCGCCGTCGGGCGAGGGGGAGGACGACGGGCCGGCGCCGCCGCCGCCGCCCGACGACGACGCGCCCGACGCGCGACGGGCGACCGACGGGCGCTGGGCTGCCGTCGCCTGCGAGGGCGCGGCCACGCGCTGCCTCAGGCGCCGGCCTAGCTGCTGGAGTGTCTCGACAGGGCGGCACGATGGCGCCGCCGAGACCGATGCGTGGTGGAGGGCGTGCATTGTGTTGCGTTGTGCGTGGCGCGTGCCTCTCTTTTCTTCCGAGGGGGGAAAGCCAAATGGGGCACACGCCCCTCTTCTTTTTGCGGCCCTTGGCGCTCGCGCCAAAGGGCCGCGCGAGGGTCTGGTGGCCTCGGATTTGGAGTGACTTGGCGCGCCACGTGCGAATCTCGCGTGAATTGGCGGTCCCGAGAGAGTTGGAGGTGTGGCGTGTGTCTCTCCTTTTGAAGGAGGAAAACTGCTTTTCGCGTGCGTGCGTGTGTGGCTGCTCTCTGATGAGGCGTCAGCAGCGCTATATTTCGAGACGTGTCGATGTTGGGTCTACTAGGTGTGCATTCGAGATTGTGGCGGGCGCTGAAAGAGGAAACAGCCGATGAGAGCAGAGGCATGTCCCCCGCCCGGCCAAAAAAAGCGACAGGGCGGGCGCCGGGCGGCGCGGTGGGCCGCCCGGCGGATTAACCGGTGGTCGTCTGCCCCGTGTCGCATGGCCCTAGGGTGGGCGGGCGTCCACGGCGGGTAGGGGATCGTCGTGCGCGTTTCCTCCAGGCGCATCAGAGAGAGACTCTCGCGCGACCAGCACCTCGTTCGTCGGGTGTCTTGTTGCCAGGCTCCCGACGCCCGAAGAACGACGCGGTGCCGCTCCGGTCTCTCTCCCTCTCTCGCCCGCGATCCCCCTGCTGCCATCTACCCCGCACGAGCGACGGCGCGATGCCGGCGGACATAGACGCCTCGATTACACCCCCTCAACACGACCACACCCGCTCCCTCCCTTGTCAAATCCCCCCTCCTCCCCCTCACATCCGCCTGGCGCCCCCCCGCCGCTCGCGCCGCCGCTCCTTGCGCGCCTCCTGCTCGCGCATCTCGTCCGTCACAAAGTCCTGCGGCCGGAGGCGCCGCCGCTTCCCCGTCGCGTACGCAAACGCGGGCGCCAGGACGCAGTAGGCGCCGTACGCCGGGGCCGACAGCCACAGCCAAAACCCATAGGGGGAGAAAGCGGCGGCGGCCTGGACCAGGCAGGTCAGGTATAGCAGGTCGAGGCCTATGGCGATCGCCCGCGTCGGCGGCGGCGAGCGCGACAGGTCCGCCCCGCCGTCCACAAGGCCGCCGCGCGCGTCGTAGGTGGGGGCCGCCGCGCCCGCGACGAGCGCGTAGGCGAGCGCGTGCGCGGCCAGGGCGGCGGCGAGGCCGCCCCACGTGCCGGAGGGGGTGGCGGCGGCGCGGCGGGCCGGCACGAGCAGGTGGACGGCGAGGAACAAGGCGGTCGTGGCGGCCGCGGCGATCTGAAGGGAGCGCAGCTTGGCGCGGTTGGCCTCGAGGCGCTTCTTGGCGTTGGAGCCCGCCATTTGATGGGTCTTCTTCGGGCCCTTGCGCGCGCGCTTCCGAAGCTTTTTGGCGATTTAGCCTATTTTTTGAAAGCTGGTCGATCTGTGCAACGGCAGGGGGAGAAGAGCGCGGGGTGGCTCGGGCGGACAATTCGTTGCTGATGTCCGATCGAACAATGGAGCAATGTAGTGCGGTGAGCAGAGCGCGCTGCGATCGAGGAGAAGCGACACCAAAGATTTGGCTTAGGTGGGGGATGGGGGAGGAGGGAAGGGGCATGATCAAAGCGCCCCTCTCCCCCTCTCCCCCGACAATCAACAGACACCACCTCGATCTTGTGATCGGAGCAAGACCAAAGCACGCAGCCGCAGCAGCCCTGCCTTGAAGCGAGCACAGTACTTGTCGAAAGTTTTGCGTCTCCTCTCTCTCTGTACGCCACCCCACCACCCCGTCGTCATGGCCCGCCCGCGCCGGCCGGGGCCGGTGAAGGCCGCGTTAGACGTCGCCGAAGACGGCCTCGTGCGCCTGTCGCTCAGCGAGAACCCTGCGGGTGCCGGCGGCGTCGGCGCCGGCGGTGCGGGACGCGGCGGCGGCGGCAGGGGCGGGCGCAGTGGCCCGCCGGCCGGCAACGGCGACGCGGCCGCCGCCGCAGACGGAGCCGGAGGAGGAGGGCGCGCCGCCGCCGCCGCCGGGGGCCGCAACGGGCGCGGGCGCCAGCCGCAGCCGCGGCGCCGCCGCGCGCCGCGCATCGTCTCCCTGGAGCTCGAGGTCCCGGAGGAGGGCGACGGCCCCGTCAAGGTGACGATCACGGAGCTGCCGCCGCGCGAGCCGGGCGCGGGCGGGCGCGCCGCCGGCGGCGGCAGGGCCGGCGGTCGCGCGCCCGTTGCGGCCGCCGCCGACGGCGCCGCCGACGCCGAGGAGGGCGCCGAGGCCGGGGCCCCCCGCCCGGCCAGGAAGCGTCGCAATCGCCGCCGCGGCCGCAAGGGCGCGGGGGCCGGCGCCGTTGCCGGGGAGGAGGGGGCCGAGGGCGGCGAGGGGGGTGACGGGGCCGCGGACGGCGGCGGAGCCGCTAGTGCTGCCGCCGACGTCGGGCGCGGCGGCCGCGGGCGCGGCGGCGGCGGCGGGGCGGCCAACGGCGGCGGCGGCGAGGCCGTCGAGGCGGCGGAAGGCGCGGCCGACGCGGACGGCGGCGAGGGCGCTGGCGGCGGCGGGCGCGCCCGCACCCGCAACCGCACCCGCCGCCGCGGCCGCCGGGAGGGCGGCGGCGAGGAGGAGGGCGCCGGCGGCGAGGAGGAGGGCGCCGGCGCCGGTGCCGAGCAGAGCGGCGGCGGCCGCGGCCGAGGCGGCGGCGGCGGCGGCGGCGGCGGTGGCGGCGGCGCCGCCGCCGCCGCCATTCCCGAGGGCGGCGACGGCGCCGCGGGCCCGCTCCGGCTGGGCGAGGAGGCTGCCGCCGCGCGCCTGTTCGACGCCGTGGGGGCGGTCCAGTGGCTCTACCTGGACGAGGCCACGGGCGAGCAGCGGGGCCCGCTCGACGGCGCCGCCATGGCCGCCGCGCGGTCGGCCGGCGCGCTCTCCGCCGAGACGCCGGTCGCCGGCCTCGCCGCCGCCGGCGCCGTGCCGGCGTCGCTCATGCGCGCGTTCTACCAGCCCCTGGGCCAGATCCTCGAGGTGGTGCGCGCGGGCGGGCGTTACGATCCGCTCGACCTGGGCAAGCGCGGCTGATTTGTGCGACGTGCGGGGGAGAGGGGAGCGCCGCGCGCGTTCCTCGTCTTCGACCCAAAACACAGTTTTGCCCCGCCGGCCCCGCCTTTTTTTTTCTCCCCCCCCGCTCCCTCTCCAACGCCACCCAACCTGCCGCAGCAACCCGCGGACGCCCGCCTGCACCAAAAATAACAAGACCAGTCCCTCGCCTCACTGCGCCCCACACGTCCGCGAAACAAGTCGCCCGACTTTGTTTCTCCCCCCCCCTTTCCGCAAACACCACAAAGAGGGAGAGAGAGGTAAAAGCGCGCCGCGCCGCCCGTTTCGTTGTTTTGCGCTTTCTCCGGGGGCGCCGTCGTTGGGTTTTTTCCCGCTCCCTTGGCCCCCTTTGTCCGCTCCCCCCTGTTCCAACGTATGGCACTGCTTTACATGCCTTGATGTAACGTAGCAAAATCGCCTCACGTTTTGCCGCCGCCGCGCAACGCCTCTGCCTCCGCCGCAACCGCCGCCGCCGCTACCGCCTCCTCCGTCGCGACCGCCGCCCTCGGCTCGCCCTTTCTTGCCGCGAGCGCCGCCCGCCACTCAGACGTGTAGGGCGGCGACATGGACGACGACATCCCCCCGGCTGCCGCTGCCCCTTGCGCGTCGCCGTACGTCGTGTGCAGCAGCTCGTGCGCCTGCGCGCCGCCCACCCCGCCCTCGAGCGCCAGCGGCGCGCCGCCCCCCGCCTCGCCCCGCCCGCCCCCATCCCCCCCGCCCCCTTCCCCCGCCTTTCCTCCACCTCCCCCTCCTCCTCCTCCGCCAGGCCCAAGCCCATACAGCGCCCGCACGTCCGGGTTCAGGTGCGACCGCCTCAGCGGCGCCGCCCGGTCCAGCGCGCGGATGGCCGCCGTGCGGGCCGCCACGACCGACGCCCACGCCGTCTCGGGGTGCCCGGGCCTGGCCGGCGGCGCCTTGGGCTGCCCGCCGCCGTTGACGCAGCCGCCGACGCAGGCCATCACCTCGGCGAACAGGTAGCGCGAGAGCGGGGGCTGAGGGTCGCCGCGCGCGCGCGCGTCGGCGTCGGCGTCGAGCAGGCGCCGGGCGGCCGCGACGCCGCTCGCGACGACGACGCGGGCCTCGCGCGACGCGCCGGGCCCGCCGCCGAGCGCCGCGATCGCCCGCTCGGCGCGCTCCCTGCCCGCCTCGCCCAGGCCCATCCGGATAACGGGCGCGACAGGGAGCGTTAGCGACGCCTCCATCAGCGTCCCCCCGCCCTGGCTGTGCCCGCTGCTCGTCGCCGCGTTGTAAGGCGAGCGCGGCGGCGGCGCGGCAAACGCGTCCCGCACGGGCGCGAACGCCAGCGGCGCCGAGAGCGCCTCGCCCGTCGCCAGCTCGTGCACCGTCCGGAGCGCCGCCTCCATCACCCCTCCCGCCGCGCCGAACAGCACGCCCGCGCCCGTGCCCAGGCCCAGCGGATCGTCGTACCGGGCGCCCGGGCCGTCGGCCGGGAGCGAGGCGACGGGGATGCGCTGCGCGCGCAGGGCGCGGCCGAGCTCGCGGGTGGTCCACACATAATCGACGTCGCCGCCCAGCTGCGGGCGGGCCGCCTCGGCCTTTTTCGCGACGCACGGCATCATGGCGACGTGGTACATCGCGTCGTCGTCGTCGTCATCGGCGTCGTCGCCTTTCTCGCCGTCGTCGTCGCCCCGCTTTTTTCGTAGCGCGCGCTGTTGCTGCTTATGCCGCGCGGGCCACCACACCCTTTTTACGACGGCCGCCAGCATGCCCTGCGGCGACTTGCACGTCGACAGGTGGGGCACGAGCGACGGGTAATCGGCCTCGACCAGCCTGACCCACGCCGGGCAGCACGAGGTGAACATGGGGAGCGCGGGCGCGGGCAAGGCGCCGGCGCTGGCGGCTGCGATGCCTCCACCTTCCCCCCCGCCGCCGCCGCCGCCCCCCGCGCCCCCGCCGCCGCCGCCGCCGCCGCCGCCGCCGCCGCCGCTGCCGCTGCCGCCGCCGCCGCCGTCGCCAAGCGCCTCTCGCGCCCAAGCCTCGGCCAGCCGCCCGACCAGCTCGTGCCCTTCCTCCACGATCGTCAGGTCGGCTGCAAAGTCGGTATCAAATATAAAATCGAATCCCAGCTGCCGCAGGGCCGAGACCATCTGCCCCGTCGTCACGGTGCCGGGCGCCAGCCCCACCTCCTCGGCGAGGGCCACGCGCACGCTCGGCGCGGTCTGGGCGACCATGACGACGCGGCGGGGGCGGGGGCGGGGGGGCGCTGGGGGGGAAGAGGGGTCGGCGTCGGCGGCGCTAGCGGCGGCGGCGGCGGCGGAGAACGACCGGGCGGACGGGCCGCGCTGCTGCTGCTGCTGCTGCTGCTGCTGCTGCTGCTGTTGCGGCGGCAAGGGCGGCAACGGCGGCGAGGGCGGCAAAGGCGGGCCCGCCGCCCGCTCGCTTGCCCGCTGCTCCGGCGCCGGCGGCCCCCCCTCTCGCCCGCCGCCCGCCCCCTCCGGCCGCGGCGCCCGCCGCCGCTGCAGCAGGTCCATCACCTCGCGCCAGTCGGTCCGCTCCGACAGCGCCCCCACGGGGCACGACGCCACGCACTGGCCGCAGCTTATGCAGTGGGAGTGAGCGGCGTCGGACGCCGCGAATCCCAGGTGGCGGTCCCGCCCGCGCCCGTAGAACGCCAGCACGTCCATCCCCTGCTGCTCGGAGCACGCGTCGACGCACCGGCCGCACTGGATGCACTTGTCTGCGTCCAGGGCGATGGCGGTGGACGAGAGGTCGTAGGGCAGCCAGCCGCTCTGGCCGCCGACGCCGCTGCCGACGCCGCCGCCGCCGCCGACGCCGCCGCCGTTTCCGTCTCCGTCCTCGCGCGCGCGCCGGCCGGCCAGGTGCGCCGCCTTTGGCCAAAGCGGCACCGCGTACCGCGCCACCAGGTCCTGGAACTCGCAGCGCCCGTTCGCGGCGCACGTCATGCACCCCTCCGGGTGGCTGGCGCGCAGCAGCGCCAGCGTGCCCCGCACGCTCGCCTCGACCTGCGGGGTGTCCGTGCGCACGACGGCGCCGTCGCGCAGCGGCGTGCAGCACGCCGGCTTGAGCGCGCCGTCGACCTCGACCAAGCACACGCGGCACGTGCCCGGGTTGCGCGAGGGGCTTTTCGGCGGCTTGCAGAGGGTCGGGACGGACGCGCCGGCGGCCGAGGCGGCGTCCAGGACCGAGGGGGGCCACGTCGGGGGGGGGACGCTTGTTGTCGGGCCCTTGGTGTTGTTGTCGTTGTTGTCATTGTTGTTGTTGTCGCCGGTGGTGGGAGGGGTAAAGGTGAGGCGGCGGCCGTTGACGGTGGCGTGGATGGGCGCCGTGGGGACGCTGCTGGGCGCCGGCGCGTAGAACGCCGCGATGGGCGGGGGTTGCGGCGCGCCGGCGGCCGACGCCGACGCCGGCGACGACGCCGAAGCGAGGCGGCGGCGGAGGAGGAGGAGCGCAGACAGCGCGGGCGCGGCCGCCTGTGCCGTCTTTGCCGCCCCGGCGGTGCTCGGGATCATCTCTGTCGTGCTCAGAGAATCGTGTCGAAGCAAGGAAGCAGTGTCGGGAGGATGGTTCCGGAATCGGAAGAGTGGGAGGAAGAGCGATGTCAAAGCGGAGCCTGTTTATGGTTGTGTGTGTTTGATTGGCGGTGCTGCTAGCGTTTGTTGTGTGTGAGGCGGAGAAGGGTGAGGCCACGCCCCACAAAGAAGGAGCCGACGTGGTGGTTTCGCGACGACGCCTTGGGACGGACGGCGACGGCGCGACGGCGCGCTCGCTCGCTGCGTGACGTGCCGACGAAGCGCGCGACTCCCAGCTCTCCTCAAATCCACATTCAACGACGCACCAGCCCAGTCCGCTACACCATAGAGGAGTACCAATCGACAAGCGCTAGCAGCTCATAGCGCGCATCCCGTCCAGCACCCAAAAGATTGCGTCTTTCAATCAATCAATCAATCGCCATGTCGACACACGCCGCCGCGTTCGCGGATGTGCGGCAATTGCTCGGCTCGACGACGCTGCGGGACTACTTGTCGAGCCGGCCCCCGTCCACCATCGTCGTGTTACGGACAGAGAAGAGCTTGGAGAAGAGCTTGAAGGTGACGTCGAGTGATTGATTTTTTCCGGGACGCGGCGCGCCCTCGTTCGGACCTCGTTTGATGCGGCCAAGGGTCGCATGCGCGTCCGACTCGGATGTTCTACGACCATGGCGCGCGTGGCGCGCGTGAGGATGCCTCGGCTCCTCGCCGGTCGCGTTGTCGCCCGCCGCCTGTCGCGCCGCCGCCCGCCCGTCGATCGAGAGAGCGCGCGTCTGCTCACCACAAGCAAAAACGCAACCCGAAACGCAACCCGAAACCCCTTGAAATCACAAGCAGGTCCTCGCCTCCGCGTCCATCACGTCGGCCCCCTTATTCGAACAGAGCGACGGCGCCTACCTCGGCTTCTTCGCCTGGCCCGACGTCGCGCGCGCCCTCCTGGCGGCCTGCCCGCCCCGCGCCTGCGCCGACGCCGACGCCCGCGCCCTCGCCCTCCGCGCCGCCGGCGCCCGGCTCGGCCGCCTGCCCCTCGCCGCCCTGCCCGGCCCGCCCCCGCGCCCTGGCCGCGGGCAGGCGGCGATGGCGGCGGCGGGCGACGACGGCGCGCTCATCTACCGTGCGGACCTGGGCACCACGCTCGACGAGGTCGTGCGGCGGGGCTTCCTCGCGCCGGCGCCGGGCAGGGGGGTGCGGCACCGGGTGGCCGTGTTTGAGCTGGCGGACGAGGACGGGGGGGAGGGGGAGGGGGAGGAGGGGGAGGGGGGGGAGCAGGAGGAGCAGGAGGAGGAGAAGCAGGAGGAGGAGGAGGAGGAAGAGGAGCCAATCTCGATGTCTTCCTGA
>Ga0105054_10008850_pt1 | contig 13219 bp, 14 predicted proteins | sample BON02_FD_78091 | JGI IMG/M metagenome (GOLD analysis project Ga0105054, IMG submission 78091) | Freshwater microbial communities from Lake Bonney liftoff mats and glacier meltwater in Antarctica - BON-02 (megahit assembly) | ecosystem: Environmental > Aquatic > Freshwater > Ice > Glacier...
ATTTACACGCATACGGGATAAGCAAGACACGAGGCCTCCTGCGCAATGTATACATACATTCACATGTACATATGAACACACACATATACATACAGTACACGCATAGAATAGCCTCATTGTAGATCTCGAGACACGAGGCCTCCTGCGCAGTGTACACATAAATGTACACACACACATGTATATATACATGCAGGACAAGCAAAGGGCAAGCCTTCCTACGCAAAGTATACATACATTTACATGTACCCACACATATATACACATGCATACAGGATAAACAAGGAACAAGCCATATGCATACATACAGGATGAATAAGGCGCAAGCCCTCCTGCGCCATGTGTACATACATTCACATGTACACACGCATATAGATACACATGTACACAAACATATATATACATACAGGCAGGATAAGCAAGGCACAAGCCCTCCTCCGCAATGAATACATACATTCACATGTACACACGCATATATATACATACATAAATGAGAAGCAAGGCACACGCCCTCCTGCGCAATGTATACGTGAGTTTACATATACACACAAATATATGTACATACACACAAGATAAGCAAGGAACAAGCCGTAGACATTCATACAGGATACGCAAGGCACAAGCCCTCCTCCGCATACACGCAGCAAACTTCACCTCCATGACACTATCACGATATGTACATATACCTGTGCGTTTTTGTAAGTATTTAAATATGTATACCTGTGTGTTGTTGTATGTATTTATGTAAACATACCCATATGTTCGCTATCACGATATGTATATATACCAATCATCACCTCCACAACACTATGGGGTGGCTTCGGTTAGTAGGATCGATAAAATTATAGGTCTCTTTTGCAAAAGAGCCCTATAAAAGAGACGAAAATCTGAAAAAGAAACCTGTAATTTAATCGATCCTATGATCGTAGCCACCCCATATCCCGATATATTTATGTATATATGTGTGTGGATATGTATGTATATACACCGATGTGTTTTTGTATGTATTGATGTATGTGTGTGTGAAAATAATTATGTATATATACCTGTGTGTTTTTGTATGTATTCATGTGTATGTGCGTGAAAATATTTATGTACATATACCTATGTGTTTTTGTATGTATTGATGTATGTGTGTGTGAGAATATCTATGTATATATACCTATGTGTTTTTTTATGTCTTTATGTGTATGTTTGTGGAAATATTTATGTATATATACCTATGTATTTTTGTATATATTTATGTATATATACCCGTGTGTTTTTGTTTGCACGATATGTACATGCACATGTACGCACCCATGTGTTTTTGTTTGCGTACGCGCGTGCGTGTGTGTAGCTCAACGTGTGTGAGCATATGAGTTATACAAATTCTGAGCGTATGAGATTTATATATACATATATTGTTGTACATATATATATCACAAACTCACGGATTTGTGAAGAGGAACAATGCCTCATGCATACATATTCCACGTGCACTATGCCTTGGCTTCGATTAGTAGGATCAATTAAATTTTAGGTTTCTTTTCCAAAAGAGCCCTGTAAAAGACACGATAGTCCACGTGAACCGTGCGGGCAAACTCCATACTCTTTCGTGGCAGATGTTTGAAGTCTTCCATTGACGTCTAAGTCTTCTACGTGTGCATAGACCACAGTCTACAAACAATGTGTGCATAGTGCATACTCTTCTCGGGAGATGTTTGAAGGCTTCCATACAAGTCTAATTCTTCGTGGAAGACTTCTGGAGTCTTCCATTGCAGTCTACGTCTTGTATGTGTGCGTAGTTCAAAGTCTTCATGTCATGCACAAGTGAACAATTATGGCACACATGTCACACAAAGTACTGCTCACAACACTCTGCAACACACTGCAACACGCTGCCACGTACCAAATCATAAGTCCATCCCGTGGCACGCATATCCTCTACCGTCTGCAAAATCTGACGGATAGAACGTGGAATAATGCCCTCTTGCTCATTCTGTATGTACGTATACACATGTATGAGTACGTATAAATATGTATACATATGTAAATACATATACAATTGTGCATACGGAAATCTACACATTGAATTAACAGTCTGCAAAATCTGAAGGATGGAATGTAAAATCATACCCTCGAGCTTGTTCGGCATGTACGTATACATATGTACATGTATGTATATCCACATGTATATATGTAAATACATACAAAATAGTGAATACATATATATACATATTTGTATATGTCACCAGTCTAAAAAATCTTGAGGATTGAATGTGGAATACTGCTGTAATAATATATATAGATTCAAAATAACCCAACCCTCCCCACACACAAAAAAAACACACACAATCAAATGAAAATTCACACTCAAAACACCAACGTACACGGAATACAAATACACTTCTGAGAACACACAAATTCACCTCTGAGCACACACAAATGCACACACTCATACAGACACGCAAACAATAAACACACATACACTCGCAAACAAACTCGCAATACAAAAACACACCAAAAAACACACCTCTGAACACTCACACGCACATACAAGCACAATAAAAACACACATATAAATGCATTTTCAAAAAAAGAGACAATTACACACCTGGTTGCCACCCATCATACTCCACGTCTTACCCGCGCCAGTTTGACCATAGGCAAGCAAGCTGACGTTGAAGCCATCTAGCGCGCTCTGTACAAAGTGATGTACCTCTCCAAAAACCTTTTTATGTATATACAAGTACATGTCAAATATATTTGTACATACATATTGATGCACATATTTTTTTTCATAACTTCAGTCATTTAGTGCGCTCTGTACAAAGTGATGTACCTCTCCACAAACTGTTCAATATGTATACATGTACTTATCATATATATATGTACATACATATTTATGCACATATTTTTTCATAACTTCAGTCATCTGGCGCGCTCTGTACAAAGTGATGTACCTCTCGAAAAACCTATTGATATATATACATGTTACATGTATATATGTACATAAATATGTATGCACATATACATGATACATATATGTAAATGAAGCGTTCTAGAGCGCTCGGTATAAATTGATGGACCTCTTCAAAACCCTGTGTATGTGTGTGTATACACATGTATGAGTGTATTATTACATATATGTCATACGGTTGTATATGACGCTTTCCAGAGAATTCTGTACGAAGTAATGCAACTCTCCAAAAAAATGTGTATATATTCATAAATATATATGGTGATGTGTATACTTGTGCATACGTACCAAACATTTAAATTTGCAAATAAAGTCTTCTAGAACACATTGTACGGTGAGATGCTCCTCTCCAAGAACCTGCCAAGAAACTGCATATATATGTATATATACAAATATGTACATGTTCCATGTATATCTATACATGTATATGTTTATGTACTTGTATGTGCATAAGTGTGTGTATATACATGTATTCTTATGTGTATATATCTATGGACATGCCGTCATGCCTAGCTCTCTTTGTGAAGAGGTGTGTCAACTTGTGAACGAGCAGAGGTATCTCTCCAAAAACCATGTGTATATATCCATATATGTATATATACATGTATGTGAGTATGTGTATGTGTATCCATGTGTATACACATATATGTATATACACATATATGTGTGTATGTGTATATATACATATATGTGTTCATATAGATGTATATATATATATCATATATACACGTATATCAAGCCATCCAGGGCACTCACAAAAAAGCGGTGCACATCTCAAAACATCCTATATTCATGTGTATATACATATGAGTACATAGATATGATTATATACTTATATATAACTTTAGCGCCATCCAATGCTGGATGTGATGATCTTCTCCAAAATAATGAAAAAAAAATTACCTCTTCCTGCGAACTTTCCTGCGGGAAGCACCGATCGAATTTAAAATTTTCCGGTTTTCCGTTGTGACTGAGCACAAGCTTGCCTGTCATATACGTATGAATGTACATACAAACATATACATAAGAATGCAAGTACACATACATACATACACGGAACATTGCGCGTAGGATGTCAGAATGTGTGGAGTGCGTGAGATGTCTAAAAACACGTGTAACACGGTTTGCCATTACGCATCTGAAATATATGTAATTCGGTTTTCCGTTACATATATGTCGAGGCACAAGGTTGCCTGTTGTCCGTAAGGTGTCAGAAAGCGCGGTCTGTTGATGTGTAGGTTGTATGTAAATATACGCGATGTGACGGCTGTATGTTAATATAGGTGTACATATACATATACATATCTATATGCAGCATACACAGGCAATGATTTGTAATGCAAGCACACTATATTTAAATATATACGAATGAATGTATACATATATGCATAACATCAGCAAATACGTACAACGATTCGACATACGAGAGTGAGCTATATTCATGTGTATATACATGTGTATATGTATATACATACATGCATACGCAGGAAAGAAATATATAAACAATGATTCGTCAAAACGAAATCTATGCAGATGCATATATAAACATACATGCAAGCCTCGAAATTAGTTACATATCATGAGATATTCGATACAAAAATTGATGTCTTACACCTGTACGACATTAGCATATATACATACAACGATTCGTAATACAAGCGAAGTATATGCATATATGTATGTATACGCATATGAATGCGTATTCAAAAATATATGTGTGCCAACACACGCATATATATGAAAGACATAATCATATATTAAACTATAATCCGAAGTACAAGCAAGCGATCTTTATACACATATATAATGCATAAATGTGTGTAAACATGCATGCGTACACCGAGAGCGGACACAGTGTGAGTGTTTGCAACACGTACAGTGGACTAATATCTTTCATGTATATCTTCATACATGCCCGCATATATGTACATATATGAAAAGTGCCATACACATATGAAAGGTGCCCGCATACGTATTCATATATCAATTTAGCCCGCATGTATCTTCATACGTATGGAGATATATGTGGACTTACATCTTTCATATGTAAAGAGATATATGCGGATCATATGCGAGCTGAATGCATATATGAATATATATGCGGGCACCTTTCATATAAGTATATAAATGTGGGCACAACACACATATAAATATACATGTGGGCAACATTGCCTCTTTCACATGTAAATAAATACAGTTGTCTACAAACACCAACACACATACACATACACAGTTCTTACTTTCACATGTAAATAAATACATTTGCGGGCTTCAAACCCGAGAACTGTGTGTGTGTATGTGTGTGTGTGTTTGTAATGCGTAGCAACACTAGCGTTGCAACCATTCTTGGAACATTCGAACTATATATATATATATATATATATATATATATATACAAAACTATATATATATATATATATATATATATATACATATATAAAAGTGTGTCCATTTATATGCAAGCACCAAAAACGGTGACTGCGTGTGTATTTTTGAAATGCATTGTGTGTTATTACCGCCTTCAGCGCCAGATCCATCTGAGTCCACACGCACAGGGCACTCGCCCTCGCTCCCATCGGTCTTGGTGGGTCGAACTCGCACAAAAGTGCTGTTGTGTAACCAAATGCATGTCAGAAACCACAATAATACATTTATTTTCTATACAAAACTATGTGTACATAACATACAGTACCCACAACAAAGAAACGCACGGAATGCTCGCTCTCGCACTCTTCTGCCTTGGTGGGTTGTACTCGCACAAATGTGCTGTTGTATTTATACATATATATCGAGTCGTACATATGTTCATACGTATATCAACATGCATATGTATATATACACGTACATGTATATACGTATATATATATACACGTGCCAGACAACACGACACTTGAAAACAAATACACATATAAACGGATATACATGTAAATAGATATGTGTGTGATGACATAGATTTCGATGTAAATAGATAAGTGTGTGACGACATACATGTCAGCCGCAGCGTGTGCGCATTCTACCCAGGCGTCGAGAGGTTTGTCTCTCACATGGTTCGCACAAACTCACGCAAAACACACACACACATGCGCACACACACACACACACACACTCAGCCCAACACCACGCATTCAAAAGAGTGGTCCGTTCTGCACGAACTCAAGGCATAAGTTTCGGGTGTATGAGCATGCAACAATACATGCGGGCACCAATACATGTGGGCACTGAAAACACAAACGGTGTATCAGAAAATGTGTATGTGTATGCATAGTTCATAGTGAATCACGAAATCATACAGGATGCTGCCGCGCAGCTCCTCGCCGGCATGTCTTTGAAGTGTTGTGTGCTGGGCAGGTTATCGAGATTCCACGAACCCAGCGACTTAATAGCGTGTTATCAGAAATATAGTTCCTTGGCATGTCGTCGAAATAGATGGCATGTCGTAATTTCACGAACAGAAGGAGTCATCGCAATATCACAAGTACAACGAGTCATCGCTAGAGCACGAACTCAACGTCCAAAAATCGAAACCTGTTTCATGGACACATACTGTATTTTTACGAACTCACAACGGACCTTTACATACTGATCGAAATATCACAAATGATTTCACCGACAAATACCGGATGTTGCCGCGTAATTCCTGGTTGGCATTGTGCAACAGTCGCCTTGCACTCTCGCTCTTCTGCAGCCGCATCTTCAGATCCACCACTTGCACCCTTAACTAAATACATACGAAACACAAATCAGACACGCGAACATATATGCACGTTTATGTGTATATATGTATGCATTTATTCTCGCATGTATGTATACATTGACATGTAGAAATGTATGTATTTTCATGTGTACGGACAGAAATGTACAGAGAGCAAAGGTTTGTCTACATATGTATGCATGTATTGATGTATGTATGTATGTATGCATGTAGTATGTATGTGTGTATGTATGTATGGATGTATGGATGTATGTTTGTATGTATGTATGTATGTATGTTAATATGTACATGATCAGTTTGAAAATATTGTAAGATCCGCCGAAATACAAGTATTCGGCATTTTCGAACAATATCTAGCTCACGTCATCATATTGTGTATGCAGTTTAAGTATTTCATATGTATCATTTTAGTTCGTATGTAATGTATGTCCTATATGTCACTTACATCTGAGTGCATAGTGCGTTCTGACCTTTAATCGCTAGATTTGCCATGAAATATTGCAGGTGTGTTGTGTCAGTCATCACGTTGTGTATGTAGTGCATTTCATATTCGAAATTCATACCGGAGAGCACAGTGCATCCTGACCGACTACGCAAGATACATCGCTGAACTTGTACGCAAGTGGTGTATTTCATCACGTTTTGAATGTAGTGTATGTCATGTACAGTTTTCATACATACATGAGAGCACAGAACATTGTGGACAATATATCCAGATTTGCCGCTAAATTTTGTGCGTGTTTCGTGTAAGACATCAGGTTGTGTGTCTAATATCTAACATATTTCATATTTTTTTGATGTTTATTATTCAGGACACAGTGCATTCTGGCCTTGTATAGATTCACCGCTAAACATTACACAATTGCGATGCATGTCATCACGTTGCGCTTGTATTGTGTGTCAAATGTCAAATATGGTTTTGATACCAGAGAGCACAGAGCATTCGGGCCTTCCATGTCAAGGTATCAAAACTATATTTATAGTGTATGTCATCACGCTGTGCAATTGGTGTATGTCATGTACAGTTCTGGGACCTGAGAGCACAGAGCATTCTGACCCTTCATCTCAAGGTAACAAAACTATATTTATAGTGTTTGTCATCACGCTGTGCAATTAGTGTATGTCATATATAGTTCTGGTACCTGAGAGCACAGAGCATTCTGGCCCTCCATCTCGAGGTTCGCTGCATGCGCCACTGCCAGTTGCATGTGAGATGCTGCCGCACTGTTTGGTGTGTATGTAGATGTGTATACGTATATGTAAATATACATATATATATATATATATATATATATTGACTTCTTGGCTTATCGCTATTTTCGATGTTGAGTATAAAGAAATGGAACTGGAACTGGATACATATTGTATACAAATATATGGTTGTGGTACATGCGTGTGTGTGTGGATATACATTGTGTGTATGATTGTGTGGGTGCACACAGCGTTGCATATGTGTTTTGATGTGTGTGTGTGATTGCCTTTGGTGTACGTGGGTGTCGGGTTAATGTGTCAGTGTCTGTGTGCGTGTGTGGGTATGCATTGTGTGTATGGTCATGTGGGCGCACACGGTTCTGCATCGCATCGATATCGTGATATTTCAGAAGTTAGGACTTTCATTTTGGATGTTCTTATATCATTTAAATAAATAAAATTAAAGAATAAATAAAATATATACTTTTCTTCTTTAAACCATATCTGATATATCGATTTAAATCTACGTATACACACATTTTGTTGATCACCAGGGAACATATATATATATACATATATATATGTATTTTGAGTCCAGCAGCCACTTCAAAACATGCATGTAGAGTATGTCATTATGCGTATTGTATATCAAGCGTGTATATGTATATAGTGTATGCCATAATACATACCCATCAGCAAATTCTTTATCGGCCGACATTTTCGAGTCAAACAGCCCCTTAAACGTATGTGTTCAGTGCATGTCATCATATGCCATGCATAGTTAGCGTGTCAACATACCGATCCGCATTATTTTTCTCGGCCGACATTTTCGAGTCAAACAGCCACTTCAACGTATGTATTTAGTGTATGTCATCATATACAATGTATATTCAGCGTGTCAACATACCGATCAGCAAACTGTTTTTCGGCCGACATGTTCGTGTCAAACAGCCTTTCAACGTATGTGTTCAGTGTATGTCATCATATGTGGTGTATGGTTAGCGAGTCGACATACCGATCCGCATTTTTTTAATCGGCCGATATCTATTAGTCAAACAGCCCATTCAACGCATGAATTTAGTGTGTGTCATTCTATGTGTCCTATACTTAGCGTGTCAACATACCGATCTGCATTCTCTTCATCGGCCGACATGTTCGAGTCAAATAGCCCCTTCAACGTATGTGTGTAATGTATGTCATCATATGTAATGTAAATTCAGCATGTCAACATACCGATCCGCATTCTCTTTATCGGCCGACATTTTTGAGTCAAATAGCTCCTTCAACTTGTCGGGCAGTGCTTGCTGTGCATGCTCTCTGTATAGATTGCACGAATTGTGTGGATGTCATCATGTTGAATGGCACTCTAGGCGCTGCCTAGTGGTGAGATTTCGACCCCATAAACAATCTTGAGGTTGATTTGTACTACCAACTCCAAACTAAGAGTTATTTTGGAAATGTACCACAAAGATTGAATCGAGTTCGATATCTGCCAGTTTGCTGTGTAATATAATGTGTTGCAGTGTGATGCAGTGTGATGCAGTGTGTTGCAGTGTGATGCGGTGTGTTGCAGTCAGTGGACGAGTCTGCACCCCGATGGATTCCAAAGGCTTTTTGTGCGGCGTATATCATGTCACTTTCGAATCCAACATCTCCTTCAGATACTGCAAAACATCGGAAAGTGCTTGCTGTGCACCATATATGTGCATGTTGCACGTGTTTAGTATATATCATCACGTTTGTGAATGTAGTGTACGTCATAATAATTGTCAAGTCAAACAGCTCCTTCTTGATTCATACCTATACGCATGACACTTTCCCTTCATTGCGGCTTCTGCCGCCGCCTATATACATACACACACCTTGTGTGTGTATACAGGCGATCTGTAACAATACGCATTACACTTTTCTCCCAAAGGGGCTCCTGCCGCCACCTCCCAAAGGGGCTCCTGCCGCCACCTATATAGGTACACACCCCACACAAACACCTGAACAGATCGCCTGTATACATACACCAACCGGTACAGATTGCAATAAACACACACACACACCTGTACACGTTACACTCGGCCTCCAGCACGGCCACTGCCGCAGCCGCTGCCTGCCGAGCTGCCTCTTTGGCCTGTGTCAAACACATGAAAATATATGTGCACATATATATAAATGTCAGGCTATGTCCTTCAAAATACAAAGCTATGATTATGTGTCGATGTTAAATAATGCAAACGCCGCTGCCGCCACCTGCCAAGCTGCCTCCTTGGTCTATGAGAACATATATATATAAATACATATAAACATATATTATATATAGGTATCCATATATTTGTATACATATACATAGGTGTGTATAAACATAGGTATGTATATATATATATGTATGACCACAGAGTATTTCCTCCCGAATATATAACTAATATTGTGTATGTATGTCAGATGCTTCAAATGCTGCAGCTGCTGCCTGCCGAGCTGCCTCCTTGGCCTATAAGAACATGTCTATATGTATATATGAAAGTCAGGTTATGTTCCTAAAAATACTTAGATATAATTTAATGTGATTCTCAAATGATGCAACCCACTGCCACCGCCTGCCGAGCTGCCTGCTTGGCCTCAAGGATCATATGTATACATATATGTGTGTGTATGTATATATATATATATGTATACATATATATATACATAGGTATGTATATATATATATATACATAGGTATGTATATATATGTATGTATATAAGTATGAATATCAGAGCATTTCTTTCCGAATATATAGCTATAATTATGTGTGTATATAAAATCATACAACTGCCGAACCCGCTGCCTGCCGGGCTGTATCCTTGGCCAATACGTGTGTATTATGTACATATATATATATATATATAAATATGCAGTATGTAAATAATTGTCAAATGCTTTCCAGCAGGATATTTATATATAGAATGTAAAATGGACGTCAAGTGAAACAACTGCGGATGCAGCCACCTGCCGGACTCCTTGACCTGTATGTGCATATAAGTGTGTAAATATATATATATGTATGCATGTAAATATGTACGATTATATGTTTGCAAACGCATGTGTATATATATCAAATATGTATATATATACATAAATACACGCAAATACATACGTATATTTGTATATACATATGTATACAAATTAAATTGTCACATGAGCTCCAGCAGGATATACATATATGAAAGTATACATGTTTGTCAAATAATACAACTGACGACGCGTATGTTATGAATCTGCATGGAATCAGACATGCATGTCAAATGATGCAAATGACGACACTGCCACCTGCTGAGCAGTCTGCTTGCCACATGTGTACATATCAGTACACAAAAATATAAATTGTTTTCAGCTGAATATGCATATATACATACATATGTACGTCCTGATATATATTAAATATACATATATACAAATGTATTTATCTAAAGCAATATAAATGTATGTCCACAGCAGCGGAGGACATACGAGTATGGGGTGGCTAAGGTTAGTAGGATCGATGAAATTATAGGTCTCTTTTGCAGAATATAGTCTCTTTGATAGGGCTCTTTTGCAAAATAGACCTATAATTTAATCGATCCTACTAACCAAAGCCACCCAATAGATGTTACATGCACATGCACTTGTATATACATGTATAATTGAATGTACTTAACATATGTATGTATGTATATAGGTTTGACGTAAAGATACACAAAGGACATGCATGTGTATTAAATATACGTATGATTTTCTAAATACATGTATGTGTGAATATCTAATACGTACATATACGAAGAAATGAATGTACACGGAGGACATATATGTATATCTAACATGTACATGTATTTGTACATATATGTGTGTGTGTATATTGAACATACATACGTATTTATATTTACACATGAATACAGATGTACGGAGGACATACGTGTATACCAAGTATATATATGTTTTTTATGTTTACATGTGTGTGTATATATCTAATACATACATACAAAAATATATACATACGAATCCTGATGTACAGAGGATATACGTGTATATCTCATATATATACACAAATATGTATTTGTATATACATGTGTATATACTCGGCCTGTCGAACTACCTGCGTGGCCTATGTGTACGTCATTCTATATGAATATTCACATGTATATATAAATGAATATATATATATTAAAAAAAACTATGTCCGTCTACTAAGCTGCCGCATTGGCTTGCCATGATTGAATATAAGATTACGAACTGTGACATCTATCGATCACGAACTCAACGCAATCCGCTACCTGTCACAAACTTTGTCACGAACTCTATCACCTATTTATCCAAAACATGATGATGTCATCACGAACGCAGGATGTCATTTGAATCCCACCAGCACTGTAACAGACTGCAACAAACAAAACTCATTAGCAGACTTTCAAGTCTGAGCGCGCCAATCTGAACCATAAAACAGACTAATGAAAAGAATGTATACAAACACACATATATATATATGTATATGTTCCGTTCCAACGTACATGCACACATTGCACTCGGAATCTCTCTTTTGCCCCTGCGTGTCTCTTTTTTTCCTGTGTCTCTTGCTCTTTTTTGGCTGATACATATGTATTGCACTCGGAATATACACAAGCACTACTGCCGCCTATGGGGCGGCTTCGGGTAGTAGGATCGATAAAATTTATGTCTCTTTTGCAAAAGAGCCCTATAAAATAAATGATATTCTGTAAAAGAGACATATAATTTGCTCGATCCTACTGACCGAAAACAACACACGGCAACAAACTCACCTCACTCATTACAAGACTTGAGTGTGACAATCTCCGTATTCTTGAGCACAATTTTCAGAAGGAAAGATATATCTGAATATATATTAATATATTTGTACTTGTCACTACAGACTGCAACAGACTGCAACAAACATACCTCATTCCCAGACTTGAGCGCGGCAATCTCTGTATTTTTAAGCTCAAGATCCGAAGTAGCACGCTCCAACTGTGAGTCTTTAACACGCACCTGTGCCTTGAGCTCTTGCTCGGCTGTAGTAATACAGTAATGTGGTTGTGTAGTAATGTCAGATATATATTTCAGACAAAAACAAAATGCTGACAGAATCGTATTTTCGTGTGTAGGATTCGAAGTAGCACGCTGCAACTTCAAGGATTTTACACGCGAATCTGTGTCTGCCCACCAAGAGTACTAATGCATGCAAGTAATGTAGTAATTTAGTCAGGAACGTTTATGTTTGAACATAAATATGTTGCGCTGACGTATGTTCATACACACATATATATGTATACATATATGTATATATATCAGTACATATATATATTATTATATATATACATATATATATATATATATA
>Ga0105054_10008851_pt1 | contig 13219 bp, 14 predicted proteins | sample BON02_FD_78091 | JGI IMG/M metagenome (GOLD analysis project Ga0105054, IMG submission 78091) | Freshwater microbial communities from Lake Bonney liftoff mats and glacier meltwater in Antarctica - BON-02 (megahit assembly) | ecosystem: Environmental > Aquatic > Freshwater > Ice > Glacier...
GAGTGTTATGGACATTGAATCGTGATATCTTTTTCAAAATTCGAAAAGCAAATGCAAGAAAGCAGCGAGCGAGAAAATTGCGTTTACTTTATGGAGTTGATCTTTTCGCAAGTAATGTCTCGGACGATAGTTTGTTGGCATTGGTGGATGCAATGGAGATGTCAAGATATGAATCAGGAGAGACTATTGTTACAGTCGGAGAGTCACTCGATAAAATGCTAATTGTGGACACTGGATCACTGGATGTACATGTTGATAAAGATGGAGTTGATCAGATTACGAACTTGGTCTCTGGAGATACGTATGGAGAATGGTTTCTCATGGATAAAGGCAACAATGCATCGAACGCGTATTTAACTACCACAGCAAAAACCCGAATTCTTTGGTTGAGTGTGGATGAATTTGAAGGTGTTCTTGGATCGCTGATGGATATTTTGAAAGCACAGTGGGAAAAGCAGAACCATATCCCGACTGAAACACCAACATCCCTTGGTTCGAAATTGATGTCACGAATGTCGTTGAAAAGCAATGATGGGAAAGAAGGAAAGTTTAACCTTGCAATGAAAGCAAAAATTCAGACTCTCAAAGAGCGATTTTCAACCAAGGGTCCAAACGTATCCAAACTTCAAACCTCGAGCTTCGAAGAAAACACTGAAGATGATACAGCAGGAGCACTAGATCTTGAATGGGCAATTTGTCCAATGAAATTTGAATTTTCTTTGGATAATCTTATTCCAGTGAATCATCTCGGAAAAGGCAACTTCGGAACTGTTTTGTTAGCGAAGAGTGAAATGAAAGGACCCAAATACTTGGCTTTAAAGTGTCTACAGAGACAATTTATTGTGAAGAACGGCTGGGAGCAGCTGATTGAAAACGAGTGTCGTGCGTTGTCGGAGATAACTCACTATTGCGATTCGCCTTTCATCGTGAAACTCTTCTCTGCTTTTTATGACCGGAAACATGTTTATATTGCTATGGAGCTTTGTGATGGGGGTGATCTATATAGATTTCTGAGGAAATTGCCGAATGGAATAATGACGGAGGGGGATTCAAAATTTTACATCGCTTCTGTGATTCTCGGAATAGAAGCAGTTCACTCGAGAAACATTTTGTATCGAGATCTCAAGCCCGAAAATTTGATGCTCTGTTCGAATGGTTACATAAAGCTCACCGATTTCGGTTTGGCTAAAAAGTCCCGACGAGTAAGTTTAAATATTGTTGAAAATCTCAGTTCTGAATAAAATATCTATAGACATTCACTGTGTGCGGAACACCAGAGTATATGAGTCCAGAAACGATCTTGGCCCGTGGGCATGATGCCGCAGTTGACCACTGGGCTGTTGGAATTCTGATTCATGAGATTGTTTCAGGTTGCACTCCTTTCCATGGTTATGATGCAATGGAAATATATGAAAGTATACTCGCACACACACCAGATACTAAACTCGAATATAGTATTAGCCTTTCAAAACCATGTATGGAAATGATACAGAAACTCATCAATCCGAGAAAGTCCCAAAGAATGGCTGCCTGGAAAACTGTGAAGGAATCTAAATTCTTCAAGCAGTTTAGCTGGCAACAACTCAAGCAGCAGAAACTGAAACCACCAATCAAAGTTCGACAACACAAATACGATAGGTACGACACCCCTTCGTTTTATTTTGATCCTGGATTCCAACAAACTCCAACAGATCGTTCGGACTGGGTCCCCAGCATAGGAGCTAAAGCGTAAAAAATAGGCAATTCTGCTTTCTTATTATCGGTGGGAACCTCAAAATCATCTAAACATAATCTTCTGCTTTTAATATCATGTATCGGGCGAACAGCCCTCGGTTCCATCGTGCAATTCCAGACAGAGTTACTATAGCGCGCATAAATCCCCTGACCTGCGATTCCGAAAGTCGAAACCCATCTGTTGCAACGATCTCTTTCCATTTTGTAACGGCTCTCTATTATTTTCCGAAGTCTTGTGACAAGTTATCATCTGAAAAGTTTTTAATGGATAAGGAAATATTGACGAACTATCAATTAACACATTTGATTCCCTGTGAGATTGGTTTTGGTGTTGGCAAGGTTAAGCAGCAGTAGTTTTTGGCAAGGTTAAGCAGCAGTAGTTTTTGGCAAGGTCAAGCAGCAGTAGTTTTTGGCAAGTTTGCGGGATCTTTTCAAAAGGAGCGTCGAATGTAAATACTTAAATGCTCTTGTGGCTAGGTCATGGAAATTTATGCTGCAATTATCGCAGCCATGTCGAGTGATTAAATATGAAATCAGTTATTTCTCATGAGACTGCTCGTTTTCTTGTTTTTAAAACTTTAGCGGTTGATGGCTTCCGTCTATATTATTCGTATGGTTTAGTTAAAATTTAAAAATTGGTACTATAAATTTAATCGAATCGAATTCTCAACTTTTTCCCAGTGAATCCCCCGGAACCAATGTTTGAAAACATTTCTAGAAATTTAGAAAACGCCGCGTCCAAAGTTGTATCGGTGAAAGTCGACGAAGCCCAGCCTCCAGCGACGAGTCCAGGATTCACAATCCCAGATGCATAGTGAATCATTCTCGCAGCTGTTATCTTGGATCCATTTCCCATCAACCATCTTGGCAACAACCATCCTTCAACTTTCTTCGCAGCGTAAATCATTTCGATTGGTGGAATACCCCCCACTTCTTGGCCACTGAGTCCACCGTACACGTAACAAATACCATTCTTAGGCAACAGCTTCAAAAGATCGCCTGGTGTTTCACCAGCAATAGCGTCAAAGGCCACCGTGATCTCATGTTTTTCAATCAACTCTTTCAATCGATGCTTCCATATCCCATCACTGTCAGTAACCACAATGAACTCAGGCTCTACTCCTAGATCTCTAAGAACTTTGGCTTGTTCATCTCGACAAACTACATTTATTATCTTCAAATCTTTCGTTTCCATTTGCATTTTTACCAGCATCTGACCAAGTTGAGATGCAGCAGCTGTATGAACGAAACCTGGTGATCCAGCGGCTTTACATGTATCCACTAACAACCATTAAATATATGAATACATTTCATCTGTACGCTACGTACCAATTCCAACTGCGGTATACGGGTTCACAAAGAAAGAAGCAGCATCTTCAATTGGTAGGTCCGCCGGCAAGGGAAAGATGGAAGTAATAGCAGGAACAGTAACATATTCGCTGAATGTACCTTGACCTTTATTCATATTGGTGACTCCCTATAAAAATGTAAATACAAATATCATCATAAGATACATCGAGTACTTACCACTTTCGCCCCGATGTACGAACGAGCAAACAATCCGTTCGCATCAATTACAATACCACAACCTTCATTTCCTAAGGGTCTCTTTTCTCCCTCTTTCAGCATGGCTCCCTTGAATTGCCCATAATCACTGGGGTTCATCGGTGCTGCAGACATCTTGACCAACACCTCACCACTTTTCATCTTTGGAACATCAACTTCTTCCACGACAACCTTAGCTTTCGTGATATCAGAAGAAGTCTCTACCAAAACTAGCCTGCGCATTTTTGCAGGAGCTTTTGACGATGCGCTTGTAGTATTTCCCATTCTTGCTTTGATTTCACGAAACAATGTATCTTTTGCACACTTCAAACTTAAGTATTCATTTCATCCAAGGAACAAAGGAACAAAATCAGCAAAAGATTGAAAGAAAAGAAGAGGGGGGCTAAAAAGACAGAACGAAAACCACAGAATAGAATGTTGGGCCATCTGGTGAGGCGGCATTTAATTCGTGGGCATGGATTGTCAAAATTCGTTCCATGTAAACAGGAAAGAAATTTCACGGGGGCTTTGTCGCTGCTTGCACTTTCTGCAGTATCGTTTTGTCAAGAGGAGGAACAACCGGAACAAGTAAAACCTGTTAAGAAAAAATGGACTTTCAATCAAGTTCCGAACGATTATATGGCTGTATTCTTAGATGAGGATTCGGTTAAAGCTCTGAAGGAACGTTTTCCTGTTGGTGGTGAAATAGGAGAGAATAAATTGCATTATGATCACATGACTGTGGTGTTTCAGCCTTCAGAAGAAAAAGTACTGGCTGATGACGACATGCTTACTGAGGAATGCGTACTTCACGTTATTGGAATTGCTAAAGATGAACATTGTTCTGCATTATTGGTTGTGCCAGAGAACCCCCATATCATATCAGAAAATTCGTTTCCTCATATTACGTTATATTCTGAAGGCAAGGATCACTATGAATCTAAATATTCCAACATCCTCTTTCATAGACTTGCTGATGAACCTGCGGCTGTAAGAGTATTCAAATCTTTTAAAGATTCTCCAAAAGATTTAAAATGGGAAGGAGATCTCCCGCTGGTGCCTGGTATATATCCAAGTACTCGAGCAACCTTTATCAATCTAGAACATGAACAGTTAACCATTCGAGGTACTTACTGTCTTGCCAGTACTTGGGATAGCAACGATAGTCCAAGGTGCACTTATCAACGTGAAAACGAGTGTTCGTTTTGCAAGTTTATGAAAGGGGGTCCGTGTAGAAAAGAATTCATCGCTTGGGAAAACTGTATCAATATCAGGAAGGATGAAGAATCAAGTAATGATTTCGTGGATCGATGTGGGAACCAAACCATTGACCTGAAAAACTGCTGCGATCAGCATGAATATTACAGTTTGATTAACAACGATGAGTCAGATGACACAGAAGAAGAACTGGTTAATGAATAATTTTATTTTATTCGCTAAATGCGTACATGGTGGATTGTCCGTCTCGACGTTTTTTTGTGGTTGATTCCACCGTTGATTTTTCCATGTCCAAATAATTATCTCGATTCATAACTATCGCTGGTCCCGCAATGCAGTCAATCGTGACAGACACTTCAATATCTAATCTATCAAGGAACTTCACACGTGGGATTGTTGGGTTCGTCGTATTGCTCAAAACCTGGAATTTGACCCAGGCTCTGTTGTCTTCCCAATATATCTTTCGAATCTCGCCAATAATTTGACTAGTAGACAAATTAGGAATTTCAAGACGGATCCAGGAACCCACAGGAAACCATCCGCCATTGTTCCACTTCAAACTTTTGAATTCAGGAAACGGAAAAACGCTTTTAACCCCGCAAGGAAAAAAATCCAAGTTGCGATCAAGTTCTAACTTTTCTGTTGAAGGTTCAATCACGAGTTCGTTCATAACAAAATCATCCACTTGAGAGATATGAAAAGATCTACATTTCGCAATGCACCAATGAATAAACTCATATGAAAAAACGACTGTCATTTTATCGAAGACTTCCAAATTGTCAGTATCACAAACAATAAAGTGAGGGGTGTTTCGACAGCTCTCGTTCCACAGAGTACCCCCTGCAGCTAACACAAGAGTGATAATTGATTGAGCAACAACTGATTGTTCACCCGGAACGACGCGGACTAAAATACCGTCCAAAACTTTCGGACCTCTTTCAATTGGTAATTCTACAACAACAGAATTGTCTGAGGAATCATCGGCAATAGAAAACAAGTATCTGAATAAGTAATGCCTCGGGAAAGAATAGTCTAAACCGGTTGGCAACTGATATGGTTCCCATCGTAATATTCTTTCTTCTTTGATACAATCACTGATATATTGAATATCCAACACTGTTATTCCACGTGCAATAAGTGAAATATAAAGAGATGTTTGAACCACATCTGGAAATGCCAAATATGTAAACTTGTCGTCAAATGGAAAAGTATCTTCGTTTGCAGCGATTGAATAATCAAGGTCCCCAAGAGATTTTAATTCACCACCAAATTTCGAAACTTTAGTCTCGTAATAAGGAGTACTAGCATCGTCAGTCAGATATACAAATGAGACACCGTCAAAAAATGGTTTAGTTCGTGGAACAACCACTAGCTCTTCAGTGGATATCGAAGTAGAAGTAAGAGATTGCGGTTCTCCAGTCCAGAATTGAATAAATTCATTCATCAACACAGGATCATCTTTGACATAGGTCAGAACTTCCTCATGGGATCTGAAATGATCTCTTGTTGCAATACCCATATTCTTTTTTGAAAACCCATCTCTTAGATATATCCAATTTACTAGTCCAGAGCCATTCACTACTTGCCAACCACGTTTTGTGAGCCAAGGGTAAACATGTTTAAAAAGAAAGATGTCTTCCGTGTTGTTGTCAGATATCGTGCTGGCACTCGACAAAGATATCTCCGATGCAGACTCTTGTTTTTCAACTTTCGGTACTTTCTTAACAGAACCACCTGATTTAGAAGCCTTTCGTTTCTCACCCTGTTTTCGAAATAAGAACAGCTTTTTTCCTTGCTTTCCTTTTTTGTCAACTCGAGCAAATGATACTTTATAATCACCTTTGGAGTATCTCTTGGAGCTGTTGACGAGACACCGCTTCACATCCACAAGTGGAACATTGCAATTCTTTGAACATTGGTCAATGTTATCATATTCAGCAATAGGTCCTTCAACAAAGCTACTCGAATTAAACACGTATACGTGGTTAGGTATCAAAGTAGCAACTACCGCTTCAGAAACACGTTTTATTTCGTCAAGAGGTAACGGATCAATCGATGAAGACAACATTGAAGGCTTAAGAGACATGCAATACTCAAATGCCTCAGGATGCTCCTTGTGGCAGTATTCAATCACTTGACGCTTTGAGGAGAATACCAACATACCGTTCGGAGCATGAAATTGATTGGCATCTTGCTTCCATCCAAATTGCTTTATATAATCCCAAATAATATCAAAAGCTCCGTTTATATTTCCATCTGGAATAGTAGCGGGGAGTTCGGTTGCTGGATGTTGACGATCAACTAGCTGATGCACTAACTTGTCCTCGTTCTCTTCTTTCAATATCGCCAACTGTTTCCATAAGTCCATATGGGCCTCTTTCTCTTTTAAAACACCATCCACCATACCTTCAGCCTCTTCCAACATTGCTCGCATAGCATCCATCTTCGATTTTCAATCTTTTTGAAAAAGGTGGAATTTTTTTTCTTTTCAAAGCACTCAGTAGTGGATAAAAGCCATCAAATGCTAATTTCTCGTTGTTTGTTACTTGTTGAAATTTAATTGCATCTCACTTTTTTTTGAATTTCAAAAAATGAATGAATAATAAATTATTGTGATTCACTTTTTAGTTCAGATAAGTCAATGCCCAAAGCAGTCAGGATCGATTCTTGAGTTGGATGGTCACCAAATTTCTTCTGCTGTTCCTCAAACAAGACATTTCCACTTTTGTCTATTATATAGGTCCCGCCCAGTCTACATTAGAATCATTATTAGCATTGCATAGAACCATTTAACTATATATACTTACTGCATGCCATCGCCTTTCAAATTCCCACCAACATTCCTTTTTTTTGCCTCTGCATTAGCTTCTCTCACTTCCTTGTTCAAAAGCATTGTTAAGGAACCTTGACCCAGTCCAAGCGCTTTGTAAAGAATCTTTTTTTCATCAACGAATAGATCTTCCTCTTTCCAAAATTTTCCTTCGACGAAATTATCAAGATCCAAATATGCTAAACCAACGCCGACCAAACGAATATTGTGTTTTGCCAGAATAGGACGCAGTTCTTCAATATCCGCGGCAGCTGAACGACATAATGGACAACCGAATCGTCTCAACAAATGCAAAACAACAGTTTGTTCTTTAAAAAATTCTGTCACTTCAATCTGAATAGGGTTTTCCTGTTTTGTGTATGGATGCTGAACAACATCAACCATGACCCCTGTCAATCGCTCAGTTACATTGGTTGCCGTTCCAACCGGTGTTAATGCCTTTTGACCCATTGAATGTTAAATGTTTATTATTATTCTATGATGATGAGTATGTTTTGGAACAAAGAAGGACCTTCAAATTAAAGACGAAAACGGCCCCCTCTTGTTTTCACTTTCAAAACGAATTCCTTTCATTCCGACCTATGCTTCAAAGAGGTTTTGCCAAGGGTTTCAGACGATATGTCACAGTCACGGCTGAACTTTCAGCAGATCACGAAGAGATTGCGTCTTCAGTCCGATCGCTATGCAATAAATTTCCAGGCTCTTATTGGAGGGAAAAGGATAAATCAAGACAGTATCCATCAGAGTTCGTCCAGGAACTGACAAATAGCGGGTATCTATCACTATTGATTCCTGAATTGTACGGTGGCAGTGGCTTAGGTATCCAAGAAGCATGTGTTGTTATGGAAGAAATACATCGAAGTGGTTGTAACGGTGGTTCTGCTCATGCTCAAATGTACACCATGAATACTATCTTGAAGCACGGAAACTCTGCGCAAAAAGAATTTTATCTTCCTAAGATAGCATCTGGAGAACTTCGCTTGCAAGCTTTTGGGGTATCGGAACCAAACTCCGGTACTGATACAACAAGTCTTGAGACAACTGCGAAAATGGATCTCAACGGTGATTACGTGATAAACGGCACTAAATTATGGACATCACGGGCTGAGCACTCGGACCTCATGCTATTGCTAGCTAAGACAAGTTCGTCGGGTCGAAAAACCTCGTGGCTTTCAACATTTTTAGTCGACATGAAACAAGCCAAAGGTTGTATGGAGATTAAGCCAATCGAAACCATGATAAATCATTCTACATGCCAGGTGTTTTTCGATGGCTTAAAGGTTCCGAAAGAAGCCTTAATCGGTAAAGAAGGAGAAGGATTTAAATATATTTTGTCTTCAATGAATGCGGAAAGAATACTGATCGCATCTGAGTGCATCGGTGACGGCAAATTTTTCATTGACAAAGCCACCAAGTACGCGAACGAACGAACCGTTTTCAGTCGACCAATTGGACAAAATCAAGGTATTCAATTTCCTTTGGCGAAAGCATATGCGAATATTCGAGCTGCTGAATTAATGGTCAAGACAGCTGCTGCACTGTATATAGCGGACAAACCTTGCGCTGCAGAAGCAAACATGGCGAAGCTCCTTGCATCAGAAGCATCATGGCAAGCAGGTGAAGCATGTATGAATACATTCGGTGGATTCGCCTTCGCTTCGGAATATGATATTGAGAGGAAATGGCGGGAAACTAGGCTTTACCAAATTGCTCCAATATCATCCAACCTTATATTGACTCATCTTTCAGAGAAAGTCCTTGGTTTACCTAGATCATTTTAATTACAGGTAAAAAGAATTAATCAACTGGTATGCATACCATGCTTCTATAATATTATGGAAAAGCAATCACGTAAAGAAACAAGCGCTGTAATTCGATACTTACTCAGCCGCCGCAGTCAGGACAAGTGACTCGCTAAAACACATTTATATTTAGTTGGATCATCTTGTAAATTTGAAATTAATTTCATCATATCCTAGGGGTTTATGAGCTCTTAACCGTAAAGAGGGCTAAAAGGTCCAACAAAGCATTCAACAGTTAAATCACGATGCAACTTCCAGGAGTCGTTGGTCTAGCACCATTCATGTTCCCTATTATGATATCTCTCTCGTCGACAAAGACAAAGAATAGCAACCAATATACAACGTATTCCATGATTTCCAGAAAAAAAAAGAGAAATCCAGAAGGATTTTCATCTTTCTTGTCGTAGATTGGCTATCTCAAAATTGGCACAATAGAAGTTGGTGTGCTGAGTTTTACTTCTAGAACAGATGGGATACAAAACAACACGCAGTAAAAAGTTAAACGGAAATTTTATCAGCGGAAAGACTTCTGGAGGAAAAAATGTTTTATTTTTAGCGTGTTTTAAAACAGGAAGCTATCAACTAGAAAAAAAAGAGAGATGAGTATTTTTAGTGAAATACAGAAAATTACTAAAAACTAGTGAAAACTAAAAAGGGAAAACATTTTTTTAAAATTAAGGGTGGTTTTAATTTAGGTGGAATAGATTAGGAGTATACCCACATGATTCATACCATTTTCGGTAGCTTAAACATAAGGAGATCGAGGTCTCGTCAGTTTTTGCTTTTTGTGATCCTTTTTTGCACCATATATGTCCACATCGCGAATTATCGCATCCAGCGACGTGATAATCTCTGTTCAGGAGGGGTCGTTTAGTGAACTAAGACTATCGTATCTTGGAAAGAATCTTAAGAGTCTGATTACTATCTGTGAGGTAATCAGAAGCAGCAACGTTTAACTTATGAAGAATTATAAATATGACATTGATTGACCACAATAGGCACAATTTTCAATTTGATTATACAAAACACTAGTTAGTACTACATAGTAGGATACTGAATTTTTTTTGACGTGGCTCTTTGGTGCAACTTTGTGAGTTTGAAATTCGAGATAGTTTTTTGAATTTTGAAAGCAAACCAGAAATCGAAATACCTTACAGCAAGATCAACGACATTGAAAAAAATCATGGTAGCATCAAAGTTTTCTGGCTGGCTTATCTTTGCCCTTACTGCAGTCAATTCTCACGGCGCTCGCGTAGTTGATTTAACTTCCGGCTCAACTACTTTGGAAATCCTGAAATCAGATTACAGTGATCTCCAAGTAATCAATGGAACTTTCAACGACGGACCTTCTTGCATGGGAACGTACATTCCATCACGGACATGATCATCCTTAATCAGGCGTCACTGGATGATAAAGCCAATGAGCTCTTTCTTGTTCAGTTGCATTCGACAAACCAAATTAACTGGAGGCACTCAACCCACTGTTTTTTTTGAAGGAGATGGTAATCAAGAAGTTCTAAGTCAAATGTTTGGATTCGTACCAACAGTGACAAACTCTTTGCTTGCAGTGTTCCAACGTGTTGACGCATCAACCATAATCGTGGACCAATTGGGGGATAATTCCCACGAATCTTCCGAAGAAACTGTTGCTGGTCTTTCAACTGATGTTTCGTTTGAAGGCGAGGTGCTGAATCAGACTGAAACGGTAGGAGAGGCTGTTGCGGTTCCAATTCATCGTCGTCTCAGCAGAAAGAAAGAAACAAAGGCGTTGATCAGCTCATACCTTGAGCGCTTACGCGAGACGATTCCAGTATTGAATGGCAACCCATTCAAGAAAGATGCTCAACGATGCTGCGGGGAAGATCACTGGATTCGTCACCACCTCCTGGAAAAGTATTCACGATTCTTTTGAACCAAGAAGCTACTTTTAGCATTTCGGCTCCGACTTCAAAGTGCTCCAACCAAAACCAAACCAGCACTACCAGCTTCACAACCCAACAACTACCTCAGAGATTCGTTGGAAATTACACTCACAATTGATGAACCACAGGGTGGTGGTGAGAAAGCAGTTGGACAAATTATTGGTGTGTATCACAAGAATGAAGACGTAACCAATATGGCCAAAAAACCTGGAACGAACGACTGGAAATCTGTAGGATGGTTTTTAGGCTACAACAAGATAGCCCATGTGTATGACACTGATAGACTGTACACTGTGTCCTATGCGCCTGAGAATGTTCCTATGAACAGCAATGTCCAATTCGACACAAGTATTTCCTTCACCTCCGGAGCCAGCATGTCGGGCACTGTTAATGCTGAGGGCGTTTCGATTACTCCTGAAGCATCGTTCTCGAAAAGCAAGACAGAAGGCCATAGTGTGTCCTATTCAATCAGTGATTGGGATGTCAAAAAAGTATCAGAAAGCCGGAATCAACATGCATGGTATCATACCAACAACAAACCATACAACGGCAGAGACTATGCCGGTAAATTCCCGCCAAAGAAAAGTCCTGCTTACGATTGTTCCATTTCAAACGATGGAAATCTCTTTTCGGATAAGGCATGTAATCCTTACTGGGCCTCCACATTATCTACTGATAGCGGTATTTGCAGTCAGAACATGGTTTATAGAACGAAAGCAAATACCAGTTACCAAACCAATCACGTTCACCGATTCTTTGCAATCTCAGTATATTGCCTTAGAGTCATCCGGCAACTTCTTGATGGGTTGGGAAGGTTGCTCCTACTACAGAAACTTCATTTCCGGTAACAGATATTTCACTGTTGATATGACTCAAGTTACTCCATTGACGTTGATTAAATACTAATAAGATCATTGAATTTCGGAAGCAAGTTGATCCAAAAATGAAGAAAGAGTTTCGTGGCGATTTTCGGCTTCTTTCTTTCCTACTCAACAAATTTATCATGAAAGTGGTCAGCTTCTGAAATCCCGCCGTTCACAATGATACGTTAAGTTTTGTTTTCAGTTTCTGAGAAATAAAGCGGTCGATGTTTGCTAGCTCCGAGCGTGAAAGGACGAGATATGCTAACAGCCCTAATTGTGTCCTATCTATCGATCTGCATCTTGAACTATATGCAATTCAAGTGGGAACGGATCCATTTAGCCTTTCATTAGTTTCGACGATGAAACTCCTCAAAATGGATTGGAGGCATTAATATTACATTGATCAGGTTAAGATGTCTTGTCTCCTATTATTAGGCTAACAAAACTAGTGACGTTTCAGCCAGTGTCCTAATATCTTGTTTTCAATTGTTCTAACGATTCTTGCAATCGGGTTGTCCCCTTTTGATGTGAGGGGAACCAAGCAATGCAAGGTTTGCATGCCGCATAAATTCCCGAACACAGTGTCGGTTAGCAACCTGTCTCCAACCATGAGAACGCGACTTGGTTCCAGAAGTTCCCCGAAATGCAATTCAATCTCGCGAAATGGAATTAAGGGTTTCTTTTTATCGTGAACAATAACTGGAATACCGGTAGCCTCTTCAATTTTCGACATCCACTTTAATTCGATATCATCTGGAGTTCCTGCTGAATTTGAGACGATTGCGATGTGTTCGGAGCCGAAGATATTTTTACATTCAGCGATTGACTTTTCAACCTTTGGATGGAGATGGTCCACATATGGGGCTGTCAAAGTGTTATCTTTGTCCAATATAACGTATTTAATATTCATCTCAAACTTTAATTGTCCCCAGTCAGCTTCTGATATATCTTTTAGCACTTTTTTAGGAAAGAAAAGCCTTGGATTCCTCGGGAGCGTGTAGAGTGTAGTTTTAATTGCCGGTAAGTTCCAACTTTGTTTAAGAAGTTTATGCATGATGAAACTACTAACCTGCTAACTGTTGCACTCGTACAATGTATTTATTATTGGCGATGGCTGAGAAAAACTAAAACAGGAAATTTTTAAACAAAACAAAAATCCATCGATTCTTTTAAACACTACAAGTAGTGGATAAAAGCCATCAATTGCTAATTTCTTAATAAACAATAGTATTTTGTTGAAAGAAAAGAGCCTGATGGGAATCCGTGAGGTAATCAGAAGCAAGAACATTATGTGGAATCACTGAA
>Ga0105054_10008853_pt1 | contig 13219 bp, 9 predicted proteins | sample BON02_FD_78091 | JGI IMG/M metagenome (GOLD analysis project Ga0105054, IMG submission 78091) | Freshwater microbial communities from Lake Bonney liftoff mats and glacier meltwater in Antarctica - BON-02 (megahit assembly) | ecosystem: Environmental > Aquatic > Freshwater > Ice > Glacier...
ATCTCGCCTTCGATCTTGCCGTCAAAAATCAGCTCGTTTTCAAATCGAATCGTCCCCTTGATATCCACATCATTGGCGAGGACATTTTTCGAGGATGGAGAAGGGGTGTCGGAGGAAAAGCCGCTGGTCAGGTTATTCAAATTCATACAAACGTTTGGGGAAATCTATTCGCCTTGCGGGCAAGGTCAATCCTAGGCTTTGCGGGAAGCAAGGCAAATGCTTCAAAGCCGGAACACATAAGCCTGCACGCAGAGGCTCGAAGCGGAAAACGTCAGTTTTCCGTTCCTCCCGGACATCGGAAAACTGACGTTTTCCGCTAACCCGGATATTTCACACCTCGCTGGCAATGCTCGCAATATTTCCTCATAACCGACTGATAAACAGTGAACAGTGAGAGCAGATGCGCTCGGCTCCTGCAAAACAGTCTGTTTTCCGCTTGCTTCAACTTTCTGAGGGCGAGGCGACGTGCTGACGCGCCTGCGGTTCGGGTGTTTTCTGGCGCACCAGATGGAGTTCTCCCCGATCCAACAACTCCCAGGTGACTTCCTCTCCGACGTTGAGCCCGATCGCCGCGGCCAAGGGCAGTGGAAAGTAAACGTAGAGCCGGGCCTGCTGCTTTCCGCTTCGGATCGCCTGCACTTTAAGTGGATATTTCGTGGGAGGGGTTTCTTTTTACTTATTCTTCATAAGCTAGGCTGTAGCCTAGCTCGCATAACAGCACAAGCTTTTTCTATTTCCCCATGCTCCGATTTGTTTGCTTTTCAGGATCTCGGCTCCAGGAAGGTCGTCGCGAATTTCTCCGGCGGTCATCTCAGCTCCGACGGCGGGTTACTTCTGATGCGCCAACTCGACTCTTCCCTGGGTCTGACCCGCAGTCTTGCTTCCTGTTTTAAAGACCTGCGCGATCAACGTTTCGTCGAGCATTCTCTGCCCGAACTCATCGCCCAACGCGTCCTAGGCCTTGCCGCCGGATATGAAAATCTCAACGATCATGACACTTTGCGCCGGGATTCACTCCTGGCTCTGGCCGCTGGCAAAGAGGATCCCTTGGGACTGGATCGCCATTGCCAAAGCGATAAAGGCAATGCGCAGAGCCAGCGACTCAACCCTTAATCGTCTCGAATCCCGTTGACAAACATGTATATTAGTCGTACTGCTTTAAATCAATAAACACAGAGTATAATATCACACTATCGTTATTTTACATGAAAGGAATCAAAATATACATGTTTATGTTTACCGCGATCGTCTTCCTAGCCGCGGCATTTGGGGACTTGAGCGGACAAAGTCCTTCACCAAATGCGAATTCCGCAGGTCCTGAGTGGCCGGACGAATGGGAAAAGGTCCTCGTCGAATGGATCAAATCTTTGTCAATCGAGGACGTTACAATCACAGAAAAACCTTTCGATTTCAGCAAATTTGACGCCGCCGAGTTTCGAAAAAATCAGATTGCATTGGCAAGTTGGGCTCCTCCGCTGCGTATTGCGGTCGAAGCCTTGAGACTGCCACCCGAAGGGTTCGTCTGGAGTGGAATTTGGAGGCCGGAACTGCCGGTTTCCCAGAGGCTGAACGTGGCATCCGGGCAAATGTGGCTGCCGACCCATCCGACGGTCGCCTACAATCTCGCCTGGCTGTATTCTTGGAATCGGCAATGGAATCCCTACTTTGAAAACTCCGCCGTGGCTCGCCGCGCAGCCGTAGTCGCCTCGGTCAACCTCATCATGCAGTGGGGGCAGATTCGCTATGTGGGTCGTCCGCATACAGGACAGGATGGGTATTTGCTCACCTTCAACGCGTACATTGCCTCCACGGTCGGCCCCGGTCTACCCGCGAACGTTCGCAAGGCTTTAGGCGAGGGTCTCAAGGCCGTGGTGAAAAGCCTGGTCGAGGCGCCGGTGAACGGCCCGGAAAACATGATGCTGGCCATGCCCGTGGGCATCTACTACGCGGCGCTTGCGACCGGTGATGATTCCCTGAAGAAGCTGGCGGAGGAACGCATGGGATATCTGTTGGATAAGTTTTTCGACAGAACAGGCTATTTCCGGGATCAGATGCTCCCAGATGGATCCTACAACGGGATATCCATGCACCGCCTCGCGGAATATTACGCGATTAGCCAAAGCCCGCGGGTGCTGGACGTCCTCCGCCGGGCTTACCGGCTGAAAAGCTACCTGACCCTGCCCGAGCCGGACGGCACGACGCTCTCTCCGAGTCACTTCAATGCGCGGTGTCAGGATGGTTTTGACAACGATCAATACACTGGCCGCGAAATCATGTTCCTGTCATCGGTGCCCGATGCGGCGTTTTTTCTCCGGCTTTCATGGGAACCGAATATTACCCCGGAGAGCGTGCGGAAATTGGCCGAGGCCCGGATCGTCGAATCGTTCATCAGCCGGATTCCCGCAGCAGCAGCTTGGGGTTACATGAATCCCACAGAACACAGTTGGGGTCTGGTCCTGAATCTTCCCTATGTTCTTTTTAACGAACAGGACTCCGAAGCCGTGGATGCGATGGTGCGGGAGGCAAAGGTTCCCATACAAACCAGCGATCGCTACACGGAAAATTTCTCAAACCAGTTTTACGTCATCCGTCGTCCGGCCTACGCCGCGATTTTCTACACGGGGCCATCCTGTATCACAAGTGATGATGGCGGGACGAATTTCGCACAGATGCTCGGGTACGAGGGAGGCACGTTCAACGGCTTCGCCGGGGGAGGAGTTTCGGCCTTTTGGACTCCGGAAGCAGGTTCGACCGTGATCGGCCGGTTGACCGCCCGGGAAAGTTATCAAAGAAAGGTGAAAATCGCCGAAGGACGCGAATATCAAATCGAGGGCTGGCGGGACTGGCTGAACAACCAGGTTGTCGGCGAGGCGGAGAATGGGAAAATTTTGAGTTCGTCGCGAATCGGGCGTCCCCTCAGCAAACTCTCCCCCGACGGCAACGAACTCTCGATTTGGAGCGTCATACCCAATGGCACGCGAAAGCAGGGCGAGATCACTGATGCTCGGATCACCTACAAACGCAACTATCGCTTCCATGACAGCGGCATCGATGTCGAGCTGGAACTGGAAACCGACAAGCCGTTGGTTATGAAATCGCTCTACGAGTCGCTTCCGGCCCGCGCCTTCGAGACGAGCTACCTCGATCCGCAAGGCAAACCGCTGGCGGAGGCCGATGGGAAAATGAAAAATGTCAAGACGGTCCGGATTCTCCGGGACGGAAACGGCACCAATATTGAATTTGCCCAACCGGTGGCTCTTTCCATGGACTCGATCAAAGCCGTCTCCCGGCAAAGTTCCACCGTCGAAGGGCGCGCCCTGCTGATCGAACTGCCGACAAACCTGCAGCCCGGCAAGCCAGTAAAACTCAATTACACCATTTCCCCTTTCAAAGCCTGAAATCCAACAAACTCCAAATCATGACGAAGCAACTCTCAAATTCAATCCGCATCCTTGCCCTTTCCTTCCTCTGGCAGGGAACCGGAGGCGCAACCCTTCTCACTTTCTCGATCAGCGATTACGCGGGAAGTCCGCTCGCTGCATCCACTCCGAAATCCATGTCCATATTCGCCCATTACGGCGATCGCGCCGAAAGCAACACAGCATTTGTTCCGGAGAAGGGCTACGAGGAAGAACCGTTCACTTACAATTACGAGGAGGGAAACGGATTTACTCCGAATATTTCCTTGAAGATCAATGCCTCCGAAGGCTGTGAAGTTACGTATTATAACGAACCACGCTGGCCTGAAGTCTGTTTTCTCCACGGCGCGAGCGGGAAGAAGGAATATTACTTCACCTTCACGGCGGATCCCGGCTTTGCCACGAAAATCAATTCGTTCAAGCTGTTTGGTTTTCTGGATAGCATTGCCCACCGCGCTCTCTGGTCGATCCGGCAGGACACACCCGACGGCAACGAATTGGAATCGGGCGAGGCGTTAGTAAACGGGAACGATCGCCCCGCGGAAGTTGACACTCCTTCCGGGAATCCGCAGGACGGTCCCCTCACCGTCAACACGACCGGCACAGCCTATCCCCGAACCATCGTCCTTGTCATCGAGCACGTGGAAGGCAGCGGCAGCGGCTTCGCATTGGATGACCTCAATTTTGATCAGGTTGCGGTGAAGAAACCCTGATCACGCCCAGTGTCCGACTCGCCATGAAATCCCTCAAGGCGAAAATCCGCTTTTCCCGCTGATGAACAACTTTATCGAAAACAAACAAAAAGAAATTCCGCCGCCAAACCTTCGTGACTTGCCTCCGGCCCGCCTGGGGGGAGCCCTTTTGGGCGAGGAAGAGATCGCACTGGCCGTCGCCACGATACGAAGCCAGCGGCTGTTTCGTTATGCTTATGATCTCCCACTGGCGGGGCAGGGTCCGATGACATCGACGCTCGAGAAAGAAGTCGCAGAGGCATCCCAAACGCGTTTCGCGCTGGGCGTGACCAGCGGCACGGCCGCCCTGGAAGTGGCGCTGGCAGCGCTTGGGATCGGACCGGGGGATGAAGTGATCGTCCCGGCCTGGAGCTGGATCTCGTGCTTCACCAGCGTGGTGCGCCTCGGTGCGCGACCTGTGCTGGCGGAGATCGACGATTCACTCTGTCTGGCACCGCAAGAGATCGCCCGAAAAAAGACGCCGCGCACGAAGGCGGTGATGGTGGTTCATTACCAGGGAGTCGCCGCAGACATGGAGCCGATCCTTGCGGAGGCGCGAAAAGCCGGACTAGACGTCATCGAAGACTGTGCCGAGGCGGCCGGAGCCAGCTATCAGGGACATCCGGTCGGCTCGATGGGCCGGATCGGCATACTAAGTTTTCAACACCAGAAAATTATAACCAGCGGCGAAGGGGGCATGGTAGTGACATCGGATGCCGGACTCTACGAGCGTGCCGTGCGCATGCACGACCTCGGTTCGTACCGCGCGTTTCATACGCTACATCATCAGCCGCAGGGAACTTCCTTTTGCGGAGCGCAATATCGCATGAGCGAGCTCACTGCGGCGGTCGCGCTTGGGCAATTCCGCAAGCTTTCCCGCCTTCGGAATCATTGCCGGAAACTGGCCCAACCGATCCAGGAAGCCGTTCGTGAGTTCTCGCAATGCGAACCACGTCACCTGCCAGACCCGGAGGGAGACCTGGGCTTCGAAACGTATTTTTTTGTGCCGTCTGATAAGCAGCGTGATGAATTCGTCAAAAAAATGGGGGAACTCAATGTGGCATGCACCCGCATGACAGGAACCTACGGACACTTTGCGCGGGACTATTGTAAAACCGAGCCCACCCACACACCCGCTGCGTCGCCGTTTGCCCTGTTCGAAACGTGGCCTGCGCCGGGATATCGCGAAGTCGATTTTCCGCAAACGATGGAACTTTCCAGCCGGATGGTTTCCATTCCCATCGGCATTCTGCATAACGAGGCCGACGCGAGATACATAGCCGACGCGATCCGGCATGCCGCACTGCAAATGGGATGGAATAGAAATATCCCGACACACACCCAGGCCCCCTTCCCTGCATCAGAATAATGCTCCGCGAAGATACAAAAAGATCGGCCGCCCTGGTCGCTGAAGTCCTCCTGCGGAAGGACCGCGCGGAGGTTTGCGAACCCGACTGGCGCGAGCATCCCACCCGGACGGTTGTGTGCTGCACACCTGTTCTTCATCATAGCGACTGGAACGACCCGCCGACCGCACTCTTCCGGGCGGGAGAACATACGGGAGGCGATTCGAGCCGCTGTGGCCGCCATGGCAGACAGGAATCTCCATCTCATCGAAGGACTCGACTTGATAAACCAGCGGACAAACCTGCTTCATGGCGGGCTTCACCTTTCCGATCATGGATCAGCCATCCTCGCACAATGGCTGACGACCCGTCTGCGTCCGCTCCCCGTTCCCTCCGCACCATGACGAACGTATCCCATCTTGGTTTGCGGAATACAATCCATCCCGAGTTTGTCGCGCTAATTTTCCACTACCCAAACATTCCAGTCATCATTCAAAAATTAATTTCCCATGCCTAAAGTTACATTCATCGGAGCCGGCTCTGCCGTTTTCAGCAAAAACATCATCGCGGACATTCTTTCACATTCCGCGCTCGCAGATTCTGAAATCGTCCTCATGGACGTGGACGAACATCGGTTGGACACGAGTTTGCGCATGGCCCAGTCGATCAATGCGATTCTGCAAACCAAGGCCAGAGTAAGTGCCACGGCCAACCGCGGCGATGCACTCCGCGGCGCGAATTTTGTGATCAGTGCCATCGGGGTCGGCGGAAAAGAGGCCGTTCACGCCGATCTGGAGATCCCCCTGAGTTTCGGAGTCAGGCAGACGGTGGGTGATACGCTCGGCATCGGCGGGATCTTTCGCTCACTCCGCGGCGTGCCGGTGCTTCTGGATATCTGCCGGGACATGGAGGAGCTTTGCCCGGATGCCCTCCTGATCAATTATTCGAATCCCATGGCCACCCATGTCTTGGCTGTGGCGAGGAGCACATCGATCAAGGTCGTGGGACTTTGCCACGGCATCGTTCACACGGCAGAGACCATGAGCATGTTGATCGCACTCCAGCAGGTGCCGAAGAACGAAATCGAAGCCCACTTTGACTTGCCTTGGAACAGCCCGGAACGATTCGAGGAATGGAAGCGATGGCTCGATCTCGGAAAGGACCCGCATTTGAGTTACACCTGCGCGGGCATAAATCACATGGCGGTCTTCACCCGTTTCGAGTCAAAAGGGGTGGACCTTTATCCGGAACTGCGCAAGGCCATGGAAGTTCCGCACCTTCTCCTCATCGATCCGGTGCGCATCGAAGTCGCGCGCTGGCTGGGCTATTTCATCACCGAGACAAGCGGGCATTGCGCGGAATACCTGCCTTATTATCTCAAAAGCGAATCCGAGGTGCAACGCACCCACCTGCGCGTTTGCGATTATCTCAATACCATCGACGACTTGGATGTGGCAACCGAGCAACTGCGCGAGGAACTCCTCGCAGGGAAACCCGCCATCCCCATCCCCTACGAGTTGAGCATTGAATATGCCAGCCGCATCATCAACGCGGTGGTGACCAACGAGCCGTATGTTTTCAATGGCAACGTCCATAATCAAGGTGGCCCGTTGATCAGCAATCTGGCCGGAGACAGCTGCGTAGAAGTGCCCTGCGTGGCGGACGCCGCCGGGGTGACCCCCCTGTTTGTCGGCGACATTCCTCCCCAAGTGGCAGCCCTCATTAGCACAAATATCAACGTTCAGGATCTGGTCGTTCGGGGCATCCTGGAAAACAGCCGGGACTACATTTACCAGGCGGCGTTTCTTGATCCCAATACCACCAGCACGCTGACTTTACCGAAGATTAAAAAGTTGGTCGATGCCATGTTCGAGGCGCATGCGGGCCGGATACCAGGTTCCCTCACACTGACGGGCCGGATGATGTATTCCGCCCTTTCCAAGCAGTACAGCGCACTTGGAATCTGAGTTTCACATGGCCCGTACGCTTCATATTGCGATTGCCTCCACTTCCAGTCTTCCTGGCCAGGTGGCGCATAATCTGGAGCAGATCGCCCGCTTTGCCCGACAGGCTGGAAAAGACGGGGCCGACCTTTTGTTGACGCCGGAACTTTCCGCCAGCGGTTATGGAGCTTATCCCGAGGTGCTCGCCACGGCGGAAACAGCCGGAGAGGGACCAATCGCGCGCAGGACGCTTGCACTGGCCACCGAGACAGGAGTTGTGTTGGGAGTGGGTTTCGCGGAACGCGGAAGGAACCTTCATATTTCCCACTTCTTTGCATTTCCGGACGGCTCATTTGTCGTCCAACGAAAAAATAGCTGCACGAAAAAAGAAGCTCCGTTTGTCAAGGCTACGGCGAAGCAATCCGTGCAGCCCTTCATGATGCGCAACGTTTGCTGCGGCACATTAATCTGTGCGGACGCGGGCATGAAAAGACGGAACTCACTTCTTAAAGCCGCCGGCGTGGAGGTTGTTCTTCTTCCCTCGGGGGCTGGCGGAACAAGAAAAAATCGTGTCCGCACCGATGAACTCGCGACCAAAAAGGGCCGAGCCACTTACATCGCCGCCCTACAAGGCCTTTTTTGGCCCGGAGAGCTGGTCTCGGAATGTGTGGCCAGCCACCGATCTCAGGCCACGGTAAATCTGGTGGGTTACGACGGACAGGATCACTACCACGGCGGACATGGGTCGATCGTCAATGCCTTGGGCGAGGTGGCGGCGTTCTTTCCCGGACAGCCAAACTTGGACCGCCAGCATCCGGTCTACGCCCACGCCATCATCGATGTCGATGCCATGCCCTTACGCCTCCCAAGGACCATAAAATGAATTTGTTTTTCTGGTGCGATCTTCGGGAGAAGACTACTCTCCGGAACAGTGGTGCCGTGGTGCTACCTGCGTAGTTATCTCTCGACAACGTAAAGTTGAAAACTCTCGCACGGCCTTAAATATCACAACATCATGTCATTGCAATTACTTACCTACGGGTTCTCAAAAGTCATTATACGTACTTGCACGTTTTCTATCGTGCTTGTCGCCGAATGTTTAATGCTTGCAGCTTCTAATGCGCATGCATCAGCGTCCGCAACGGATCCAGGATTTATATATTCTGCTGAGCAGACAGGGCCATGCCCGCTCGTGTTGCTGAACGTTCCTGACGAAGAAGCGAAAGAATTTGAACGTGAGTTTCCAAAGTATCTCGTCGAGATGACTGGAAGAGAGTTCCCGGTGACGCGGGCACTCAACGACGATCCTGCAAAATCCCCATCAATTGTTCTGGAACTTATGCCATCAGACCCCACGAGGCCAAAAGCGATTCTGCGCGATCAGTTCCGCATACGCACAGACAAGGGGCGCATTGTGATTTCCTCGTTTACAACCCGGGGGCTGCATTATGGGTTTTATGATCTCATGGAAAAGTTTGGATGTCGCTTCTGGTCGTTTTCCGAGCAGGAGATTCCCAAGCCAGGCAAGTTGCAACTGCTTGGTATGGACTATGCATGGGAATCTCCGTTTGTGATCCATGATATCATGAGCAAGGAGGCACAAACCGCCGAGAATGACTTTCGTTTTAAATCGAGGGCGACAAGCCCGATAGAATTTACCGGCGCTCACACGCTTTACACTCTTCTTACCCCCTACGCCAAAGAGCACCCGGACATTTACCCTCTCGTGCAGGATAAAAATCCCGTCACGCAGCAAGTCATTAAGGAAGAACGGAAGGCTAACGATTTGCATTTTTGCTACTCGGCACCGGGCATTGCGGAGGCACTCGCGACATCACTTGAGGGTGAAGTGGAGAAGCGAAAAGGAAATCTCGAACGCTTTATCTACTTCGCCGGCATGGGTGACTGGTATGGCGGGCAATGCCAGTGTGAACGTTGCAAGGCCATTTACGCAGAAGAAACCTGGACGAATCCTGACGGAACTGTGCTCCCCGGTTACTCAGCGACGCTGCTTCGGATGATCAACCAGACCGCAGAAATCCTGGACAAAAAGTATCCCGGTATTCTAGTCGGGACTTTTGCCTACATGAGCCTGGAAGCGCCTCCGGCAAAGACGCGGCCGCGTGACAACGTCGTTATTTACGTGCCACGGCTACGGCACTGCGGGGTGCATCCGGCAGATCAATGCTCTAAAAATCGCCAATATTGGTTGTCGCTTCAGAGATGGAGCGAATTGGCTCCTGGACGCCTCTATGTGTGGGAATATGGAACCAACTTCACAAATTTCCTCTATCCATTTCCCACACTTGCGGCCATTTCAGAAAATATCGCTTCATACCATAAACTGGGAATTGCCGGTGTGATGATTCAGGGGAACTATGTGAGCACCGGAGGCGACATGGTTGTCCTTAACAACTACGTGTATGCCCGCATGTTTCGCGATCCCTCACAAAATGTGCGCACCCTCATCAATGATTCGATTGCTGGTTACTATGGTCCAGCCTCGTCCGCCGTGATGGAATACCTGAATAGGCTTGAAAAATTAGCAGCTCATTTCCACCTCAATGAATTCTCGGAAGCAGCGAGATACCTCACTCCAGAAGTTCGGCTTTCACTCAAAGAATCATTAAGCCAGGCTAAAAAACTAGTTGCCGCACCGGAAAATCAAATCTACGCGCACAGAATAGCGGAACTGGCTGTGGGCATAGAGGCCGCAGAGTTGTGGAGTCAGGGACCATTAGTGGAAAAAGACGGCTACCTGATTCGTAAGGACTTACAGGAAAACACCTATCCCCGAGCTGTTCAACTAGCGGCAAACAATCGTAATTCGACGCCAAGGGAATACGGGACCGGTCGCGAATACTGGTTGAATTTCTTGAAATGGCATGGGGGACCACTTAAAACAATAGCGGCTGGTTCCCTTATAGTGAAAGCCGCTCCTGCACAGAATCTCGGGGCAGGCCCGGTTTTGCTCAATCAAAAGGCGCTTTTGTCCAAAACGTGGTTTCCCACGATTCTGCACGGCGAGTTGGCTGATGGCAATTCGGACGATATCATTCGGATGACCGGCGAAAGTGGAATCGAAGCGTGGAGCCCAAACACGAAATACGTCGTCACTCAGGAGGTTCGAATTATCGAACCGAACACAGTCGAAGTGACGGCTTCCGTTGAGCGACGGATCGAAGAGGCTTCAACGTCTTTTGAGATTCGCACTCTGTATCCGGACTCAAATGCAGAATTTAGATATCGTTTACTGGATGGGACATGGAAGACTGCCGCTAAACCGTCAAAGGAAAATCCCCTACAGACAGGGGAAATTGACGCATGGAAGGTTATCTCTGTTGCCGGCGAGGTAACGGATATCTATGAGGCTCTTGCGAAGCCATCCGGCGATCAACCCGCTTCCGGGAAATCCCAGGACCAAAGTCAAAAGCCCGCACCGTTCACGGGGGTAGTCGGCATTGATCCCGAAACCAACAAAATTTACACTTCGATTGTGATTCCTGCAGCAGATATTCCCAAGGATGCTGCCCTGCCATGGCTTCGCCGTACGATTGCTGTTGCACCGATTAAGAGATGAACCACGACGCTTGAGTCCCCAAACAACATCAAAGCGTTGAATCTGTGAACAAACTACGCATTGGACATATAGGCTGGTTGTCGAACGACGAAGGGGTGGATCATACAACTGTCGCTTGGTGCGATACCAATGAGCAACGATTGCACGACTTGAAGCTCAAGCATCCCCACATGCTGATGTTCACTGATTACCGGGAGATGCTGCGTTGCGCCGATCTGGATCTCGTTGTCATTGCAACCCCCAACTGGCTGCACCACCAAATGGCTAGTGAGTGTTTGCGCGCAGGCAAACATGTTTTTCTGGAGAAACCGATGGCAGTTAAACGAGATGAGATGGAGGATCTGGTGGCAGATGCTGCCCGCAGCGGGAAACACCTTGCGATTGACTTTGAAATGCGGATTTCGCCCTTTGCAAGTCGAATTCAGGAAATTCTTGGAACAGGCGAAATTGGCGGGTTGCGTCGTATGGAGTTCATCCATCATCGCGGTGGATGGTTGGAGTCGGGAAACGGCATCTGGCGCACAAAGCACGCGAAGAGCGGAGGGATTTTTTTGATGGAGATCATCCACAGCATCGATCTATTCCGGTTCTTGGCTGGCGAGGTGGTCGCCGTGCAGGCCACAAGTGGCCCGAATGTTTTTGACCATTATGAATTTCCGGACAATGCCTGCCTTCAATTGCATTTCCAAAATGGATCACACGGCGTGATTCTCTCTTCTCATACCCTCAGCGCACAGGATGCGGCACCGACCGAATGGCCTCAGCGGGGCCACGATATGAACATGATTTTTACATGTTCCGGCGGATCTATAGCAGTAGACTTCCTCCGTTGCCGTATTCTTGTGAATCGATACGAAAAATATCCTTTGGGAACTTCGGGAGTGCGGGCAGTGTTTGACCGCGTAGAGGACTTTTCCCGGCTTGGAAGCCATTTCTTCCATGATATTGACCTGATGCGGCGTGAGTTTATCCGGCGCTGTGCAAACAATGAAAAGCCTTTTCAAACTATTGATGACGCCTGGAAGACACACCTTGTTTGTCTCGCTGCGGAGGAGTCGCTCGCTTCCAATTCGCGCGTTAGCCTCTAAACTGAACTTCCAATGGCAAAACAAGCGGGAAGCCGCATGAACACTGGGTTCTGCGGCTATTTCGAACTTCCGGCTACTGGCTACGGCATCGTGTGGTTTTTCAAAAGTTGGATAATCTTTGCCTGCTGAGGCGTGGGTTCGGCGTCCTGCTGCCAGCCGGGAGCGCCGACCAGATTGGGGACGATGGTGTTGCGGGTGATGGTGGCCAGGTCTTCGAGCAGAGTCTGGAAGCTGTGGACAGGAAGCCCGTCGGGGCAGCGTTTGGTGCGGGCTTTGCGTTTGGCCGAGGGAGAGGGCTTCTTGGGGGCGACGACATCGGGGCGCTCGGCGCGGGCGGCCTCGTGGTCGTCTTCGTCAAAGAGCACGGTTTTAAGGGCGGCGCGCATGTGCCATTCGACGTAGTAGGCCAGGATGCACAAGAAAACGTGGCATCGGACCCGGTCTTGGTCGCGGTGGTGGTTGGGACGCACTTTGAGATCCACGGTCTTGATGCTGCGAAGCCGAGCCTCGCGGGAGCGGGAAGAGACAGCCTGCCGCCAGGCAGCCCGCAGGGCGTCTTGTGCCAGGGCGGTACAAGACGGCAACGCGTTTTCCACCAGGCTGAGGTCTTTGTAGCGCTCGACGAGTTGGGAGGGGGTGAAGTCCCCGTCGGTGACTTTGGCGCGCACCACGTAGAGTCCGTCAATGGCGGCTTCGCGGGCGATATTTTCGCTGTGGCGGGAGGAGGAGAAGGTTGTGTCCGAGATTTGAAGATCAAAGTGCTTGGCCATTTTGTGCTTTCCGATCACGCGCCCGACCCGCAGTCCGATGCGGGCCGCGCCGCGCACGGGGGCCTTGGCGCGAAGGACAGCGGAGCGGATCTTTTCCAGATCGGCCTCGGTCGCGGCGAGCAACTCTTCGCGCTTGTGGGCGCGGGAGCGTGCCAGAAGCGGATTGCGGCAGACCACCAGGCGTTCTTCCGGGAAGTCGGGACTCTGGATTTCGGCGAGGTTCTTTTCGTCAAAGAGCGAAGGTTGTATGAGCCCGGCGCCGGAGAGTTCGGCGATCTGGCTTGAGCGCAGGGCACTGATCCAGTCGAGGCCCTCCACATCGCGCAGTTCCTGATCAATGCG
>Ga0105054_10008858_pt1 | contig 13212 bp, 7 predicted proteins | sample BON02_FD_78091 | JGI IMG/M metagenome (GOLD analysis project Ga0105054, IMG submission 78091) | Freshwater microbial communities from Lake Bonney liftoff mats and glacier meltwater in Antarctica - BON-02 (megahit assembly) | ecosystem: Environmental > Aquatic > Freshwater > Ice > Glacier...
AAAGCCCCCCCCCCCCCCGGGGGGGTTTCCTATTTACTATGTTCCCTAATCAAGAACCTGGACGAAGAGGAACCCCTTCGCAGCACCTGGTACAAAACCCCGGGGGGGTTCCTCTCCCTCTGGGTTCTTGATTAGGGACTTCAGTAAATAGAAAACCCCATCGGAGGGGGGGGGTTTCTTTCAATTAACTTATACCAGACAACGCAAACTAAAAACCCTAAGGAATGAACCCCAAGGGTGAGACCAACACGATGCCAACTCGCGTGCATGCACACGCACTACAGACGAACGCTCTTTGGTGGCGGGGGGGGGAAGTGAGCAGCGCTTGTGAGGTGGGGTGTTGAAGGAGGGTACACCAAGGCATTACATTTGCCCGCCAGGCGGGCCGTGCTTTGTCGAGTACAAATATTTCAACTTTAATGTTTCAACAGTGCCTCGAGTCTGCTTGTGTGTGCGACGTTGGAAGTGAAAGCGTCCATCTTTGGAGCTCCAAAGACCAGTAGTCTACAGGTCCAGGCCCCAGACATGCGGGTGTGTGAATGAGATGGAAAGATGAGATGGTGTATCTCATGCATGAGATATGGTGCATGGGATGGAAATAGACTTGGTGCATCAGATGCAATCAGACTTGACTGGAATGACGAAAGAAAGAAATGAACCAGACCATCATCAAGCCAAAGATTTGTCAAAAAAGAGGGATGAAGCGGCATTGAATTCACAGGGGGTGAGATGTGAGGAGGCGGAGCATTATTGTCACGGTCGGGCGTCTTGATTCAACATGGACCAATTTTCGAACCAAATTTTGAGCTGGGTCGAGATTGACCCAGCTCCACCTATGTCTCGTTTCCACACGACATATGGTTTTCTTTTTTGAAGTCTTTCTTCCGTGTCCAAGACGTGAGCTTACATTAATATACATTTGAGCCATCGGGCCTGTCGGCAGCAGCGTGTGTGAATGTGGTTTACGTGAAGAGCATACGAAGGTCGCTGGTACGTGACTCCTGCAGCACTCCTTTGCTGGCGCCGCCCATGGCACCTGCGATGATGCAGTTCTTCTTGTTTTGCAACTCAACGATTCGCTCCTCGATTGTGCCCTCGGTTACAAAGCGTACCATGCGCACGTGCTTCTCCTGCCCAAATCGATACACTCGGTCCATGGCCTGTCGGAAGCACCACGCGCAACTTGACGTTAGAACGTAGAACCCAAAGGCCGTCCCAAAAAGGATGCCTACAACAAAAGAAAAGTGCACGTTGCATGAAGAGACGCACAAACCTGCGCTTCGACGGCGCTATTCCACCAAAGATCAGTGATAAAGACGTGGTTTGCCGAGACGAGGTTGAGACCAGTGCCTCCAGCCTTGATACTTACAAGCAGCACACCCGTCTGCACACCACACACCACACACCACAACTCTCCACGCGTCACCTCCAGGTTGCAGACGGAGTCAATGTATTGGGCCAATGAGCCCCGAGGCAACCACCAAAAAAATCTCAGCTGAAATATTACTTACATCTGCGTCGTCTGTAAAAGAGGAGATGGCGAGGGAGCGCTTGACACGTGTCATACTGCCATCCAGCCGCGCGATCTTGCCGCCAGGTCCCTCGAGCGCTTGCGCCCGTGCTGTGAGCGCCGCTTGCATGATATCGAGGAAGGATGTGAACTGCGAGAAAATCACCACCTGCGATACGAACCGAATATGATGCACACCATGACCAGACAGCCACATGCCAAAAGAGCAGTCCTTGCAACTGCAAGAATGAGTGCAAGAGAGTGCCAGAGAAAGCTGCTCTGCGACATGCCAGCACGACACACAAAGGCGACACAAGGGCAGCAATCGCAAGACATAGCACGCGCCAGCACGCGCATCCCACCTTTTCGCCCGGGTGCTCGCGATTCACAAAGTCGAGCTCATCCACGATGGCCTGCAACTTTGTGCTCCAACCCACCTTACTACTCGTCTCTTCAAAGCCACCGTGCTCCTGCTCCTTGCCTGCATCCTCATCTGCTAGCACAAGAGTATCGTCGGCCGCGCTGGAGCGGCGAGGGGAATCAACGGCAAGCTGACGGCGGGGGCTGGTCGACACGAGGCGGCGAGGACTAGTGGGGTCGGTGGGGTCCCAATGGTCCCCCCCGGGCACTAGCGCAAGCGCAGCAGCGGCTACTGGTGCCGCGACAACGTCGTGTGCTGATAGCTCAGTCCTGCACAGTGGACATCGTCCGTCGCCTGCCGGTCCTTCCTGGCAGCCCTGAGCGTCGAGTGCCATGTGCAGACATCGCTGTTGAATCAAGAGTGGTTCAAGAGTGGCATAACGTCAGCGTACACAGCTGACTTTCGCCCTTTCTGGCGGCTGTGTCAGCCAACTCTGCAAGCACAGGCGTGACTCCGGGGCGCGCGGCGGCGAGGATACGCGCCGCCGCGCGCCACCTGAAATCAGCCACGATTCGTATGTATGGGCATGCGTTCTTGGGCATTATGTCGTCAGGGCGTTCAATTTTGGGCATTTACAGATTGGCATTTATGGATTCAAGACCCAATACTCGACAGTGCTTGTTTCATATTCATCGAAAAATCATATCATGGGAAAGGCGAGAGTAGGTTGCATGGTTGGGCACACCTGAAGGCAAGGGCTGCAGAAAATATGTGCACACTTGGTGATGACTGCTGACGCCGGTTCGATGGCTTCAAGACACACACAGCACTCTTCCTCGCCGCTGGCCATGCGGCTCTCAAGCACGTCTACCAGACGCTTCACGTCAAGCTCATCATCCGCCGCATGCCCCGATGCCATTGACACAGCAGTGTGTTTGGCCGCTGTTGGCAACAATGACGGGTGGTTGCAAAGCTGTCGTAGCCTGCAGCACAGAAAGACATGCGCAATTAGTTGGACATCAGACTGCAATGCTGCTTTGAGGTGCTGCCTCCTCCCCTCTTCCCCTCAGTCGCACTGCAGCTTTGCACACGTGTGTGACAAGCGCGAGCACGGTCGAGTACGGCCATGTGTGGGAGGGAGGCGTAGCGGGTGCGGTGCAAGTGACCTGAGAAGGCGCTCGAGGATCTTGGTGTAGTGCGTCATGACACTACCCTCGCGCATATACGTGCGAAACATTGCTTTCCCGCTCTGAAAGAGCTGGTCGTAGAGCGCGCGCTCGAACTCAGAGAGCTGAAGTGTACGCACTATCTCCGTCTTGCCCGGTAGCCGCATGATAGGCTTGCCCCGGATTGTCTGATCCTTGGTGCGGCGCAGGCAGTACTCAGCAAGCACTGACCTCACTACCTGCAACGCCTCGGCCTGGCGCCGAGGACACTTGGAACGGGAGGGGTCTCCTACTAAACGTCGGAACCACTCAGTGTCGTCGAGAGGCTCGACACGAAGGAAGGAAAAGAGTGTCATGAGGTCGTCCATCTTGTTTTGGAGAGGAGTGCCCGTGACAACCCACCGCCGATCCGCCTGTAACAACATCACCGCCTTGCTTTGTTTCGCCTTCGGGTTGGCAATTACGTGCGCTTCGTCGAGCACTACTCGCCGCCAATGCACCGCATGCAGAACCGAGGCGCGCGTGCCAGCGTCATCCCGCCCCCTTGACCCCCGCATGTCAGACTGGAGAACTGAATAGGTAGTTAGCACGATATGCTGACCGCACAGTTCCTCCAAGTCACGCGTTCTTGCAGCACCGTGATAGATCAGCACCCGCAACCCGTTGTTGGCATGCGCATTGATCTGCGTCTGCCAGTTGTGCAGCACCGATAGTGGACATACAATCAGAGTTGGCCGGCCTCCACGTGCCTGCTGCAGCGAAGACACTGAATCTGAATCAGATGACTGCTGCAATTGAGCGGACGCACTGTTGCAGGGCAGGCCCTCAACACTAGCCGGGCTCTCTGCTGCACGCTGGGCAGCCAGATCTGAAACGATGAGCGCTAGGATGGTGAGTGTCTTGCCGAGGCCCATGTCATCAGCAAGAATGCCACCGCGAGCCTCCATTGGTGGGTTGTCAATGCTGCGGTCCTGGCCTGTGAGCAGGTTGACCCAGGTAGGAGTTTCGTAGCCATATAGGCCTTCTCCTATTTGCTCCCACCACGTGGTTGCCACGTGTCCGGCTTCTTCGCGCCGCTGCATCCAGCCGAGCCCCATTTTCTGGTGCGTCATGAGCTCGGTCGTCAGGCCGGGAGGAGTCTGCGCCTCCTGCATCACATCATGCTGTCTGCTGTCTCCAAAGACCTGCTCGAGCACCGGGTTGGTGTGTCGAGAGTCTTTCACTCTCGCCGTCTTCGGCTCGCTGGTACCAGTGCCAAGAGCGTCGGTAGACTCGGCACTAGACACTTGTGAGGCCACGTCATCTATCTCGACCAAAGAAACTGCCTGTTCCTGAACAATATCAGGGAAGTGCTGCTGACTGTCGTCGGGCATGTCGCCTAACACTGCATCAGCGATGGGTAGGTCTGGGCGTTCGTCGCCGGTCAGGATCCCCAAACGCGATAACTCAGCGATGAGCTCCTCCTCTGCGTGTCCAGTTGATGTAGTTGCAGGCGGGTTTAATTTGCCTGGTTGATGCTGCTCCTGCTTCTTCTGCTGTTCCTGCTGCACAGTCGTCCCGTCTACCTCTGCTACCCGAGGCCTGATGTCTTCATCTTCAATCACAGCAGCGTGCAGCTGATCCGCCGGCACACTAGATGCACCTGCCATCGCCGCAGCGAAGGACTCGTCGGGTACCTGTTCCTCAGCGTCGTCCTTACAATGTTCTGCCTTGAGCTCGGTGCCCTGCGGCACGGCAGGAAGTTGGCTAGGGACGGCATGCGCCCAGACTCGCTGCAGTATCGCCGTGAACAGAATGCGCAAAACCTGTCCAAAGAGCAGGGCCATGGTCGCAGCGGTACCCCACCCGGACAGGAAGCTAGACGCCCTCGAGAAAGCTGCTGGCGTATTCCCATGCAAGCAGCTGCGGTACAGCTCGTGCAGGGGGGGCAGGCTTGCGGCATCCGGAGCACACCGCGCCACAGCCTCAAAGCCACCGCGCAGCTGCAGCTGTGGTCGCTCGAGCGATCCTGTCACCGGCTGCAGGTAGCGCCCTGATCTTCGTAGCTTCCCCGTACCCGCACATGCCCTGCTGCAGGGAGAACAGAGTAGAACGAGGAACACAATACAACGCATGTGTGCGGCGGTGGCTGTCGGCAGTGCAGCGCTCTCGTATCTGGCCATGAGGCGTATGGGCGGCGGGAAGCTTTAGCCCGACGTCGCCCGCGCGCCACCCGAGCGGCAGCCACCCGACGGATGGTCTTGAGCACGCTCCTTTGAACCCAAACACGCCGATTTGAAATTCTCAAAAATGCGCGCCAATGGAAAAAAAAAGTTGCTTATTGGGAAGAGCCGCGCCACAATGAACGCACGGATACCCACGTCCATGGACGGGAACCGACCGCCCGAAAGCGGAACGGACCACACCACTTGTACACACTCGTCAACGGACGGGCACCGCCCTTCCAATACTAACACGTCGCAAAATCAAAGCCCAGGACCGGCAGACCGACGGCCTGACGCTCAACACGCAAAAGAAACCCCTGAGAGCAGAGCAGAGGGACCGACCTGGGAGAGGGGCACAGATCCCGATCTCACCCGCCCCCGCGTCCCCGCAGCTGGACCCGCCACAAAAGCACCGTCAATCGCATCCTCCAGGATGCTCCCACACCACCTCAAAGCACAGGCCTGCTGCGCTCATCATGGGTGGGTGCGATTAAAACGCAGAGGGAGCAGTGAAGACGCATCCGGACGCAGGAGCAGGCAGCATCAGCCCCCGCAAACACTCCGTCTAGCAGCGTGGCCTCCCGTGCGAGCTGCGGTGTTGGTGCTGGTGCGTTATTGTCTGCCCCCCTGTCTTGCCCTGTGCTGGTGGGTTGTGTTGCTGACTCGCGCGTCTTTTCCTCCAGGTGCTGGCCATTTTTGGAACAGTGCAACCTGCTGCGGGCTTGTCGGGGGGTTATTCGTCGGGGGTTAATTTCCGGTCGACTGCAACAGCAACCAACTACAAGTGGTGCTGTATGTCTGGCGCCTCGGATTATGACTTTAGAAACAACAAAAATGATCACAATGTGCTGGACAGCCAGATATATTTCGATCGGTCAAAGTTTGCTGAGCAGTGCTACAGAGCACCGGCAGATGCAACGTCCTCGGGCTCGGGTCCTCAAATTGACGACCCAAAGCCAGGCTGGAATGTGTCGCAAACCATATCTGACGCACTGTGCCAGAACTGGTCCAGCCACTCGTTTTGCGGGGTAACTGAGGGGGGCATGTGTAAATGGTACTCTGACAAATATCTTGGTCCCGATGGGACTAGTAATGATGAGCAAAGAAGATTTTGCATGTGCAAGCCTGGCTACATCGGCAAGGCGCCCAGTGACACTGAGCTTGCACAACTGGATGCGTGCCTCACCGAGGATGAAACGTGCATTGACGTGAACGAGTGCAGTGCGGGTGATTACCATGACGACGTCCAAACTCAATTTGGAATTACAAATGGGGCTTGTCCCTATCTGAATTCTCGCTGCGTTAATACTGAAGGCTCTTATTATTGCCAGTGTAATGCCGGCGCCGAAGATATATACGGAAATGGGACCCTCTGCACCGTGAATTTGTGCGAAACAAATGTGTCCACCTGCGCCGACAATGCTACGTGCATTCCAAATGTAGGTTCTTTTACGTGTTCATGCAACGTTGGTTATGTCAGCCGCAGTCAAGTGGGGGAGAGGGAGGCGGCGCAGGCTCCAGGAACGTCCGGTGACTGTGTGGTGGTGGGTGCCTGCGAAAGGGGAGACGACTTCCATGCAGACTGTGTAGATCCCTCTACCAAGTGCATCAGTGACGTGCGCCTCTTTGATAGGCACACTCTTCATGTTGCTAACCCGGGCCCTGGGAACTGGAGCATATCTGGCATTGATGGATCCAAGGTCTGGGCGAACAACAATGACCCTGAGCCTAATGTGACCGCTTGCTCTGAAGCAATTGCCCGGGACTGGATTACCTCGGATCCGTCACCCCTGTACCCGCCAGACGCCTACCAAATAAGAGGAGATGGGAATGGGACAGCCGAGTGCGGAATGCTTGGCCCATTTGAAATTCCAGCAGAAGCAACTGACTTTATTGCACATGTTTTCTTGGACTCTGTCGGTCCTCCTGCAATGATCATGATACAACTACAACTTGACAATGCCACTGATTGGCACCGCGCGTACTACGGAGACGCAAAAGATTCTGCAAGTGGCAACGACCTTTCATACCAACAACTCAATATGGGCAGAGGCACCATCCCGACGCCAGGATCCTGGAGGCAGCTTTGCATTCCTTTGGGACTTTTGGACATTCCGAGGCCGGGGACTGTAGCTAAAATGTTATTAACTGCGTGGAGCTCCAATGCAACAAACGTCACATGGGACTATATTGGTGTTGGAAGGTGTGGGCTGGAGCACTCGTGCGTGTGTGCTGTTGGCTTCCACTCGCGTACTTTAAATGCTGTAAGTGGACAATACTCCTGTGCAGACCAAAATGAGTGTGCTATCAACGTGACAAACGTAACCGTGGCGAATGTGACGACGTTACAAAACAGGAATAATCTGTGCGACAACGTGACCTCGTACTGTACCAACACGTACGGCTCCTTCGTGTGCTCGTGCAGTGCGGGCTATGAAAACGACGACGTGGCCAATAATGTCAAGTGCACTGATATTGATGAATGCGTTACGGACACGCACAACTGCCACCAGAATGCTGACTGTACAAATACGGTCGGCAGCTTCACATGTGCGTGCATGAGGCAGGATATAAGTTTTAGCGGAAACGGGTTGCAGTGCACTGGTGTCGGGGCATGCGAGACACATGTTGATAATTGTCATTCAAACGCAACGTGCACTTCTCATGCACCGATTTCGTTGAATTGGTCGTGTGCCTGCAACGCAGGATATTTTGGAAATGGCACGATGTGCGAGAATTACGATGAATGCACGTCGAATGAATTCCCTCACAACTGCGATAGTAATGCAGACTGCACGGACACAGATGGGTCGTTCTTTTGCGAGTGCCGGAAGTGGGCATACACTGGAGAGGGAACAAATGGCACTTGCGAGGTGACAGGCGCGTGCGAGCTCGGAACGGACAGCTGCGCCAGAAACGCTAGCTGCACGAGCACAGAAATGGGCCATAATTGTTCCTGCCATGTGGGATACTTGGGAAATGGAACTGTTTGCCTAGATGTGGATGAATGCAACGGAACGCATACGTGCGACAGGCGCATGGGTGTTTGCACAAACACCGATGGATCCTTTACTTGCACGTGCGATCCCTCGATAATTGGGAGAGATGCAAATGCTTACGAGTCGGTGAACGATGGCACATATTGCAGGGACAGAAATGAATGCTCTGCAACGCGTGTCCAAGAGCTCTGGGGGCATAATTGCCACGAGAATGCTGAGTGTAGTAATACAGACGGCTCGTTTACGTGCGCGTGCAAGATTTGGGACTACACAGCAACGGGCTTTCCGGCAGCGAATAATGCGCTGGACGAAGTTGCTGCGGCTGGAGACGGAACTAGTTGTGATACCACTGGTGCATGTATTCGTGGGGCAGACACATGTGCAGAAAATATTAGTATTTGTGAAAGCACTGGCTACAGAGATGTGTTTGCATGTCCCTGCGCGCCAGGCTACGAGGCACCGGCGACGGGTGGCAATACAGACGGGACAGACTGTGGAGACGTCGATGAATGTTTTCGGTGTACTGACAACTGCCACGATGAAGCTAATTGCATCAATGTCGTTGGATCCTTTATTTGCGAGTGTGCGACAGGTTATGTCGGAAATGGGACAAATTGCATTGACGTGTGCACCTCAGGGGACAGTGATTGCCACCCAAACGCTACATGTGTTATGAACGCCGACGATGGTACCCATTTCTGTACATGCAACACGGGGTTTTTCGGTAATGGTTTCAGAAATGACTTGGCTCCAATGAACGAGAGTCAGGGTTGTTGGGACGCGTTGGAATGTACTGGGTACACTGATGCTATTGATAAAAATTACCGTCACCTGCTGTCGCATAATTGTGACATTAATGCCACGTGTAGCGAGACTTTGGGATCCTTTGTGTGCGAATGCAACCCCGGCTGGGAAGGACGTGGAACTGTGGGGACGTGCGTTAATATTGACGAATGTAGCCGTAACGTACACGATTGTCATGATCAAGCTACGTGTACCGAAATTGTTGGCTCTTTTACATGCACATGCAACGCAGGATGGAACGGGACCGGCACGCTGTGCAACAATGTAGATGAATGCATAGATGGCCAGAAGGAGGCTCCTTGGGGAGGCCCAATGAATAATTGCGCAAGGAGCCCTCGATTGGGTCCTCCGCCGAATAATAGAGAGTACATTGCAACTTGCAATGATACGATTGGTTCCTTCACATGCTCGTGCAACGCAGGCTTCGAAGGCGATGGGATTGATGACGCTTTTTCTTGTTATACTGGGGATTATGGAGGAGGATGCCCTTCTCCTGGCCTCGGCTGTGCTGATATCAACGAATGTTTGGGGACTGATCTGGTGTGCACTAATTCATCATACAATGTGACGATCAATGTTTCGGGAGTTTATGTTACCGAGCAGCACATGTCGAGGACTTGCAAACTTGTACCTATCCACGACTGCCATACAAATGCAAACTGCACCAACACAATAGGGTCGTTTGAGTGCGACTGCAATGAAGGATACATCGGTAATGGCACCTTTTGCGAAGACATTGACGAATGTCATGACAACACCACGTGTCCCACAAATGCATTCTGCTACAACACTGTAGGTTCGTTCTACTGCGAGTGCGACTTTGGATATTCGGGGCCAGACGAGTACAATTGCCTCGAATGTCCTGCTGGAACGTACAAGAACAGCACAGGCACTGCAAATTGCAGCGATTGCCCAGAAGATACCTACAATCCCGTCTCAGCAGTCAGTCAGCTCGCAGGCTGTATTCAATGCCCAAAGGATTCAGACTCGAGCGTTGCTACAGCCAACCTCACACAATGTCTGTGCAGGCCAGGATACACTTGGCAAGACGGCGAGACATGTGCCGCCTGTATAGCTGGAACATACAAGCCCGACGTTGGGCCGCAATTTTGCACAGAATGTATAGGTGGAAAATACTTGCCAGACACTGCAGCTTCCAGAAAGACACAGTGTTTAGCATGCACACAACATTCAGACTCGCCCGCTGCGAGTGGTGCTGAGACGGATTGCTCGTGCAACAAGGGCTACACAGGCGATGCTGGAGGGACTTGCAGCGCCTGTGTGCCTGGAAAATACAAGGTTCGGGCAGGCAGTATGGCATGCGAGTTGTGCGCTGCAAATACGTACTCGGAGAGCGTTTCTGCAAGTTCGAACACGACGGTGTGTGTGTGTGGGGGGAGAATGTAAAGCAAGGAAGAGAGTTTATGTGCATCAATGTGGTGCGAGAGCTATTGCTGCATAATGCAAGTGCCTCTGCCGCCGCGCGCCCCATTTTTTTGTCAGGCAAAACACTTCAATCTTGATATTTGTGAATATTACCACCTGTCTTCGTGCTTGTTTGCGCTGAATTTTGCAGTTGGTGGTTGGCAACATAAAAAGGTGCAACACACCCAAACACTGACATAAACACACACACACACGTACATAATCTCTCTATCTCTACACCACACAGTGCTTGGATTGCACATTTTTTTCCGTTTCAGATGAAGGCGCTGGTGAGCAGACACTGTGTCATTGCATTCCAGGTTACACTGGTGTGGGCCTGAGTGGAAGCATGTGTGTTCCGTGCAGCCCAGGAACTCACAAAAAAAATTCTGGACATGGGGCTTGTTCAGTATGTCCCGAATTTTCGAGTTCTCCAGAAACAAGTACTTCGCTAACCAACTGTACGTGCGATCCTGGATATGTGGGTGCCAACGGACAATGTACGAGTTGCGAGACTGGGCAGTACAAGGCTGGACGCGGCGATGGCATATGTTCAGATTGTCCTGCATTCAGCTCTTCCCCAGAGGGTAGCGAGGTTGTTGAAGAGTGCACCTGCAATGTGGGTGCCTTCGGTTCAAATGGCTTTGTTTGTCGATTGTGTGAACCTGGCAAGTACAAGCCAGAAGTGGGATCAGACGACTGCCTCGAATGTACACGGAATTCATTGTCACTGGCCGGAAGCAAGAACTCAGCGGCGTGTATGTGTAACCTTGGTTATCAAGGCACTGGCAACACAGAGTGCGTTAACTTGAATGAGTGCCTGGCAGTGTCAACAAATGACTGTGCGCTCGGCAAAGCTGCGTGTACAGATACAGACGGAAGTTTTATGTGCGAATGCATTGAGCCACACTTTGGCAATGGGACAGTGTGTGAACCAAGGTTTGCGGTGATAGCAACATCGATCCGGTTTTCAGTTGGGTTGCAAGCGTTTCAGACGTTTCGAAATGCTTTCGTGCTGGCACTTGCAGATTTATGCAATGTTGAGCCTTCTGCAGTTGGGGTGGTGGCAATTCAGGGTGCGTTGGTGCAACGGAGACTGTTGTCTGTGAACAGCACAGCCGCTGCCACCAATGTGACAACTGTAGATCTTGTGCTGCATGTACAAAGTTTGAATCTGAACGACCTCTTTGTACTATTGTCGCAAGACAACCTGAATGCAACAATGGTAAGTTTGGGGTTTCCACAACTCACGGTTCTTGCATCAGCTTTCGTCACTTCAGAATGTGGAAACGGATTGATCGAAGCCTCGGAAGTATGCGATGATGGTAACACTTTGATTGGTGATGGGTGTTCATTTCAGTGCTCTGTCGAAGTAGGCTGGGCATGCTTTACGTCGGCCCCAGCAAAAGTCGAAAGATGCCCCAATAGCACTGAAAACAGTAGTCTGATGCTAAGCACCACAGGCAATTTGACGTGCAATTCTTCGTTCAACAGCGGAAGTGACGGTACTGGCAGTGGAAATGGAGATGGTAACATCACTGCATTCATAGCAAGCACATGCACAGATCTCAATGAGTGTGAATTGAATGCAAGGGCTAGTGATAAATGCAACTCAACACAGAGGGCACAGACTAGCGGCTTCAATTGTACTCAGCCTATATGTGATTCGCTTTCAACATGCATGAATACACAAGGTAGTTATTACTGTCAGTGCTTCCCAGGTTTTGTGCTACAAGATTCTGTGTGCATTGATGACCCGGGCAATAATGCAACTCTCCAGCGAAATACAGCCTTTGCGAAAACGACAAGCTCGTTTTTGACTAATTTATCCTCAGTCGGCTTTGGTCACGCAATATCGATCCACAGGGATTATCTCCTTCTTGGCTCTCTAGGCACGCAAGATGCATATTTGTACAAGAAGACCGGTGTAGGTGGATGGCCTGTGGAGCCATCTTATATATTGAAGAGGGGTGATGCTGGGGATGGGGCCTACGGAATTGATGTTGCCGTTTTCAGCGCTGAGTATAATGTGGGTGTGACAGTGTCAGTGCATGCTGTGATAGGCACAAACCGCAACAAGGTATATATTCACCAGACGAACCAGTTTGGCCGATGGACTGGGCAAGTAACGCAGGTTTTACATCGGCAGAATGACCTGTTCTTCGGAACATCTGTTGCAACTTCGTCAAAATCAGTGCTTGTGGGTGCATATGGCGCTCACAAAGCATTTTTGTATCAGCGACTATCAAATCGACTTTGGTCCAATGTGCCGACTGTAGAATTTGATCTGAACACAGACGAATCGTTTTTTGGTCATGTTGTCGCGATGTCCGAAGATACCGTAGTAATTGGGGCCCTATACGTCGACAAGATTTTCATTTTTGGACGTACATCTGCAGGTGCATGGTCAAATGTTGCCAGGCACGTACTACCAGCGGCTGCTGGTGATGCAAGTCTGGGAGCTTCACTCAGCATGACAAAATTACATTTGTTTGTTGGTGCTCCGGGTGTTGATAAGGTGTACATCTTCACTAAAAATAGTACGGGAGTTTGGCCATCAATTCCTGCCATTACTTTATCGAAATCAAAAGGCAGATTTGGGCATTGCGTCGCCAACACCGACCTGTATGCTGTTATTGGTTCGTTCCGGGCAAACAAAGCTTATTTGTTCAGGGCGCATGGAAATGGAACATGGTCTTCTAGTTCCTTGCAAACGTTTTCGCAAGGAAATGTGCGTGCAAGA
>Ga0105054_10008860_pt1 | contig 13210 bp, 10 predicted proteins | sample BON02_FD_78091 | JGI IMG/M metagenome (GOLD analysis project Ga0105054, IMG submission 78091) | Freshwater microbial communities from Lake Bonney liftoff mats and glacier meltwater in Antarctica - BON-02 (megahit assembly) | ecosystem: Environmental > Aquatic > Freshwater > Ice > Glacier...
GCGAGATCCCATTAAGCCTGTAAGACAGATTATTGCCAACCGAATACATAACGACCAAGAAAACCATACAAGAACGTGAAGTTCGCGTATATCATCCATAAGCACCTGAAAGTGAAATTCAATTCTATCATAGATAATAGTGCTGCCCCTGAAATACCTATATTTTTTTTTAATAACAACAAAAATAGTTTTTGATAGGGAGTTGTTCCAAATTACTAACGTTAGGTAGTTTTGAAATACTGATTATGACTCAACTTGCACAGCGAGCTATGGAAAAAGCTAAAGCTCTGAATAGCAATCGAAGCGGAACTCCGAAGCAAACACCTAAATACGTGGAGTCTCCACATCAGTATGCTGTGAGGAAGGCCAAAGAGCTCAACGCTCATACACCGCCACCACGACAAACCTCATATGCAGACAAATTCTTGACACCAACAAGTTGGCCTTCTCCATCTATTGAAGCACCATCAAGCTACTCTTCACCTCGCGAAGAATCACCAATCTACTCGTCGAAGGGCCATTTTAAAGCTCGAGAGGTTGTTTATTTAGATGAAGATGACGATTTGGATGACGATTTGAATGAAGATTTAAAGGAAGATTTGAATGATGATTTCAAGGAAGTCAAAGTTTTGGGGAATCAAAAATCAGAAAGCAGATTTTCAATCGTGCGAGTTTCGAAACTTCTCCTGATTATTCTGACGATATTCATATTCATCACGGTGGTTATCCCTGAAGGCAATCATAGCACAATGTATATACCACCTTCAAATACTCGCACGGAAATAGCTGGATATAGTAATGAATCAATGATGGAATCCATTTATCGAATAAGTGCCTTTGTCGTTCATCATCCCGTCACCCATTTCGCAGCAGCAGTTACAGGAGGTGCGTTTATAGGAGTGAAATTGTTATGAATTAATATTTGAGATATGCATATTCAATTCTCTTAAATAAAAGACAAATAAAGATGATTGAAATCCAACATCTAGTTATGAGGAATAAACTTTTAGTATCGCGAGTTGTTGGAAACTTCAACATTTCTTTTTAATTAATTTCCGCGGTACCGTAATAAATGAATTTAGATGAAAATACCAGCAAGAAAGTTAAGTAATACAAAAAGAAAGGGTTATAATTTAGTAAATCAACCGCAAATCAGCAGGTTATTATTCTTCAAAATACCACCAAGGTAAGTTAATTAATAAAGAGTGAAAACTTAGGTTCTACAATTTAGTAAATCAACCACGAATATATCAGTAGCTCCGAGCTCGTGAAGAGCATCCATGATGTTGTTTACTTGCACTGAAAGAACCATCGCACCCACTGACAACCACGATTCATCAGCTAATGGAGTTACAGTAGGCTTTTTGGCTCCAGGAGTGATTTTCGCAGCATTTTCAAGCTGCTCTCTTGGTATGTTGTAATACATCATTCTGTGTTGCTTGGCCAAAAGATAACCTTGAATCCGTTTCTTCAAAGTCTCAATGGTTTTCTGATGGTTCGAATGAAGGTTCGACACCACTACAGCTTCTGTCTTTAGCACAGATCCCACAATTTCCAGACCAGCAGCACGCATCGTAGTACCTGTCTCCACTAGATCTACAACTGCATCAGCCAAACCGAGACCACATGCAGCCTCCACCGATCCAGAAATAACTCGAATGCTAGGCATATTTTCACCATTTCCAATTTGCTTAAAGTACTTTTCAGTAAGGAATGGAAATGAAGTGGCGATTCTTTTGCCTAAAAGTTCTTTTGGGTCTTTGATTCCAGTCGCAATTGGAGCCTGGACGGCTAATTGACAGCGTCCAAACCCCGTTGAAAGTATTTCGTCAACTTTTACATTTGATTCAGCAACCATGTCCTGTCCAGTGATTCCTACATCAACATTACCATCTCCCACGAAACAGGCAATATCCTTTGCAGGGAGAAAAACGATTTTCAAGGGGAAGGACCTACAAAAAGCGATATCCTGCCGCGCTTCACGCTGGTACTGCAGCCCTATGCCATCTAGCATTTTCTCCACTTTTTCAAACAGCCTGCCTTTTTTTGGCACTGCAAGAACACACAAGTTATCAACTTGCGACATGTCAAACTCTTCATCCATCACGTCGTCTACTAGAATGAGAACCAGTCAAATCAAGGTAGACCCTAGATCAATTCTTTCAAAGCTATTTTCAAAACAATTAAAATCGATTAATTAAACAACGATTATTTCGAAGTACTACAAGCAGTGAATAGAGGCCATCAAACGCTCATTTTTCAAAAACAAGAGTAAATTGGTGAAAGAAAATAGCCTGATGGCTATCCGTTAAATTAATATAACAAAATATTTAAACACACAATAAATTAAGGGTCGATGGATCCATGAGCAGTTCGCAAAGCTTCGTATAATCTCTCAGGAAAGTTTAACACTGCTCGATTTCCTCTTATCTCATAGGCTTTAAGGTCATAGGCCAACGCAGCTTCCACCGAATCATCAAAATACCCTATATGGGTATTTCGCTTGTTGATTTTTATGCTAGCTTTCCATGAATTGTTACATTTATTCCAGCATACCCCTCTATAAATAGAGGATGTTTTGTGCGGAACTGCCTCCTTGTTTGATATGGGAGCAGGATTTGATTTCACCTCCGCATCTTTCGTTTCTGGCTCAGCTTCATAAACCACCATATCAGTGCACGGCTCTACTGTACCAACAGATGGAGGTTCGGCTTTCATAATTGTTTCGCTGAATTCAGGAGCTGCCGGCAACGGAATATTACTAGTGGATATATTTGAAAGGGAAACTTGTGCTGGTTTCGCAAGCGCCGAGTTGCTTTTGAAGTTAAGATGAGCGTTTTCGCCCAATACTTCCCTTGCATACATGTCATAGGCTAGCGCAGCTTCTTCTTGGGAGTCAAACGCTCCAATCACAGAACTTTTATTGTCCACAAAAATACGGGCGAGCCACTTGGAATCCTCATTGTTCCAAAACACCCCAAAGAAACTCGATTTAGGTGACGTGTGTTTTCGCTCTCTACGGCTTTTGAAATGAACCATTGCATTCTCGGCAAAGTCTTTCATTATCGGAGTTTTTGTAATCGCACCTGATCTCTTCACTGATTCAGCTATTTGGTACATTCGTCTTTGAGAGGCAGATGCCTTGGCAGAGATGGCTTCTGCAATCAACATAACCTTATCTCCTGTAGTTTTTCTCATCTTATCAGGTCGTGTGTACAATGAATTCGGCGGCACCACACTACAATACGTCATGTTAGGGATAAGAGGAGACATCATTGGAGGGGATGCTTGGGCACCAAAGCAGTTCTGCGAATACATCATTTGTAGCTGCATAGAGTGTTGCATCCTCGTGTGGTTGTACATGAGCATGTTGCTGTATAGGGAACCAGACATACCGTTAAAGTACTGAGATGGATGCATCGCGGTGTCAAAGTTGCGTTTCGAACCTGGTTCTGGCGCTTCGATCTTGAAGCTGGTCATTCAGTTAATTGCACAGATGAAGAAACAACTCCAATTTTTCAGTTTACTTCGTTACAAAAACAGAATTTTACGGAAAAACCATCATTAATTAGTGGTCAAGGGGCTTCTTGGGAGTTGAGGATGCCGGTAATAATAATAACCGCAAAAAATTACGTCCTAGGAGACGATTTTGATCGTTGGGGGGCTATTTATTATAGTTTATGGAAATTAGACAATAGGTTTTCAGCGGATAAACCTGAAACAAGATTGGAAATTCATTATACCAGAACAAATAAGGTAAATGGTAGTACTAATAACTGTAAGCAAAAAGGAAAAAAGAGTCAATTACTCAATATGCAGCATTTATTTGACAGGAGATATCTGGAGACCTACATACATGTATGTATTTAAATTACCAGTTTCCTCGAAAATAAATAGAGAACTCAGTCTGATCCATGTTGAAAGCCACTGAAGTTTTTAGAAGAGCGCGCCCAGGTGGCATTTTGTGGGGTAACTAAATGTACAAATAAACTGAGAGCTAGTTTATCTAGAATGAATGGCATGGCAACTTTGAGTTTGAAAATTAGACGACCCATGTATCCTGCCTAGGCGCATTTTGTGAAGTAATTCCCCATTGTTTAAAAAAGTAGTCAGAAATTTTACTGGAAATTTAATGAAAAGCTACATAAATGGCTCTTTGAATTAAGGAAATTATGTTTCGTTGGAGGCATCCCTTCCTTTTGATATTTGAATAAATTTACAAAGTTATTGTTACTTTATTGAATTCATAATCAGAAGTCAGTGTTGTAATTCCAGTTGTAATTTTTTCAGGGCTCTGTCGAGCGCATGCGTCAATTCATGCGCGGGAATCCCTGATTGTTTTGCCAGCTTGGCAACTTGAGTTAGTGACAAAAGAGGGTTAACGCAGACAGGACCATCGAGGTTCTGGTTACACAGTCCACGGTAATAGCCGATAACATTGTCTACTATCAGATTGAGCAATTGGGATTTCACTTCCGAATCAAGTTTAATGTCTGGTTTAAAGAATTTCGGTGACAGCCTATATTTGTCCATCGAAATAGCATCCTCTTTGAAATAGTCACATTGCAACAGTGACTGACATGACACGCGTATTTTTGGATCTCTTTCTAATGACAATTTGATCATCGCCGTGAACCGTTCATCAAACCGTGACGGCATTGATGGGAGAGATTGCTCTAAAAGAATTTGTCGGATATTCCAGAAGGACTTCTCACCCATCTCGAATGGATACTTTCCCAAGGCACATGTCAGAATGCACAGTCCTAACGACCACACATCTGCTTTGAAGGAATATTCTTGAGCCATGATTCTTTCTGGTGACATGTAAAACGAAGTTCCTAAATAAGTATTTGCTTCACATTCGTCCAGATCCCGAGATATTCCAAAATCAGCAATTTTAACGACGCCATCAACATTAACCAGCAAATTAGAAGGCTTAATATCACGATGCAGCAAATTACAGTCACTGTGCAGATAGTGAAGACCTCGAAGACAGTCAATTGCAATATGTGTCAGCTTCTCATTTGAAATGTCAACACGACTATCGATCATATCTTGGAGGGATCCGCCCCCCATGCATTCGAATATCAAGGAAGTCGTACCAGTCTTGGGAACAAAGAACGAGTCGTAAAACGTCACGATGTTTGGATGTTTATGCCCGAGTAAAAGAGCGTCTAATTCTCTCGCCATTTGCTTACGCTGGCTTTTATCCGATATCGCTACGTCTTTCACGGCGACGATACAAAGACTTGGAACATGAATTGCTTGATACACAATCCCACCGGCACCCTTCCCCAGCTTTTTCAAATACTTGAGACCTGTGTTCATTTCAATTCGGTCGCCGCCTTTGATGACTTCTCTTGCACTTGTGCCTAATGCTTGCATACCTATTGCACCCTTCACGCCACCAACACCAATAACTAACTTGCCATATTGAAGAGCACCGTCAAGCTCACTATAGTTATACGACTTATTCATATCAACTGCGTCGAGATCAATGGCTAGTTTAGAATTCGATGCTTTAGGTAAACCTGCTACCGTAGCCCGATTTAACACAATACTGGGAGCATGATTTTTATACATTGGAAAACGGGCTGAACCTCCCATACTATTGCTCCTTGATTTCAATAAAACAGGAGGGTTCGAGTTTGAAGAAGGCGACGGTCTATTTTCAGAAGCTCTGATAATTCTGAATCCGGTATTGGATTCATTGATGTTATTTTCTCCACTGTCAAACGATGAACACCTGGCAAGACGTCGACGGCGAGGAACACTTTCCCGGTAAATAAGGGCATCTTCTTCTAGCTTGCGAACAGGTTCCGTACGAGGACATTCTTTAGGAAGAGTTCGAGGGGAGACGGAATTGACACTGATGATACTGTAGTCTGTAACATCGGTTGAGATGCTGTCTAGGAGGGTCCCCTTTTCAAGATGGGGAGATTGTAGCATGACCATACTACTGTCGGCACTACCATTGCTTTCGAACGAGTCACTGCTGTTAGAGCGTGGTCGTCCCGTATTTTCACGGTAACTACGCAACTCCAGAAGTAAACCATGAAGCTCATTGAGGAATTTTTTCTTTGTTAATCCATACCCCATCAAATCCTGCTTAAAATCCACTTCATCGATATCAGGAATCATATCTGCAATAAAATAATAGCCTTCAGCTTGCAATTGAGACACAAACCTTTGGTTCATCTTCATACATTCTCGTTTTTGCTCCGTGCTATTTCGGACACTCGGACTTGCATTCAACATCGCATCTAGCAGTTTAGCAACTTCCCAATCCACAATACCGAAAATCACAGTTGGATTCAAATTGGATCCAAACAGGTTTCGCAGTCTCAAAAATTGTAATCTAGGCGTTTCAACTCCAAGAGCAGATGGAATGGAACTGGTCGACGACGAAAGTGATGTTCGCAGACGAGATAAATGGTGGCTGCTACTTTCAGGTCGAAGTTTTCGAAGAGCCGCATTGTCCCCAGATGAACCTCTCCTCAAATTCAAAGGACTCGGTTCAACAACAGGTGTATCTTCAAACGAGCTTCTTAGTGTTGAGCTTGAGCTCATTGCTCTGCGTCTGAATTCGTGACTTCGGCGAAAGCTGCCACCTTTAGACTCGTCTTGTGTCATGTCGGGACTGATAGTCCTTTCAAACTTCATCTCGGCAACTGGTTTCTCTCTTCGCATCGCATTCTGTTTACTTTCTTTGGCATCTCGAATCAGGTTTTCTATCTTGAGGCGATCTATCGAACGAATGACTCCTATCTCCTCCAACGTCTGTTGAGTGAAATGATCCTCTAACAATAATTTACCAGTGATGCTATGGGAAAGTATTCCTCCTAGCGCTGCCGTATCGATTCCAGAACTGACCAACCATTCCAGCACGTCATTAGGTGAAAAGACTTTAAGGTCATCGATATGAACGCTGGGTGCCATGTGTAACTGATTTACTGTTGTTGCTGGCTTTTACCAGTTTTTAATGGATTGTAGCGTTTACTCCTATTGTGTTCCAGGATCATAATAGTTCCTAGTACTTATCTACCTTTTATCATATGTCGAAAAATCCTTTGGGAGGAGCTTCCATGATTGCATTTGACGATTGGAACAGAGTATTTTCAAACTTCAAATGATTCTAGCAATATTTTTTAATTTTTAATTAAGAATCTTCTTCTGCTTTTCGTTTCAATTGATACTCTTCTATTAATTTCAATTGCTCACTGGTAGGCATTTTCTCATGACTCCTAAATTCCATCGTGAATTCTCCTTTTGCTTGTGTGGAAGATCGAATATCAGTAGAATACCCAAACATTTGAGATAGAGGCACATCACATGTTATATAGGTGTACCCATCTCTCATTGAGGTATCTGCAATTAGTCCTCGACGTCTATTAAGACCACCAACTACGCTGCCCTGATACTCGTCCGGAACTTCAACCGATACTGTCATAATTGGTTCTAAAATCTGCGGAGACGCTTGGAGGAATGCTTCCTTGAAAGCTCCCTTGGCAGCTAATTTGAAAGCAAGCTCACTGGAATCAACAGTATGTGCCTGGCCATCCGTTATCACTGCGCGAACGCCCATGACCGGATGTCCTACCAACAAACCTTTACTCATCTGCTCTTCAAATCCTTTGCCCACTGCGGTGATATATTCGGGTGGAATAGAATTTCCGATAATCCCATTTGTGAATAGAAATGTTTTCCCATCGTTTTCTTTGATCTCTTCTTCGGTAAGAGGTTCCAAGTAGCCAACAACTCGACCAAATTGCCCTGAACCCCCAGATTGCTTCTTGTGAAGATAATTGAATTCCGATCTCTTTGAAATCGTTTCTCGGTAATTCACTTGAGGTGCTCCAGATGTCGTTTCACAATCATATTCTCGCTTCATTCGTTCCAAGTATACTTCAAGATGCAGTTCTCCCATACCGGAAATAACCGTTTGCTTGCTTTCCTCGTCAATTCGGCAACGAAAGGTCGGATCCTCGCGCTGAAAACGCTGCAACGCTTTGCTGAAATTCGCTTGACCGGAAGATTTATTCTTGGGACTAATTGCTAGACTGACGACTGGCTCTGGAACGAACATGGTCAACATGGAGGGATTGAATCCTTTGACATCTGCATCGCAGAAAGTGTCACCACTATTACATTCCACGCCAAACAACGCACATATCTCTCCAGGGCCTACTTCTTGTACTTCTTCCATCTCATCAGCATGCATTCTCACCAATCGCGGAACTTTTACACGTTTACCAGTGTTGGTGTTTCTGATAAAACTACCTCTTGAAAGGGTACCTTGATATACACGAACGTAAGTCAGTTGTCCATATCGACTTTCTTCTAATTTGAAAGCCAGTGCTACGAGTGGAGCGTCTTGGTCGCACGCCATTGGCGTTTCAGCCTCACTCTCATTCAAATCCAAATAGTGATACTTCATGTCTAGCGGAGTAGGAAGGTATGCGTCAACACCATCTAACAGCAATTGAACTCCTCGATTTTTGAAAGCAGATCCCATAAACACAGGAACGAATTCGTTACTCAGAGTTCTTCGACGAATTGCTTCATGAAGGACTTGAACAGTAGGCGTGTCTTCCATAATAAAAAATTCAGCTACTTCTTCATCTACGTCTCCAAGCTTTTCTAGTAGTTCAACTCGCTTTTCCGCTACCATAATCTCCAAATCAGCAGGAATTGGAATCTCTTTGATGATCTGCCCATCAGCACCTTCAAAAACATAAGCTTTCTCTTCTACTAGATCAATAATACCTCGTAGCTCTCCTTCCAAACCGATAGGAATCTGAACAGCAGCCGCATTCAAATGAAGCTTCTCTCTAAGATCACTAATCACACGCCACGGTGCAGCACCAGTACGATCCAACTTATTGATGAAGGCAAGTCTCGGAACTCGGTAACGTTTCATTTGCCTATCAACAGTTATGGATTGCGATTGGACACCACCAACAGAACAAAGAACCAATACCGCTCCATCCAGCACACGAAGAGCACGTTCTACCTCTACAGTGAAGTCTACATGGCCTGGAGTATCAATGATGTTAATGTTGATGTCTTTCCACTTGGTAAAGGTGGCGGCAGACTGGATGGTGATTCCCTTTTCTCGTTCAAGTTCCATCGAATCCATCTTGGCTCCTACTCCATCTTTACCGCGAACTTCATGGATAGCATTGATCCTCCCTGTGTAAAATAGGATTCGTTCTGTCAGAGTTGTCTTGCCAGAATCAATATGTGCAGAAATACCAATATTACGCAGATATTTAGGTTCATTGATAGAGCTAGAACTCATGCATCTCAGCCCTTTCATGTAGTGGCCAGAACTCATTCTACCTAGAAGTTGAGTCAGCATCGTCATTGTGGGACTATCAAACGAGAATTTTCAATCTATGGTTTCCACACAAGCAACTCAAGAAAAGGGGACCGTACCTCCAAACGGAATTGAATTTGACCCAAATCAAGTTCCTTTTTTTAAAGGCCCGTTAGGTGTACTTCGATACGATGGAGGAGGACGAATCTGATGGACCTTCAATACGACCCGATAGAGAAGCCACCAGTAGACGCCTGAGGGGAAGCAAGCTGCATAGCAAATTGTTGTCAGAGCAGTAAGTCAGTTATTTGCATTTTATACAACCAACTGATGGTGTTCAGAGCCGAACTGCTAAGCTCCAACTGGCAAGCAAGATTTCAAACCATGGCAGATCTTAAATTCTCCAGAATATATCCATTAAGAGATCCAGAAAATCGACGAATAATTGTTTTGGAACCTTCGCATTTGGAAAACGTCCATGTTCCTCGAACGAATATAAAAGAGGATTTGGACAAGGCTCTTTTATATACGCTTTTGTTTTTGCAGTCTGTTGCAAATGAACCTCTTGTCATTTTATTTGTACATGAAAAATTGCCTGGATTCAGTGCTAGATATCTTGCCTGGCTTGACAAATTGCACAAAATTCTTCCGAAACAATGCCGAAACAACATTCAAAAAATTGTCATCTTGACGCCTCCAAAACGACTTCGCCAAATTCACTTTTTTCTAAGGCCATTCAAATCCAAAGAGTTCTGGAAGAAAGTAGGTTATGCACATTCAATTTCCCAAGCAGAAACTATCTTGGGTGTACAGAATATTGCTGTCGGGGACTTTTCTTCATTGAATATTTTCAATTCGAATACTTCGCACACCCAATCGAGTGATCAACTAGACAAGAAACTCTTATCTAATTTTCTAGACCCAAAGTTCGACAACGATGAGGAAGTATTCTATAGTTTCAACTCATCATTCTCCAGCAGCTCGAGAGACTCTTCAAAACGGCTAAATATAGTTTTTGGAAGTCCATTGGACCAATACCTTGCAGTCGAAGCCATATACCCTGTACCCAAAGTTATTGTGGATTGTGCAGAGTTTATATTGGCGAATGAAATCGTTCCTGGGGTTTTTAGAATTCCAGGAGATGCTGATCGCATTGCGATTCTTAAGTCATCTTATAATAAAGGAGAAACCCCGCAACTTAGTTGCAATGGGAAGTGCCAGCCTTCCGACATTCATGCAGCCGCCTCACTCCTGAAGTCGTACTTTAGGGATTTACCCCAACCGGTGGTTTCATATCAAGTGTTTGCTCAAGCTCTTGAGAAAGCAAGTGATGAGGGTTTAGATTCTGCTACACTTGCTTATCAACTCGGAGATATTCTCATTGGAATGCAACGAAACAATTTCAATACTCTAGGATATATAATTCACTTTTTGAGTATGGTTGCAGAAAATTGTGAGGTAAACCTGATGGGATCGAAGAACCTTGCAATTGTCTGGGCTCCCAATATCTTCAGATCATCAGATTCAGACCCGGTTTCTCTGCTGATGGAATTACCCCGAAGTGTCAAGATTACCAATTGTCTTATTGCACATGCACATATTGTTTTCCCTCCTGAAATGATAGAAATGATGCCTGCTGCTTCTTATATTTATTAAAAAAAGAATGACGAGTAAACCATATATTTCAAAGCAAGACTTCTTAGTATGTTTTTGACAAGAATCGAATCACCCGCAGGTTTTTATCATTATGAAAAAGCCGACATCGAAAGGGTTCCTTGCGGTGATTTTATATGCGTTATGCACCCTCAGTATTATGAACTTGGTAGTGGTAGAAAACGCGGTGAGTAAGCAGCATGGGAAATCTGTGACCGGTCCTCCTCTGGGCTACGTCAGGTACCCAAGAATACCAACGACAGGCGATCCTGGCCCTGATGACAATCATCTGCATATAATATTCTCATCAGAATGCAACGCATTTCAACAATGGCAGTCCGAGGTTTTGCTAGCGAGTGCGAAGATGGTGAATCAACGGGGAAGAATCACGCGCATTGTAAGTGGTTGTTATGGTGAAGATGCAGTGTCTGATCGACAGCATTTAACTCGACCAAAAGGGGAGCTTGATGAAAAAACGCCATTTCGGCTTTTGAATCGATCAGTGAACGAGGATTTTGGATTGTTTATTACTCCTTCTTTCGAAGGGGCTATGGAATTTCCTTGGATCAATAAACCATATGGAATCCATTATTTCATGCAACATGCAAAGGCTGAACTCGAAAAAGCAGGTGAAACGGTTGTTGCCATTCTAGACCCGGATTTTATCTTCTTGAAACCGTTAACGATGTTTAACAACGACACAAGCGAGATCATTGTGACTAGATTTGCACAAAGAGACAAAACGAATCCAGCACAGTTAGATAGACCATTGCCCGGACGACCAGTTGGACAACGATATGGTCTGGAGGGAAATTGGGTTGAAACCTTCAATGTCAGTCGAATCGCTGGAAGTAAAAGCCCTGCTCTGAAGTGGGACAAGCCGCTAGCTCGACGATATACGAGTGTAGGCCCGCCTCTACTATTAGATATTCAAGATCTCGCAGACCTTGTCCCACTCTGGAGAAAATTCATGCGTCCTGTTTTGCTACAAGAAACTCATATCCTTGCTGATATGTGGGCTTACTCCATCGCTGCTGCGCATGTAGGACTCCGTCATACTCAACTAGATCACTTCATGATATCTCACCCGGGTATATCAGGTGAAGCCTATCCATTTGTGGATGCATGGCCTCGTAACATGTCATGTAGGGCGCCCGTGATGCATAGTCCAATTCCTGTTTTCATTCACATGGCCACCACTTTTAACTCTCCAGATAGAATCATAGGACCGTGGATGTTTCACAAGGGTTTTATACCAGCAAATATATTCGATTGTGATTCGCCTTTATTGAAACAACCTCCCGATTCGATGTATTCACTTGTTGCTGAAAATACCAAAGATACGAAGGTAATACAGAGTGCGTGGCTCCATTGCCAAACGCTGTTCAAAATCAACCAAGTGCTTGTCGCTTACAAACAAAAGTTTTGTTTTGAATTTGAAGCTCGAAAGGTGCTTCGTTTAGGGCAACAGTATGGTGGTAAGTGCAAACGTCATCAGGCAAACAGTAAATGGTGTTTTGACATGGCTGCTGCAGAATACTCAGATTCAGATGATGAAGCCATCATTCGAAAAGTGCTACAATAGTCAAAATTCTTGTCTGAAGAAAAGTAAAATTCAATTTTGAAATTTTTAAACACAACAAAAATCGATTTTTTTAAAGCACTACAAGTAGTGGATGAAAGCCATCATATGATAATTTCTTAATATACAACAGTATCTTGTTGAAAGAAAAGAGCCTGATGGCAATCCGTGAGGTAATCAGAAGCAAGAACATTATGTGGAATCACTCAATCCACATTATATTCCTCCTGATGTAATTTAATTGCATCCCTCGACTTGACAATTATGTCGCCTGCAAACGCCTTCCATGAAGTAGCCACTAAAGCATTTAGAATACTTCAGTATATCAACCAAAATCACCTATTCAAGTACGATTTTCGAGAAAGCAATTCTAAAATCTGATAATACTTTGCCAACCACTTTTAGTGTTGACTCATTTCTCAAAAACAATTTTAAGAGATCTTCGTTTTCGATGGTTGCAAGGTATTTCAGGGACAGCACGATTATCTATGATAGTATTGAATTTCACTTTCAGGTGCTTATGGATGATATAAGCGAACTTCACGTTCTTGTATGGTTTTCTTGGTCGTTATGTATTCGGTTGGCAATAATCTGTCTTACAGGCTTAATGGGATCTCGCTTTTCAAAACAAATTTTTAAGAGTTCCTCGTTGACAA
>Ga0105054_10008865_pt1 | contig 13208 bp, 7 predicted proteins | sample BON02_FD_78091 | JGI IMG/M metagenome (GOLD analysis project Ga0105054, IMG submission 78091) | Freshwater microbial communities from Lake Bonney liftoff mats and glacier meltwater in Antarctica - BON-02 (megahit assembly) | ecosystem: Environmental > Aquatic > Freshwater > Ice > Glacier...
AGGAACTGGACGCCCTTGTCGAGATCGAGAACGATGTCGTCGGGATGCGGCAGTGGATCGGGCGGTGTCTCACCCTTGGCTTTGGCGTCGGCGATTTCCTTGCGCGTCCGGTCGCAGTAGAGGCGCCAGATCTTAATCTCCTCAGCGATGCTTTGGCGCCGATCACGCTCGGCAAGATCGTAGCGCTCGATGACGTGCTTCTGTGCAAGCGGGTTGCCCTTCATCGCCGTTAGGTACTGCTTCCGGGCGACGGCTTCGATCGCCGTGCTTTCGGTCGATCCGGACGCATCGGTGAGGGTGATGGAGCGGTCCGCCTCCTGAAGCAGCAGCTTGCTGGCAGATCGATCGGCGCCGGGGCCGAAGTCGTCCTTGCGCGGCCGTCCCTTGGGATTGCCCGATTGGCCCTTCTTGAACTGCGTGTGTTTTGGCGGCTTCTTGTAGCCCGTGTCATGGACCACGTCCCGCCGGAGCTCCTGCAGGGATTCCTCGGACAGGGTCGAACCTTCCTCCCGAGGGTCGAGGGGATCGTTCTGGTCCGCCTTGCTGTTGCTCATGCCGACCTCCGGCGCCTGGGGCTCCTGGTTTTCTCGGTACTGCTCGCGGCCTGCGGCTGGGTCGGCCATCGTGCGGCAGCGACGCTCTCGAACGTGCGACCATCGCCATCGAGAAGAGCCTGCTTTCCGGTGTAGGCCTCCCAGCGGCGGATGGTGGTGTCGCAGTAGAGGGGATCGTATTCCAGGAGCCGGGCCCGCCGGCCGCAGCTCTCGGCCGCGATCAGCGTCGTGCCCGACCCACCAAAGATGTCGAGCACGATCTCACCGCGCCGCGAGCAGTCCCGGATCGCATCGGCCACCAGCGCCACGGGCTTGACCGTCGGATGCATGGCGAGTTCGGCCTCGCGATCTTTGCCCAGACTGCTGATGCCGGCATAGTCCCAGACGTTGGTCCGGTAGCGCCCGGTCTCGCCCAACCCGAAGCTGTTGGTGTGCGGCGCGCTGCCGACCTTGTAGACGAAGACCAGTTCATGCTTGGAACGGTAGAACGAGCCCATGCCGCCGTTGGTCTTGTTCCAGACGCAGAGGTTCTTGTGCTCCGAGAAGACCTTCTCGCCGGCGTCCAGCAACTCGCGCATGTGACGCCAGTCCATGCAGACGTAGGCGATCGCCCCGTCCCTGGCGGCGGCCGCCGCGTTGGACAGCGTCTCGATGAGGAATGCTGTGAACTCATTCCGCGACATCTCGCCGGCGGCGAAGGCGAACTCCCGGTGGCGCACCGCACCCAGGCCCGAGACATGGCCGTCAATGCGCACGTTGTAAGGCGGGTCGGTGAAGATGAGGTCAACCTTCTCACCTCCGAGCAGCAGCGCAACGCATTGCGGCGACCTGGCATCACCACAAAGCAGTCGATGGCGACCCAGCTGCCAGAGATCACCAGCCAGAGAAACGGCCACAGGCTCAAGCTCTGGAACACGGTCAGCGGGGTCGTCCTTTGCCTCGGTCGAGGCTTGGCGGGCCTGGTCCAGGGTGAAGTCGATCTCAGCCAGAGAGAAGCCGGTCAGGGAGACATCGAAGTCGAGGTCGAGGAGCGCCTGCATCTCGATTGCCAGCATCTCGGTATCCCAGCCGGCATTGAGCGCAAGCTTGTTGTCAGCCAGCACATAGGCGCGTCGCTCCTCAGGCGTCATGTGGGAGAGCTTGAGCGTGGGCACCGTCTCGAGCCCCAGCTCCTTGGCTGCCAGGACGCGGCCGTGGCCGGCGATGATCTCACCCTCGTCGCTGACCAGGACCGGATTGGTGAAGCCAAAGCGCCGGATGCTGTCGGCAATCTGGCGCACCTGGCGTCGCGAGTGTCGGCGGGCGTTACCGGCATAGGACTTTAGCCCCGAGACCCGGCACATCTCAATGTTGGGAGTAGATAGGTGCATAAAAGTCGGTTCCCCTTCGTGATGGTTGCTCTCGTTCCATTGGGACCGAACCATCATCACGAACCTAGGGGCACGATCTGTGCTCTACAATCGGCAGGAAAACCATAAGATGAGAAGAACTCAAGCAATACTGATGATTTATAGGCGATTTGAACCCGGAGAATTATTTGAAGGCCGTTTGAAGGGTCATCGAAGGGGGTTTAAACGTTTGGGCGTTCAAACGGCACATTTCCGGCCCTGAGAAAATATCGTGCGACGCCCTGAAATCCGGGTCGCGAGCCCGTCGGTGCTCAAAGTGCTGCCAAAACGACAATGCCGTCCTGCTTTCGCGCAACCTCATCCCACATCATTGAGGTCGGCTACTGGCAAACAGCGGCAGTTGCCCGTTTACGGGCAGTCCCGTCCCGGGTCATGACACCGCCGTCCCGGTAAACGACAAGGTCATCCCGCTTTACGGCAATGCTATCCCGCCAAAACGCAGCGTTTTGCGGCCAGATTTCCCTGCTTCTAAGCTGGGAGCCCGAACCTTGGACCGGTGATGAAACAACGAGGTCTGGGCTAACTTCCTGATATCAGAGGTATATTTCCGCAGCTTCGCCGAGAGAAGAGGGCGAAGTGGGAAACTTGAAATCTCAGAAAAACAGGGAACGAGCGGAGACTGGTTCGCAGTAGTTCCCCTGCACCACCACTCCCTCTCGCGGTTTACGCTGGCGCGTGGAGGGTCCCGCAGATCCCGCGGTTTTCCGCGGCTGTGGCGGTAACTTTGGGTGCAAGCGTTGGACCGGAGACCGTGTTACCGGCCAGGAGACGCCCTCGATCGCCCAGAGTCTCCGCAGAGCAGGTTTTGTGTCCAACGCTTCGACAGAATTGTTGCGGAGGGTCTCAGGCGAACCTGAGCATCCGGCGCTGCGCATCCCATGATGCTGGCAGCTCGGGCCCGCGCCTAAGCGCGGTCACGGTGAGCTCGACAGGCTGCTGGCCGGCGATGATCGCTTCGACGATGTCGGGGGCAAGGAACGCCAGTGGGAGGGCACGGCTCACGTCGCCCTGATCTGCTCCATGGCGACGGGCGAGGTCGCGGACCGATTGCGCTCGCCCGTCTCGTAGCTCTGCGAACCACCTGTGGCCCTGTGTGATCAGGGCGATGAGTTTGGCGTCGGGTGCCAAGGGCTTCTCCCTGCCGGGAATGACGATTCTGGTCTCCACCCCGCGTCGCCGGAACGTGACGGCGCGTTCGATCACCACGGTGGCGTCGAGCGGTGAGCATGCTGGCCGTTCGGCCGACGAACTGCCGTCGATGCGAAGCCTCGCCCGAAGACGATCGGCAGAAACCGTGATCTGGATACGATCTTCTGCCACCGCGATGCGCTCGACGAGATCGACAAGCAACTCGCGTTGGTCGGCGGGTCCTGCCTCGTGGAACTCCTTTCCCAGGTTTGCAGCTCGGGCGAGCGTCCCCTCCAGATCTGCCGCCGGCCGTGCCATCGGGATCACCTTATCCATCAGCAACTGCTGGTCTCTGAGGAGATCGACCATCAGGTCGCCCACGGCCGTCTCGATCGTCGGTCCTGGCAGACGCCATCCGATGTGCCCCGCTTTTGAGGGCGACGTGTAGTAGCGGTAGCGTCGTCCCTGTTTGGTGGCATGAGACGGGGTCAGTCGGACACCATCGGTGTCGTAAAGGAGCCCGGCCAGCAGGCTCGTTTGGGTCCCGTTGCAGTTGTGTCGGCGGGTGACCGCATTTCGAGCGAGTTGCTCCTGGACCGTTTCCCATGTCGTGCGATCAATGATCGCCGGGTGCTCTCCGGGATAGCGCTCACCCTTGTGGGTGATCTCGCCGACGTAAACCGGGTTTGAGAGCAGCTTATAGAGATGGCCACGCTGGAACGGCTCGCCCCCCTGGCGGTCGTTGTACTTGCGGGTTCGTGGCTTGGTGCGCAGACCCAGATGCTGTGCCTCCTCGCAGACGCGCTGCACGCTGCCATGCTGGAGGTAGAGGTCGAACAGCCGGCGCACGACGACGGCCTCGGTCTGGTTGATCACCAGCTTGCGGTCCTTGGCATCGTAGCCGAGCGGAACATTGCCGCCCATCCACATGCCCTTCTTCTTGGAGGCGGCGATCTTGTCGCGGATCCGTTCTGCGGTGACCTCCCACTCGAACTGGGCAAAGGAGAGGAGCACATTGAGCGTCAGCCTGCCCATCGAGGACGTCGTGTTGAACTGCTGGGTCACTGAAACGAACGAGACGTCACGGGCATCGAAGATATCGACGATGCGCGCGAAGTCGGAGAGCGAGCGGGTGAGCCTGTCCACCTTGTAGACCACCACCACGTCGATCCTGCCCTCACCGATGTCTGCCAGTAATCGCCGCAGGGCGGGGCGCTCCATCGTGCCACCGGAGATGCCACCGTCATCGTACCGGGCCTTCTCCATCAACCAGCCCTCGTGTTTCTGGCTCGTGATGTAGGCGGCGCACGCCTCGCGCTGGGCGTCGAGCGAGTTGAAATCCTGTTCCAGTCCCTCCTCGGAGGACTTGCGGGTGTAGATGGCGCAGCGCAGGCGGGAGCGGCTCATGGCTCAGCCCTGTTGAGGCCGAAGAAACGAGGTCCGGACCAGCGGGCCCCGGTGATTTTCCGGGCGATGGCCGATAGGGATGCGTGGCGGCGCCCGTCCCAGAGATAGCCGCCTTCGACCACATCGACCACGTGGGTCGTGCCATTCCACTCCCGCACGAGCCTGGTTCCGGTACCGAGCGCAGGCGGCACGGCCGGCCTGGATCCCGTTTGGATTCCCTCAGTTTCTACGGGTGCTTCCAGGCGACGGCGTGTGGCTGCCTTGAGGCCACCATAGCTCTTGGCCTGAATGGCGTAGGCAAGGGCACCGATCATCAATCGGATGCTGATGCCCTTGGGCGGGTCGGTTCTGAAGAGCGACTGCCAGCGCGCGGCTAGATCGGGACGGGGAAGACTCCTGAGTTCTGCAATCTGCGTCTCGACATTATCTGCCGGGTGTCCTGATGACCGACCCGCGCCCGAGATGGGCGCGGGCCGGGAGAGTGCCGTCTTCATCATGCCTTCCCGCCCTGGACGCGGTAGCGGCGCTCGCCGCCGTTCGGCTTTTCCGAGGTGAGGGTGAGGCCCATGCGGGTCTTCACAGTGCCTGAGAGGAAGCCGCGCACGGTGTGGGGCTGCCAGCCGGTGGCTTCCATCAGCTGGGGCAACGTGGCTCCGCTCTTTCGGCGCAGCAGTGTAAGTACGGCGCTGGCCTTGGTCTTATGTGCCGCTGGCTTCCCCTCCTGGGCCTTGGGCCTGCGTGACATCGACTTCTCGGTCGCGTTGGAGTTTTGGGCATCCTCGCCGCGACGCTTCGAGCGGGTGGGATGCGTCTCTTTCTTCGCTGATGCCGGTGGGTCACCCGCCATCTCGCTTAGGCCGATTGCGTCGAAGCCTGCTGCGGCGATGACGAGACCGAGCGGCTGTTCGCCTTCCCCGGAACGCCATGTCGGTGCATCGAGCGGGACTCGGACCTCCTCCACGAGACGCCGCCTGAGGAGACCCTGTAGTGCCTTCTCGGTCTTGGGGTCATCAAGCGGGACGCTCTGGGGCGGAGGCAGGATCATGCGGTCCTCGCGTCCCGCCGCGGTGCTGAGCAAGATACGCTGGGTGTCGTTGAGCTTGATGGTGCGAGCCATATTAGTCTCCGGTGCAAGGCGCCGGCCGATGCCAGCGCTACTACCACCGGAAGCCCGGTAGCTCAGACCGGGCGGACCTTCATTGCCCTGGAGCGAGCGATGCGGGCGGAACCATGCATGCTTCATTTGGAGGGGAAGGCGAGTGATTTCTCAGGGGAAGATTGGGCTGTGAAGGCCGTCCCGCGATGGCCCCAAGGCGATAGAGTCGGGCAGGTCGGTTGTTGGTTACGGAGGCCTGCACGGGACTTCGTGACGGTATCATCGAGCGGATGTCGGCAGGCTCAAGGACTAGCGACGGATCGGGCGACCCGCAAAGACAGGTGGGCCTACACCTTCATGAGCGCCATCTGTATCGCTGCTACAGCCGTCTTCTGGAGATGAGGCCTGAGCCTGATCTATGCAGTCGAACGCCCGCAGGTCGACTTGGCATTGCGCCGACGACCGCTTGATACGCTATGGCAATCGGCAGTACTGCGACTTTTCAATGATCGACAGTTGCTACATCTGACAACATTGTCACAGGTCATAGGGGCTTTCAGCCGTTCGAGAATGTGCCTCCCCATCGTCCGGAATCCTCATAGTGATCTTGGCGGGTTTTCATGCGCTGCTAGCACTCGGGGAACTTGCGTCCTTTCGCAATATCCGCGTAGCGGCTTGGTTCTGCTCGGGTGAGTTCCATACGACGCCCTTGTCCGACGGAGCCGTCAGCAGGACAGTGGTGCAGGGCAGGCCCGCTGCATCGAACTTGCGCGCGATGAATTCGCTCTCGCCGCGGTCATGGCTCGAAATGATCAGCTGATAGCTGTTGAGTTCGACCATGTTGCGCATCACGTCGACAAAGGCCGCGGTATGGATGATGTCATTGTGCTGTAGCGGATCGTCGAGCAGTAGCGCGCGCCAGCGCGACCAAGGATAAGCGGTGCTGGCGGCGCACAGAATGCTGAAGCCGTTTGCGGCAAGCTGGCCCTCGCTCAGCACAACTTGCGGCGGCAGGTCCTTCTTGGTCTCGATGGCGTTCTCCACTTTCTCGCGGTAGCGGAGCGCCATGCCGAAGCTGGTCGCATCGACCCGCGCATCAGCTTTGAACTGGATGCTCTCGCCCGGTGTGCTCAGCATGGCCTCGTTGAAGTCGTCGATCACGGTGTTGAGCGGATCGAGCACCCGCGCGGAAAAGTCGTCGGCCTGTACCTGCAGGTATTCCGAGTAGCGTTTTACCGCATTGCGCGCACTGGTCGTCATCTTAACCGCCGCGCGCGCGGCCTCGAGCTTGGTGTTGAGCGCGGAAAGATATCTTGCGGGATCGTGGACGCCATCCTCTCCGCCAGTTGCACGCATCGACGCGATGGTCTCATCGATTTCGCGCTGGAGCAGAGCATCCTCATTGTATCGGGCAAGCACCAGCTTACGCTCGGCCAGCGATCGCAATCCTGCCAGCAAGGCGTCAAGGACTGCGAGACTGCGTTCGTATTCGGCCTGGCTAGGGATGTCGCTAACACCAGACCGGGTCCACCGCTGCTGCATTTGTTGCGCAGACTGTTCCGCGCCTGCGCGCATCGCCTCGGCGATCGCGAGGTTACGCTGGGCGGTATCGAGAGCGGTCTGTTCACGCTGCACGGCCGCGACCGCGGCGCTGGCGGCTTCGGTCAGCGTTGCGAGCCGCGCGCGCGCGGATTCGGCTTGCCGGCGCTCCGAAGTCATCCTGGCCTCGAGGTCGGCGATCGTCGCATCTGACATATTGCGGGCCGCGATGCGGTCGGCGCAAGCCGCATCCTCAGCCTGAAATTGCGACAGCCGGGCTCCAAGCTGGCTGTCCCGCGCGATCAGATCGTCGAGATCGGCCGTCGCCAATGATCGCCGCTCAGTCGCTGCAGCCGCACCTGCCGCGAGCGTTTCGAGCCCCGCCTCGGCCGTCGCCAGCGCGACATCTGCGTCGCGCACACGGGCAGCGGCCAATGAAGCGAGATCGCTGTCTGGGGATACTCCAAGTGTCTGCGCAATTGCGGCGCGAGTGTCCGACACTGCGTCCGCGGCCATTGCCGCCGCCTTCTCCAGCTTCTCGACTGCTCCTACCTCAGGTCGAAGGCGATTGATCTCGGCACTCAATGGAAGGCGCAACGTGGACAATGTCTCAAGGGCTTCATCGGACTGGGCGAGACGGCTGTCGCTATCGGACGCCGCTGCCTCGGCCAGCGCCTTGAGCATGCCCGGTTCGAAATGTGTCTGGCAGACCGGGCAATCGGTGTCGTCTTCGTGTAGATGGCTGGCGAGCTGTGACAAGGCGGCGCTGATCGCCGACGCATGCCGATCGGCCTCCGCGCGTTCGCGCTCTGCTGCAGCAATCCTGATTTCGAGATCGGCAAACTGCCGCTCGAGCGGGATGAGCACGGACGCCGCACGCTCCGCAGCCCATCGGCCCTGGGCAAGTGCAGCGTCGGCGGCACCGACTTCGGCCTCCAGATCGAGACAATCCGCCATCGACTCGTTGAGCGCTCGGGCTGAAGCTGCAAGGCTCCTCAACCGCGCAACTTCGGCAACCGCCTCGCCATGCTGATTGATCGTCGCATCGGCGTTTTCGATCGTTGTGCGATGCGCGGCGATTGTGTCACCCAATGCCGCACGATTCGTCGCATCGGCCGCGAGAAGTTCGGCCAATTGCGCGCGGCGCGCGAGATCGATCCGGGCTGCGTCGAGCACTGCGATATTCTGATTGATCGTGGCGATCGCGGTATTCTGGGTGGAGGCGGCATCGTTCGCCGCGTCGGCGAGCGGTGCCGCGCGGTCCAGCCGCGCCTGCGCATCGCCGATCTCGCTGCGAAGTCTCACCAGGCTGGGATGGTCGAGCCTAGCTTCAGCTTGGCTTACCGCAAATTGCGCCGGGAGCGTCGACAATGCCTCCAGCGCCGATTTGCGTTCGCCTGAAGTGCGCAACGCCTCGCCGATCCGGTCGCCCAGCACTGCGAGACGCTGACCGACATCCTCGCCGGTAACAGCGACGGGCTGACTGCCCACAAGCTGCTGGAAATCGGCTTCAAGCCGGTCGATCCGGCCGGCTACCTCGTCCGCAGACAGAACTCCGGTCGCGCGTGCGGCCGAGCGCAGCCGCTCCAAGCGGGTCATCCATCCCTGCCAGTCCGCGATCTGACGGTCGAGCATAGCGACCGTCCCTTGCTCCCTCTCGATGCGCCGAGTGAACGCTGTGACGGTCGGTCGGCCGCGCAGGCCTGCACGGATTCGCTCGAGCCTGTCGATGCCGCTGGGTCCCTTGAGGGCCTGCCACTGATCCTGTGGGTTGCGGCTCGTAAATCTCTGCTCTGCGGCCTGACCAAGGAAATGTGTGAGGGCGAGATAGGCCCCCAGATCATTGATCGCGCGTCGGTCAGGTCGCGCGAGCTGCGTGATAATGTCTGCCATCGCGGTCGCGCTAGCGGCGCTGCGCTCGATGGGATGGCTCCCCGAGAAGGTCAACGATACGCGATGTGAGCCGGGCTCGGCCCCGCGCCGGGTGAGATAGTCCTTCTCGGCGAGGTTCTTGCGGCCCTTTTGCAGATATGGCTCGAAGCGCCGAATCTTGTTGGTCAGTCCCCATTCGATTGCGTCGAAAAAACTGCTTTTGCCCAGACCATTTGTTCCGGTCAGCAGAACAAGGCCCGGCGCCGCCGGGACCTCGATCTCGAAGTCTCCGAAAGTGCGGAAATCATGGATCGCAATGCGGGAAAGGAATATATCGCTCACGCTTGTCCCCTCCGCTCCCAAGCTTTGACGAGTGCCGCGACGATGTCGTCCGGTGCCTTCTTCTCGTCGAGCGCGATGCGCTCCCATTCGTCGGCAATCGTCCGCGGCAATCCCGGCGCAGTGGCGCCCGTTCCGCTCATTTCGTCGAGCGCTGCGTCTTCGAACTGGCCTTCCGCATGCTCCCATGGACGGGCCAGGAAGGTTCGCTTGAGGAACTCGGCAAAGCTCTCCTCGTCACGCTGCGCATCCTCTGGCCGCAGCCAGGCAAGCTTGCGGGCGACTCGGTCATCCCGCTCGACCATCAACGCCAACGCCCGCCATGCTTCCTGCCGTTCACTCGAGCGAGGTCCCAATAGCATCAGCTGCAGGTCGAGAGTCTCATTGGTGCCTAGATACGATCGCGCGACGACACATTGATTGCGGCACCGCCTGAGCGTTTCGAGCACCGCCTCTATTGTCGGAACGTCGGGAAGGACGCCCAGCACGACATTGAATCGGTCGATTCGCATCGCATGGCTTTCCGCCGGCAGATCGGTTGGGCTAAGCGAGGTCGATTTGGTCGACCCACCATTGAAGGTCGAACTGGACAGCTCCGCGCGATCCTCGGCCTTGAGATCGAGCGCCAAGGCCGCCTTGCGAAGCCGATCCGCGAAGTCCGCCAATCCTGGTGACATGGTCAACTCATCCGTCATGCCGCGTCGCCTTTCACGATCGCATTGTTCAATGCCTCGAAATGGCGCGCCTCGACGGCGCCCAACAACGCGCGCAGTTCGGCGAGACCAGCCTCGACCGCATCGGAAAAGTCGCGGCTGATCGACATGATCACCGGGCCCGAGCCGTCGGTGTCACTGAGCGCAGGCTGATCGGTCTCAATCTGCGCGAAGGGTCGCTCGGCGATCCGGCTGACCTCAATCGCACCCTTTACGACAAGAATGACGAACTGCGTCTGCCACATATAGGAGGCGGCGCACAACGACATGTCCCTTCCGTTGATCATATCTGCCGCGCAGCCATGCCCAGTCCAGACGCTGTCGCCATTCCGCCACCGGACGAGGTTGCCCGGCCCGGCACTCTTTGGCGAGGTTGTCTGCCATGCACAGGCGACCGCCAGCGCGACCGCCGTTCCGCGAACAATGGCGTCCCATTTGGTAGGACCCACCAGGACTTGCGCAGCTTCAAGGCTGTCGTCGTCATCGACGGCGCAGATCATTAGCCGGAGAAAATGATTGAGAAGCGCGGAGTCGTCCGTGAACGACGCACGCCAGTCGGCCCATGTCGCGGCCATTGCGGCGCGCACATCAATTGCCATAGCAAGGTTGATCCGGCGACGGGGATCGGCGTTGCTGGCGAAAAACGGCTGGAGATGATCGTTCAGCTGTTCGAGCAGCCATGTATCGAGAGATCGGTGAATCCGTCGGGCAAGGAAAGCGGGCGCGAGCTCCACTGGGTCCTGCGCGGCGCCGCCCGGATTGCCTCCCTGGATCGTCGGCATATCCATACCTTCGGCATGAAGTGACTCGAGACTGAGTGCTCGGACATGCTGGGTCCAAAGGCCTGGCGCGGCATGAAGCCGGCAATTGCCACTATGGCAGGCAACGCGCAGCACGGCGCTGGCGACAGCCCCGAGCGCTCCTGGTCCATCGGGAAGGATGATCTCGAATGGCTGGTGCTCGCTCCATGACCTGACAAGCTGTTCTGCCGAAACCGCGCCGGACCATCGGACACGATCGCCCTCGCGCAGCAACTGCACCGGAATCGGCAGTCGAGGAGCGGAAAGACGCTGCTGTCTCGGCGCGAGTGGGATGTCCGCCTTGCGCGCCGCTTCCTTGAACAAGCACCGGGCCTGGCTGGACAATTTTGGTGCGAGCGTCGCCTCGCCGTGGCGGGCGAGCCACTCCTTATGCGTGGCGTCATAGCTCACCAAGTACTCGGCGAACGGTTCCCGAACGACATCGCGGCGCGGTCCACGCCGAACGATCACGGCATCTGCGGCGACAATCTCGCCGGCACAATCGAGCCAGAAGTCGGCGACTTCAGCAGCCGCGTGGGGAGCATTGGTACGCGTGACCACACCGCATTGAAGATGACGAAAGGAGCGTTGGGCATCCCCTTCGCATGCCTTGATCGTAAGGTAGGCGGCGAGCCGGTTGAGCGTTGCGGTCGACACGTCAAACAGTTCGGCGTGCTGGGTCTGAAACGTCAGCCGCACGCCAAGACGCAGCTGCTGCGCGACGGCGGCGACAAGGCCGATGTCGGTCGCTATGTTAAGCAATTCGGCATCATAGGCCGCCAAAAAGTCGAACCGCGCACCCTTCGTATCTTCAGCTCGAGCACGCACGTCGATCGCTGCGAGGATTGGCTTCAGTTCCGCAACTCCGGGATGTTCGGATGTTAACCGGATCATGCCCGCATGGTCGAAGCTGCGCGCTCCGGCTGCCACGAAATCGATCAGCCCGCCATCGCCAGCCCCACTGATGAAGAAGCGGGGTGTCGGTCGACCTTCGAACTCGGCGACCGGAACTCCGGCGTCGGACCAGTAGCTGGCGCTCTGTATGCCAGCGACGGGTTCGCGCGGCTCGAGCCCAAAGCCGACCGCCAGAAAAACCATGTGGAATTGTTCGCGAAGTTGTTCCGCGGGGGCTGGGGTCGGAGCATTCAGGTCCTTGAAGTCGACCTGATAACCATCCGCGACGGCGGTAAGCGCCGTGACCTGATGGCGCAATCGCCGCCCCAGCCGGGGCGCGAGTCTTACCGTAATGTCTTCAAAGCCGAGCAGGACATCGTCGCGCACGGAACGGCATGTTCCGGCTTCCCAGTCGAGGATTGGTAAGTCGGCGATGGGGTCCGTCGTGTCATGCGCCGGCCAGTCGTAGATATGAGGATCGAGCCGCCGCCGATCGGTCGCCGACTGGAGGGGCAGCAGCTCCGAAGCCGATTCGAAAAGCACGACATGGGACCCGGATGCCAGCGCGGCAGCCGCTGCGGCGGCAACCCCGGCCGCGCCACCCCCGATGATCGCGATCCGCGGGTTGGAATGCAGATAACCGAGCTCCTTCAGTGCATGCACCAGCGAAAGCGCGCGAACTTGCTGCGAATAGAATGTGATGCGCCGGTCGAAGGCGCCGATCACGAACAAGTTCGGTCGATCGCGAACCGCTGCGCCGTCGATAACATCTTGCGGGAGTAAAGGCTCAGCCAAGGTATATCCCAGTGTGCCGAAGGGAGAGTTTGAGCAGTGAAGCTACCGACCGTTCTTGAAGTTCTTGATTATCCGCCTCCCTAATCCGTCGATTGTCTCTGACTCCTCGCCATTGTCGCTCACCACAAACACTGCATTCAGCGCTGCGTGAAAACGGTCACGCAATGCGGCTTCACTAAGCTTTGACGGTTCGACCACTCTGCGGCCAGCAGGGAATCGGGAAGCCGAGCGCTTCGCCGACACCGGTATCGCGATCAGCAGGGAGCGTTGCGGGCAGCCCGTGCGGCGGCAAGACTACGAACTGATCGTGGAGTTCGGCTTGGTCAACCGCCTCTTCGACAGGCAGAACACAACCGACTTGTGCAAGAGCCCCAAGCAATGCCCCCCCGATTTCATTAGCTCGACAACGACTAGATGCGCCACGCCGATCAGCGGAAACTCAGAGGTTCATCCTGCACTCCTAAACTTCTGGTAGCAACCTTGCTTGATCCGCAGTAGCGAGACACTCCACCTTTAGGCAGTTGCGGAGGACGCTCCCAGGTGGTCGTGTCGCGAAGGTGGTGGAAATATGAAGGTGGCGTAATCTCCGGGTGAACTGAACCCACCCAACCGGCGGCAGCAACCGCCAAGGAGATCACGCCATGAAGAACAATACCGACACT
>Ga0105054_10008867_pt1 | contig 13207 bp, 8 predicted proteins | sample BON02_FD_78091 | JGI IMG/M metagenome (GOLD analysis project Ga0105054, IMG submission 78091) | Freshwater microbial communities from Lake Bonney liftoff mats and glacier meltwater in Antarctica - BON-02 (megahit assembly) | ecosystem: Environmental > Aquatic > Freshwater > Ice > Glacier...
ACTAAAGCCACATTAAAAAGTATTAAAAAGATTAATGTTGTTGCAATGCCTTTTAAAGATAATGCGAATGAAGTAGAAGCAGAAAAAGCACAATTAGATAAGATCTTAAAAGGAAAAGAGTATAAAAGTTTAATGCGTTTTACCGAAAAGAAGATGAAAGTAAGTTTGTATTATACTGGTGAAGGAGATGCAATTGATGAACTTATTGCTTTTGGATACGGAGCAAAACAAGGAGTTGGAGTTGCAAGAATTTTAGGAGATAACATGAATCCTTCTAAAATTATGAAAATGATGAACGATATAAAATTTGATACAGATGGAATCAATCTAGATCAGTTTAAAATGTTATTGAAATAAGAATTACAAAAACATTTCATAAAAGCCCAAAATCTAAGCTAGATTTTCGGCTTTTCTTTTTAACGAGCCATTAACAAGGAAATACCTTAATTTTCTTACTTTTGAAATCTTAATACCAATAGTTATTTATGAAACCTCAAAAGTTCACTTTTATAATTTGTATATTTTTCATTTCTCTCGTTTCTGCACAAGTTGATCCACAATCAACGTATAGAAAAGAGAAAGATAAAGTACACGCTTTAGAACACACAAAGCTTACTGTTTCTTTAGATTATAAAAACAAACAATTAAATGGCGAAGCATGGCTTAGGTTAAAGCCCTATTTCTACGCAACAAACAAAGTAACTTTAGATGCAAAAGCTATGATTATTCATAGCATTCAATTAAACAATAAAGATGTTGGTTACAATTACGACGGAGAAGAATTAATTGTAGAATTGCCAAAGGCATATACAAAAGATGAAGCTTTTACACTGTATATAAAATACACAGCAAGACCAGAAAAAGTAAAGCAAAAAGGAAGTTCTGCAATTACGCAAGCTAAGGGGTTGTACTTTATTAATGCTGATGAACTGGATACATCAAAACCAACTCAAGTTTGGACTCAAGGTGAAACAGAAGCAAGTAGCTGTTGGTTTCCAACGATTGATAGTCCAAATCAAAAAACTTCTCAAGAGTTATATATTACGGTTCCTAACAAATTTAAAACCTTATCAAACGGAACCTTAGAAAAACAAACAAACAATCAAAACGGAACAAGAACAGATTATTGGAATTTTAAGCAAAAACACGCACCTTATTTGTTTTTTCTAGGTGTTGGCGAATTTGAAATTATTAAAGATTCTTACAAAAATATTCCTGTAGACTATTATGTAGAAAAAAAATACGCTCCGTATGCAAAAGATATTTTTGGCTTAACTCCAGAAATGATGGAGTTTTTCTCAAAAATTACCGGTGTAGAATATCCTTGGAGTAAATATAGTCAGTTTGTTGGTAGAGACTATGTGAGTGGGGCGATGGAAAATACTACCGCTGTAATCCACGGAGAAAAAGCGTATCAAATGCCAGGACAATTAATTGATGAAAATGTGCAAGAAAATACTATTGCACACGAATTGTTTCGTCATTGGTTTGGTGATTTGGTTACCGCAGAAAGTTGGAGTAATTTAACATTAAACGAATCTTTTGCAAATTATAGCGAGTATTTATGGAGAGAACATAAATACGGAAAAGACAATGCGGATGCTCATTTATTAGAAGATGTAGAAGCATACAAGCAAGGACAAAATTTCGATAAACATCTAGTGCGATATTTTTATGGAGATAAAGAAGATATGTTTGATGCTGTTAGTTATAATAAAGGTGGAGCAATTTTACACATGCTAAGAAATTATGTTGGAGATGAAGCTTTTTTTGCGAGTTTAAAATTATATCTAACAGAAAATGAATACAAAACAGCAGAAGTACATCAATTGCGTTTAGCGTTTGAGAAAATTACAGGAAAAGATTTAAATTGGTTTTTTAATCAATGGTATTTTTCTAAGGGTCATCCAAAAATTCAAGTTTCTTATGATTATAATACCTTGGAGAAAAAAGTTGCTGTCAATATTTATCAAACAGAAGGCGAGTTTCAATTTCCTTTAGCTATTGATATTATAGAAAATGGTAAAGCAATTCGTAAAAATGTTTTTGTTGATGGTAAAGATGCTTCTTTTGTTTTTTCGTATTCAGAAATTCCAGAAAATATACTAATCAATGCAGATTGAGTTTTATTAGCAGATTTTACAGAAGCAAAAACAACGAAACAATATTTAAGTCAGTTAAAATACACAACAAATTATGGGCATAAAAGAGAAGCTATTTTAGAAATTGTAAAGCTACAAGATGATAAAAAAGTTTTTGAAGCAATTTCTACCGCTTTAGATGATCCGTTTTACAAGATTAGAATTTTAGCAATAGAAAGTATCGATTTATTTGATAAATCCTATAAAAGAGATGTTATTGACAAAATAAAAAAAATAGCTTTACAAGATAAAAAAACATTGGTGAGGGCAGCAGCTATAGAAACTTTAGGAAAATTAACCGATCCTGCAAATTTACCAATATTTCAAGAAGCTTTAAAAAGTAAATCATATAGCGTTTTAGGAAAAACGTTGGTAGCTATTTATTATATAGATAAAGCCTTAGCAATAAAACTATCAAAAGAATTACCGAATGATGTTAGAAAAATTATTGCAACACCATTAACAAGAATTTTTATTGAAGAAAATGATGAAACAGAATTAGAGTTTATAGCACAAAATGTGTTGGCAGGTATGTTTTTAAATAATGACGCAAGAATACAGTCGCTTTATAAAAGTGCTTATGAGAAAATAGCTAAGAGCAATAATACACAAGCAATTCAGAATTTAGTTGATGATATTATAGCGAAAGGAATTCTGTATAAGCAATTTAATTTTGACAAAACTGCTATCAATTTACTGCAACAAATGGTTGATTTTCAAAAGGATAGTGGCGCTTCTAATAGAAATAAACACATACAGATTATTAGGACTGGTTTGACTCAGTTAGTAAACTAGTAAGAAGTCAGATTTATAATTAAATGACTTTGTTTGTTCGAGCCTTTCAACTACGCTCATGATAAACTAAAGTAGAGAACTCATAAGATTAACTTCCAATTATGCACCTCAACTGCGCTCTATGTGACAATCTTAGAGTTTTAATATTTTTTAGACAGTCTCTTATTTCTTATATTCATCAAAAGTTCCGTCAGAATAAAATACAACAATACGTTGTATTTTCTTTCCAACTTCGTTGTCGTCTGCTTGTTTCACTTCAAAATGAAGGGTAGGAGTAGTTTCAGTTTGTTTTTCTACTATTTCTTTCGGAAAAGTTCCTTTACCATTTAGCAACCAATAAATATCTACATCTTTAAAGGTATTTGTTACTTTTAAAATAAAATCTAGGCTTGGTTTATTTCTGCCAGAAATAATATGAGAGATACTAGAACGCTGCACATCAATTTTATCTGCGAATAATGAAGCTGTTAAATGATGGTATTCCATCACTTTTTTTAGCCTTGTTGTAAAATCATTTACGTTTACCATTGTAAATTCAATATTTATTTACAAATGTAAACAATTAAATTGAATTGTTATCATTTCAATTTAATTATTTATAATATAACAATTATTAGTTGAACTAAAGTTTTAATTAATTATATTTAAAATATTATATTTTAGCATTTTACAATAAAATTATAAACACTATTTATAGTGTTTATAATTAAATTGAGTTTCGTACTTCACCTAAGGAGTAGTTGTTAAAATTATTATTACAATTGTAGCATAATAAAACAATAACACAAATTACAATTGTAACAATCATTAAGTTTACTTTTGTAAAAAAATAAGGAACAAGCTCAAACAGAATTTGTATTTTTGTGAGATATTTTTACAATGGAAATTTTAAATACACATGTATTAGAAACAATATATAGTTCTAAAAAAGAAACTACTCTTTTTGGAAAATGGATTCATTATGCACATATTTCTCCTTTGTTATCGAAATTATCAGAAAAAACAGCTGTGTCAATAATTGGATATTCAGAGAATAAGGTTCCTATTCATTCTGTACAATTTGGTTCTGGAGCTAAAAAAATCCTTATTTGGACACAAATGCATGGAAATGAAAGTACGGGAACCAAAGCATTGTTTGACTTTTTTAATTGTATTTCAACTTCTGATAATCCTGTTTTTAAAAGCATCTTAGAAGAATGTACCCTTTTGTGTATTCCGATGTTAAATCCAGATGGATCGTTAAACTACACGCGTGTAAATGCTCAGAATATAGATTTAAATAGAGATGCCGTAGATAGAAAAGCTGTAGAAAGTAATTTATTAAGGAATGTTATAGAATCGTTTAAACCCGATTATTGTTTTAATTTACACGATCAGAGAACAATTTTTGGAGTTGAAGGAACACAAAATCCGGCTACAATATCATTCTTAGCACCATCAGAAGAAGAAACAAGAAAACTTACAGACGGTAGAAAAAAAACAATGAACGTAATTGTCGCAATGAATAATTTGCTACAGAAAGTAATTCCCAGCCATATTGGTAGATATACAGATACGTTTTATCCAACAGCAACTGGTGATAATTTTCAAAAATTAGGGTTCAACACGATTTTGATAGAAGCGGGTCATTTTCTCAATGATTATGATAGAGAAGAAACAAGAAAATTTAACTTTTTTGCTTTAGTTCAAGGCATTTTTCATATTGCTACTGCTAATAATTACAAGGAATACTTACCCTATTTTGACATTCCTAATAATCAGAAAAACTTTTTTAATATTATAGAAAAACCAGTAAACTCATCTGTTGGAAAAGGATATTTATATGTAGATAAGGTTATTAATAATCAATTTATAACTGAAGTTAAATTAGAAAAAGAAGGCAACCTTGATAACTTTTTAGCGCATGCTACTAAACCTTAGTTTTATAAATATTTTTCACTATTTTTCTTTTTCTTTTAAATATAATTCATATTTTTGACCTATTAATTGAATAATATTTAAAAAAAAATGAAAAAGTTTGTTTTAGATGAAATAGATCATCAAATACTAGATGTATTAATTGAAAACGCCAGAACTCCATTTACAGACATTGCTAAAAAATTGTTAGTTTCTGCAGGAACTATTCATGTTCGTGTTAAAAAATGGAAGATGAAGGAATTATACAAGGTTCTACATTAACTCTTAATTACGAGAAAATGGGCTATTCTTTTATTGCTCATGTTGGTGTTTTTCTAGAAAAAACATCCATGACTCAGAATGTAATTATTAAACTGAGAACAATTCCTAATGTTACTGTAGCCTATGTAACTGCAGGAAAATATAACATTTTTTGTAAAGTAAGAGCTAAAGACACCAACAATGCAAAAGACATTATTTATGCGATTGATGATATTGATGGTGTAACTAGAACTGAAACAATGATTTCTTTAGAGGAAAGCATTAATGATAAAAAAAGAATGATGCATGCAATTTTTAAAGAACTGTAAAAAAACATTCACAATATAATCCGAATCCTTATCAACGTATGATAAGGATTTTTTTATTTTAGACACTTATTAAATACGTTTTATGAAACATTATTCAAAACTTCCAAATTTAGAAACTACCATTTTTACAATAATGGGTAATTTGTCTAAAAAACACACCGCAATTAACTTATCTCAAGGTTTTCCAAATTTTAAAAGCGATCAGAAATTAATTGACTTGGTTTCAAAAGCAATGAATTCTGGTTACAATCAATATGCGCCAATGCTTGGCGTACTAGAATTAAGAGAAGCAATAGCTCATAAATTTGATGATTTATATCAATCAACCTACAATCCAGAAAACGAAATTGTTGTTACTGCTGGAGCAACACAAGCTATTTTTAACATTATATCAGCATTCATAAAACCTTTAGACGAAGTTATTTTATTTAAACCGGCGTATGATTGTTATGAACCTGCAATTGAGTTAAATGGCGGTAAAGTTGTTTCAATGCAATTAAATTATCCTGAATATAAAGTAGATTGGAATAAAGTAAAAGAGGCAATTTCAGAAAAAACTAAAATGATTGTTATTAATACACGACAAAATCCAAGTGGAACTCTTTTTTCGAAAGAAGACATGGAGCAATTGGAGTTGATAACAAACAACACAAATATTATTGTTTTGAGTGATGAAGTTTATGAACACATGGTTTATGATGGATTAAAACATCAAAGCGCTTGTTTATTTCCGCAGTTAAAAGAGAGAACTTTTATAACGGCATCATTCGGAAAAACGTTTCATAATACAGGCTGGAAAATGGGGTATTGTTGTGGGCCAAAAGAATTAATGAAAGAGTTTATAAAAGTGCATCAATTTAATGTGTATTGCGTAAATCATCCAATCCAAATTGCTTTTGCTAAATATATTAGCGAATCCAACAATTACAAGCAATTGAATTTGTTTTACGAGCATAAAAGAAATACTTTTTTAGAAGCTATTAAAAACTCAAATTTTAAATTTACTCCATCTAAAGCAACTTATTTTCAAGTATTAAATTATAGTGCCATTTCAAACGAAAATGATCTAGATTTTGCCAAAAGATTAACCAAGGAATTTGGTGTAGCTTCAATTCCGCTTTCGGTTTTTAACGCAAATAATTTAGATGAAAAAGTATTGCGTTTTTGTTTTGCTAAAAAAGAGGAAACATTATTAAAAGCAGCAGAAATTTTAAATAAATTATAATTAATATTACTAATAGAGTAATGCATTGTACGTCACTTTTTATTTTTAAATTCGCAGGTACAATTAACCAAAATAATACATGATTGCTCAAATAAAATATACAAAGACTTCTCTAGAAGTACCAAAGCTTTTAGAATTGTATAAATCGATGTTAAAACCTAGATTAATAGAGGAGAAGATGTTGATCTTATTACGTCAAGGTAAAATTTCTAAATGGTTTTCCGGAATCGGTCAAGAAGCTATTTCTGTAGGTGTTACATCTGCTTTATTAAAGGATGAATATATATTGCCAATGCATCGGAATTTGGGTGTTTTTACTACTAGAGAAATTCCTTTATATCGATTGTTTTCACAATGGCAAGGAAAAGCAAACGGATTTACAAAAGGTAGAGATCGTAGTTTTCATTTTGGAACGCAAAAATATAATATTGTAGGAATGATTTCGCATTTAGGCCCGCAATTAGGAATTGCAGATGGAATCGCTCTAGCACATAAAATTAGAAATGAGCAAAAAGTTTGCGCCGTTTTTACGGGTGAAGGAGGAACAAGTGAAGGAGATTTTCATGAAGCACTAAATGTAGCTGCAGTTTGGAGTTTACCTGTTTTATTTTGTGTAGAGAATAATGGCTACGGACTTTCTACGCCAATTTCAGAGCAGTTTAAATGCGAGCATATTGCTGATAAAGGAATTGGCTACGGAATGGAAAGTCATATAATTGACGGAAATAATATTGTAGAAGTATATACCAAAGTTTCTGAAATAGCAGAAAGTGTTCGACAACATCCAAGACCCATTTTATTAGAGTTTAAAACTTTTAGAATGCGTGGTCATGAAGAAGCAAGCGGAACAAAATATGTTCCTCAAGACTTGATGGATGTTTGGGCGGCAAAAGATCCGCTAGAGAATTTTCAAGCCTATTTAAGAAAAGAGAAAATTTTAACAGAACAAGATGAAGTTCAGTTTAAAGAAGATATCATACACGAGATTAATGAGCATTTGCAATTAGCCTTTGATGAAGAATCAATAAAAGTTGATTTAGAAACAGAAATCAATGACGTTTTTAAATATTATGAGGAAGAAATTATTAAACCATCTTCTAAAACAAAAAAAATTAGGTTAATTGACGCCATTTCTGATGGTTTAAGACAATCTATGGAAAAGCACGATGATTTAGTTATTATGGGGCAAGATATTGCCGAATATGGAGGAGCTTTTAAAATAACGGATGGATTTTTAGAACAATTTGGAAAAGATAGAATTCGAAACACACCCATTTGTGAGAGCGCAATTGTTTCTGCTGCTTATGGTTTATCTGTAAATGGAGTAAAATCGGTGGTGGAAATGCAATTTGCAGATTTCGTTACTACAGGATTCAACCCTGTTGTGAATTTATTAGCAAAATCGCATTATCGTTGGAATCAAATTGCTGATGTTGTAGTTAGAATGCCTTGTGGCGCTGGAGTTGGAGCAGGACCATTTCATAGTCAAACCAATGAAGCGTGGTTTACAAAAACTCCAGGATTAAAAGTAATTTATCCAGCATTTCCTGCAGATGCAAAAGGATTATTAGCTTCTGCGATTAATGATCCAAACCCGGTATTATTTTTTGAACACAAAGCACTATATCGTTCTGTTTATCAAGAAGTTCCAGAAGATTATTATACACTGCCAATAGGTAAAGCGTCTATTTTAAAAGAAGGAAATGATATCACCATTATAAGTTATGGAGCTGGAGTTCATTGGGCGTTGGAAACGTTAGAAAAGAATCCAGTTATTTCTGCAGATCTAATCGATTTAAGAACCTTACAACCTTTAGATGTTGACGCCATTTATACATCCGTAAGAAAAACAGGAAAAGCAATTATTTTACAAGAGGATTCATTATTTGGCGGAATAGCCAGTGATATTTCTGCATTAATTACAGAAAATTGTTTTGAAAGTCTAGATGCACCCGTAAAACGGGTTGGAAGTATAGAAACTCCAATTCCGTTTGAAAAAGAATTAGAGAAGCAATACTTGGCAAAAAACCGATTTGAATCAATTTTAAAAGAAATAATCGCTTTTTAATTATCAATAAGTAGTTACATCATTTTTCTTAAGTGAAATTAAAATCACTAAAGAAGCTAATCCGCAGATAAAGAACCCAATAAACAAAGGAAATGCTGTTTCTGTAACATAACTACCGATAAACGTAGCAATAGGTACAGCCATAATTGTTGAAACAAACCCATTAATAGCAGAACCAACGCCAGCAATATGACCAACAGGTTGCATTGCTAAAGCACGTAAATTCCCAAACAAAAACCCAATTGCAAAGAATTGCATTCCACAGAAAATTAAAAAGATTGTAATACTGGGATTTGGCTGATTGTAAAAGAGAATTCCATAGAGTAGCGGTATAAAAGTAAAAAGTATGGTAAATACCGTTACTAATTTATGCATACCAAATCGCATTACAAATGTTCCGTTTAAAAAAGTAGCGAATCCAACAGAAATTGCCAATCCAGCAAATATGTAGGGAAACTCATCCGTTAATCCGTATTGGTCTTGAAAAATATGTTGAGAAGCACTTAAATAGACCATAAAAGCACCAGTTATAAAACCAGATATTAACGTGAAAGCAATGGCTTGTTTGTGTTTTATAAACTCTTTTGCACCATCAATAAATAAGCTGAATTTAAACTTTGTTCTTTTTTCTATCGGTAACGTTTCTGGCTGACGTTTCCATAACCAAAAGATAATGAAAACTCCAATCACTAATTGACTGTAAAAAATAGCTTTCCAACCGTATACATCTAAAATAATTTTTCCAATTGCAGGAGCAACTACAGGAACTAGAATAAAAATAACGACAATAAACGACGTGATTTTAGCCATATAATTCCCACTAAAACTATCTCTAACCATAGCAATACTTATAGTTCTTGGCGCAGACAATCCGACTCCTTGTAAAATTCTACCAACAACCATCGTTTCTATATTTGTTGCATTAACACAAATAAAAGTAGCAATCACAAATAAAGCAAACCCCATATAAATAACAGGTTTTCTCCCTAAGCTGTCAGAAATTGGGCCAAAAATTAATTGTCCGAATCCTAATCCTAAGAAAATCATGGTTACCAATAATTGATTGTCTCGAGTATCTTGAATTCCGATTTCAATTCCGATTTGATCTAAAGCAGGAAGTAAAGCGTCAATCGACATCGCAACGATTGACATTAATGATGCCATTAAAGCAATAAATTCTATTCTAGAACGCTGTTTGTTTTGCATTCGGCAAATTTACAGTTAAGGTTTTGTATTATGGTTGAATAAAAATAGAATATGTCAATCGATACATTACAAAAACATATAGGAGAATCTATATATCTCTTTTAGACAAAATTTTAAAAGAGTGTATACAACTGTTAACATCCATTTTAGTTTCTTGTTGTGTGGTTCTTGTGGATGAATTTTAAGTGTTTATATTTTTAATGAAAGTTGTTTGGAGACCAATTGTTCTTATTCAAGAAGTATAGCAGGTTGTATTGTTAAATTAACTATTTAACATAATGTAAATTATAATACAAATATATAGTAATTTCTGTATAGCCGTATTTCAGGCTATTTACACATAATTGTAGATATAGTGCCTTTAGGTCTATATCGTCAACAATTATGTTAAAAGCAATTACGGCTAATTAACCTCTAGGTTTATTTGATAGCTATAATTTAACATTATGTAAAATATCCCAGAGTGTTTATTCTTTCATTACAGTTTTGGTATTCGGGTCATTAAACATTCGTGTTTTTGTTTATCGTTAATTTTAATATTCTGTACAATTGTTCAAGTTTTTTTAAATACGAGATTTATAAGAAGCTTCTCGTTAAACATTTGTAGCTATAATTTGACATTATGTAAAATTGCCGCCTACAAACGCTCGATTGTTTATTTAAAACATAATTGCTGATGCAATCATTTTTAAAACTCAATTATCCATCGCTTGCCACCGCCAAAAAAAAAGCTAACCTTTTAGAGTTCTTTAAAATTTATAAATTCAATTAAAATATTGCTGTAATTTTTTTCTAAATACATTTTCGTTAACTTTCCACAAGAGTATAAAATTATTTTAATTGGAATGCTATTTTAAACGAATCATCCACAGGATCATCCAATTAAAATAATCTATACACTTGTTCTATTTAGAACTATTATTGAACCTTCTTTGTTTAGTGCTTTTAATATTATGTTAAATAGACAATGAACATTGTTACTATTAATCTTTCATTATTTTCTTTTTTTCCTTGATAAAAAAAGAAACAAAAAAATCAAGGCTCACATATAATTTTGGAAACAATTGCGGCTCGTTTCTCTATATTTTAGGATAGATTCGAAGTTTTTAATACAATTTTAGAAATATTTTATAATTAGATAAACTAACAATATGTATTGCTAACCCCCTAAAATATTACGTTCCACTTACCTATTGTTTTACCAAAATTTTATGAGGACAAGTTAAAATCGAGATTCTATTTTAGATAATATTTGTAGATCTAATTTGTCTTTTGATAAAAATATTTTACAATGTAATTAAATTGTCCACTAAATTCTCATCAGATCGTGTTCCGTATGGATCTATAGCAATGTAGCTTGGCTTTTCTTTTACGATTATTTTTATTTCAGTCATTTCTTTATTGATTTGACTAGATTCATAATACAAAACCGAACTATCATCCTTCACATTAGATGGATGTGCTGTAAAAACGCCAATTTTAATAGGTTCATTAATAGAAATTTGTTTTAGTTCTCCAGAATCTAAAGTTTCAAGGCGTTTCGATTTTACGCTTACAGTAACTTCAAAAGTTCCGTTTGGTAATTCTTTAGTTGTAGCGTTTTCTATTGCTAAATCATACGTAATTACTTTTTTAAACCAATCGTCTATTAAATGGTGTTGATGTGTTGGTGTAACGTTATAAACTTCATTTAAAAAATCTAACGTAGTTGCTTCTAATTTGGTGCTATTTCTATGGTTATCTGTTAATGTTTTTAGTACATTATTCACTTGGTTTTCTCCAACTAAATCTCTAAGCGCCAATAGTGTAATTAATGCTTTTCCGTAAGAAATATAACTTTGCCCATCTACTTTATAAACTGGTGGTTCTATTTCAGAAGCAAAAGATCTTCCTGAAAAATAACGACTTCTTGCATTTTCGGCTAATGTATATATAGCGCTTTTTCCATACATTTTTTCCATGACTACTGCTTCAGTATATTTTGCAAAACCTTCAATTAATAAAGAACCTCCTGCTACTGGTTTAGAAGATAATGTGTGTCCCCACCATTGATGTGCAATTTCGTGAATGGTTCTTTTTACTACTACATTAAAAGTCTCTTCATCACTTACATCCAACAAATACAATCTATCTTCAACCATACTGATAACGCCTGGATGTGCAAAACCTCCAAAAGGCCAATGTGAAGGAACTTCAGCCATTCTAACGTGATCAAATTGATATGCTCCAAAATTTTCTTGACAATAATCTAGTGTTTGTTTTATGCTTTCTTCAATATCATCAATATTAAAATCATGATTTTTATCATAAAACTGCTCAATAGCAACACCTTTATAGTTTATCTTCTTCGTTTTATACTTTGCTGAAAAATAACCTACTTCTGGTGTGATTTTTCTGATAGATTTATAATGAAAATAGTTTCTATTATTTTTTGTCCATTCTTTTAGTAATTTCCCAGAACTAATGGCTGTTTGGTCACTTGATGTAGAAATAATAGTTTCAAAGTTTACTTTTTCATATTTAACATCTTCCATTACAATATGTGCATCCGAACTTTCATCTTCTTCTATTCGTTCTGGTAGGTTTCTTTTTTTACGTTCTCTTGGATTTGAAATTTCTAAACTAGTTGTATACCCTAAAATTGGATCAAACTTGCTAAAACGATTTATATAAGTTCCATTATTTATAATTGATTTATCTTCTTCATAACCTGCAACTTTATTTGTTAATTGAAATTTAAACACAACGGAATCTAGTGGTTGCAATGCTTTTTTAAATTTGAAAAGGTAGATTCCAAATTCTGCATCGTGTTTTATTAAATCTGCATTTTCAATATAAGCTGTATCTAATGTTTTTCTTTCTGTTATAAATACTTGTGATATTGGCTTTTCACTTCGGTTTATTAATACATAATTAGCACTTACAGTATAACTTCTGTCTTTTGGATAAATAGCAACTTCTGTCTTTATTGACGTTGGATATAATCGTTCTACTTCTTCATATTTCTTGAATTTTCGTTCATAGTTTTCACTAAAATCTAATCGATCGTTAGAACTCTTATACTCAGAAACAATATTTACATTGTAAAAAATCAAACTTCCGAAGCCAATAAAGAGTATCATTAAAAATGAGATGCTCAACTTCTGAAATTTTGTCCAATTTGTAAAAAGTTGTTTCATTTTTACAGAAAAACTCGCACCAATTCCTCTATTCCAAATTTTAAATGAAAGTATCGTTAATAGTAACCCGAAAGCTATCCAATAGATTGCTAAATGATTAAACAAGT
>Ga0105054_10008890_pt1 | contig 13191 bp, 20 predicted proteins | sample BON02_FD_78091 | JGI IMG/M metagenome (GOLD analysis project Ga0105054, IMG submission 78091) | Freshwater microbial communities from Lake Bonney liftoff mats and glacier meltwater in Antarctica - BON-02 (megahit assembly) | ecosystem: Environmental > Aquatic > Freshwater > Ice > Glacier...
CCCCCCACACACACACCCCTACGTGCAGGCGCAGCATTTGACGCAGGGCTCACGAACAAGAACCGCTCCTTTATCCTCCGCATCAAACGCAAATAACACCCTTCAATGATGAATAACCCGAATCAGGGCGGACCGACAGGAAGCTTCGTGTTGCCTATCCATTCCTCCGCACGAAACGCACATACGGCCATTCAATCGTGAGCAAAGGCACATAAGGGGATTCAATGATGAGTAGCGCGAATCAGGGGATTCAATCACGAATAAGCCGAATGAGAGCTGAACAAGGACAAGTTTGGTGTTGCATTCTTTATCCTCCGCATCAATCAATCAATCAAACTCAAATAAGGCCATTCAAGAACACCCACTTAGTCCAGTGATGGAGTCGGGTGTTCGCCACCCAAAAAAGAAAGAAAGACATATTGAATAAGTGGAATACAGGATGACCAAACAACAAGCTTCGTGTTGCCTACTGTATCCTCCGCATCAAACGCAAATGTTTCAAAAGCGACCTACCTTTAACCAAAAGAGCCTTTCATTCGACCAAAAGAGCCCTATGTTGATCCACAAGAGGCAAGCTTCGACCGAAAGAGCCTGTTTTCGACCAAAAGAGCCCTACATTCGACCAAAAGAGCCCTATGCTCCAAGAGAAGAGTCCTACCCGCACCAGATAGACACGAGTCTAGTCGTAAGAGCGACGCTAGTCATAACGCAAACTCCAGTCAAATCACTGAAAAGATGAGCCCTACCCGCACCCGATACATTCATGTGTGTGTGTGTGTGTGTGTGTGTGTGTGTGTCATTCTATGAAAACACCGAGTCTAGTCATCTATGAAAACACCGAGTCGAGTCATGACACATTCGACTTGGAGTCTATTGGAAACACCGGACACATTCGAGCTTAGTCATAACACCAAGTCTAGTCAAATCACATTCAAGTCTACTGGAAACACCGGCTCTAGTGGTATTCGACTGTAGTAAAGACACATTCGAGTCATATCACATTCGACTGTAGTAAAGACACATTCAAGTCATATCACATTCGACTGTAGTAAAGACACATTCGAGTCATATCACATTCGAGTCTACTGGAAACACCAGCTCTAGAGGTAACACATTCGAGTGGAGTCATAACATATTGCACCCTACTGGAAACACCGACTCTAGCGGAAACACTTTCGACTCTAGTAAGGACACATTCGAGTCTAGTCATAACACATTCTCGACTCTAGTAATAACATAGGTTCGACTCTAGTGAAAACACTGACTCTAGCAATAACACTTTGGACTCTAGTGATGACACTTTCGACTCTAGTAAGGACACATTCGACTTTTGTGAAAACATCTGCCACTCTGGTGACATGACAGATTTCACTCAAATTGCTGCACCCCCAAAAGTGACGCAAGCGAGATATTCAGATTTCTCGGCCTCTCGTGGTCCAAAACTCGAATCGAGATCTTGATTTAATCCGAATTCAAGTTTGCACCGAGGAACTTGATTTCCTGGATTTTGTGGATTCAAGTTTTGGTTGTCACGGTGTAGCATTTCCATTGGAATCTGTCATAACGTGGATTCGACTCTAGTCATGCAAGGTGGCGAAGACCCATAGGGTGCCTTAGGTTGCAGGTCATTTTTCGCAAAACAGCCAATAATCATAGGGCTCTTGTGCGGAAAATGACCTATACAGATAAGGCATCCTATGACTCTACGCCACCCTGTAAGACCAGGTCTAGTCATAAAGCATTCGACTCTATATCAGTTTCCACTGAAATTGCGACTCCTTCGAAATCCACCAAATCGGAAAACTCAGATTTTTCGGTATCTCGCGGTACAGGTTCAAATAGAGAATTTGGTGGGGCGCGCGGCGGCGGAGGCGCCTCTCATTCAGCCAGATTCCATACGGACAGTTTCACAATAATCATTTTTCCCCAACAAAAACTTTTGATGAGTCATGCTCAAGACTCAAGACCCCCCCTCACGGCCACCCTTGTTGCAGCAAACACCTCCCTTGTTGCAGGCATCACCTCCAGTGTTGCAGGCAACACCTGGCCTAAGACCCTACAAGACACAAGACCTCTTGGTGCTGTGGTCAGGAGGCAGCCACGTGCGCAGGGCATGCAGCGGCAGGGGTTTTGGTGCACAGCACGCGTGTATTTGTTTACCTTCCCACCCATGCACAATTTTGCACCTTACGGTGGCACTCTAAAGCCCCGCAGCTGCTGCGCGCCATCAAGGCAGGTCCCAACGCATGCGGAAAAAAATCCGGGGGTCTATCTATCCGGGAGGGAAAAAATTGGGCCCCAAATGCCAGGAGCTTATCGATCCGGGAGTTTATATCTCCCGGAATTTGGGGCCCAAAATTCTTTCCCACCCTCATTTGGACCTACCCTGATGGCGCGCGGTAGCTTCGGCGCGGTGCACCTTGCTGCCGCGCGCCCGTTTGATTTTGTACCGACATGCGATCAAAAGAGCCCTATATGAGTCACAGTGGCATGTGACTCTCTTTCACAATGGTCAAGAATTTGAGTATCACATGTCTCTCTCATTTGGCAGATTTCGGCGGTGTAGCATTTTGAGTTGAATCTGTGCGGGAATCCCAAGTACCGCTGTGTCACAATCGTCATGTGACTCTCTTTCGCTCCACATATCTATATATATACAGAGAAAGAAAGAGAGATTTGTGTGATCCTATTTGACTCTGTGTATGTCACACACACTCTTAATTTTCATACTTATAGAGTGAGCGGGAAAGATGCATGGGGTGATTCGGCTCTCTTCACTGCAGTTACTGCTGTGAACCCTGAGAAAATCTGGGACCCGACAAAGAGGAATTCAATAAACGATTCATTTATGCCATCGCATTTTTTGAACATGGCGGAGCAAAATCATTTGTATCACTGAATTGTGGGGTTTTAGTACTATTTTAGAAAAAACCGTCTTTCCAAAAACTATTTGAGGTTTCTGGTGTAATGACATTTATAGCATTTCGTCCTTTTGCCTGGGGTCAATGGCAGAAGAATGTGTCGACTTCGCTGTAGTAAATCAGTAAACTTGAACTCAATTGAACATAGATGGCTATTGCAACACCATTGCGCCACCACCTTTGCCACACCTCTATTCAATTGCTGTCGCGCCAACATTGTATTTCTGGAGGTGTACTTGTTGCCGTCGCCGTAGGAATCTTTGATGGCTGCTGCACTGCTGTTGCGCTACCACTGTTGCATTGCCGTTGCAACGCCACTGTTGCACCATGGGATCATTACTGTTGCACCACCGTTGCACCGCTGCTGCCCAGCGTCCAAGCAGGGGCCCCCGCGCGCAGCAGACTCGCCACTTGCGGCACGTGACGGCTCAACACAATGGAGTAACGACACAGGATCAACTAGCGAGAGAGCACCCACGAACAAGATCTGCCGCCGTGCGCCACTAGCGGCAGATCTTGTTCGCGGGCACTTTATCGCTCAACTTGAACGCAATAGGATCACTGACGATGACTCAGACGAACTTTGAATCACTCCGTTACCCCACGAAGAGAAACTCAGGCTGGTAACCTCTGCATCTTTGGGATGCCCACTATCAGGTTTCAACTATAGTTGCACCTCTGTGGCGTTACTGTTGCTCTTCCTTCTTTTTGAAGAAAAGAAGGAAGAGCAACTTCCCCGTGACAAAATCCGATAGCTGTTGCACTGCTGTTGCACTGCCACTGTTAGCTGTTGCACTGCTGTTGCACTACCACTGTCTGCTGAACATCTGTTGCATTACTGTTGCATCGCTGTTGCACCTCTGCTGCCTGGTGTCCAAGCAAGGCCACCAGCGTGCAGCAAAGGTGACTCGCCATTCGTGGCACGGCACGGCTCAATGCAATGACCCCCGGGGTATGATGACGACCCAAAGGAAAAATACTCTGTGAAAGAAGAAGGAAAGAAAGACTGTGAAAGAGAAGGAAAGAAAGATTTGCTAACATCAGCCGAGCGCTGGTTTGAGCATGCGTGCACCTTGTGTGCAACTTGAAAGGCACACCAACGACTCGGCGAATCGCAATTGCTGTTGCACCCAGTGACGAGACCAGCCGCTGTTTGAAAGGGTCTGTTCAAGGTGTGCCGGGAGACTTGGGAGCTGCTTCCATTGGAGCTGCTTCCATTGGAGATGCTTCCATTGGAGCTGCTTTCATTGGAGATGCTTTCATTGGAGCTGCTTTCATTGGAGCTATTGCCTGGCACACACCTACACCCTCAAACATCAACATTGCCCTCCTTGCACAAGCATTCACTTCCCTAAACCGCGCCTCTTCTAGGAGCGCCAACTCCAGTTTCCTCGGTGTGAGTGAATGTGTATGTGTGTGTGTGTGTGCGCGTGCGTTGTGTGTATGTAAACTGGTTGGTGCACACGGGCGCTCCAACTTAAAGATTCGCCGCGTGTGAGAGAACGGAAAGAGAGCCTGCGCAGAAGAGTTTTTCGTTTCTTTTTTATTCGTTCAACTCTGTTTTGCAGTTGCAGAAAGTCGGGTTGCAACGAGGCACATCATAATGTGGAGCACGACATGACGATTCGTTGTTGTATTCATGTCATGGGTTCGGTATTCATATATATGTATATACAAACATTGTATACATATATATATATATGTATAGATAGATAGATAGATATATAGATATATATATGTGTATATATATATATATATATGTATATATACATATGTATATACACATATATATGCATATATATATAAATATATATGTATATATATATATATACATATATGTATACAGCGTTTGTATATGTATATATATATATATATATACATACATATATACATACATACATATATATATATGTATATATATATTATATATATATCCGCACATGTATATAAACATAAAGGTTAAAGTACATATATATGTGTATATATCACACACAGACACACACACACGCATGAACACACACACACATGCACACACACACGAATATGATTCATCGCGGATAATACACAGTATCGAGAGGCATCCACACATTCCGAAATCAGAATGCCCTCCCACACACACCCAAGGAACAAACACTCTCCATCTCTCTCTCACATACTCTCACACTAACTCGCACACACACACACACACACATACATATTCCGAAATCAGAAATGGCCGCGGGGTCCTGATGCAGACGATGAAGACGTGCACATGTCACGGCCCTTGAAGATATTCAGCACGCAGATGTTCTTGCCCACGTTGTCCAGCATACCGCCCTGCCACACATTACATATATGTGTGTGTGTGTAAGGGTGTGCATAATATATAACGAGAGAGAGTGTGTGTGTGTGTGTCCTAATATATATAAACATGCCAAAAGACCGTGCCAGCATCAAAGCACCAGACAACGCAAATCGCAGAATACAACACAATACACACAACACCAACAGTTGAATACCCAAAAAAGCACAACGAACGAAAATAATGGAAACCTGGATCTTGGGGGTGATGAGGAAGCACTGTGACGTGTCGGACTTGGAGCTCCACTCGACGATACGCTCAAAAACTGCCTTCTCGAAGTTTGCATCCATGCCCTGCTCCCAAGCATCATCAGCATCAACTCATGAAATTATCATGCACGCAATTTATTCTCTCACTGCCCACCCTAGCACCATTCTGGATTTTTATCACAAACTCTCTGCTAATCGTGTTCAATATGTACTACATACGTAACGTCGATCAATCCGCATAACTTGTACAAAGACCTGATTGATCTCATCGACGACACGGAAGGGGCACTTGGTGATCTGCTGCATGCTCAGCAGGAAGAGCATGCAGGAGAGGGATTTCTCGCCTCCGGATTGCACCTGTGCTTTAAGCGCCTGCAGCTTCTGTTCTGCTCGGAATTTGACCAAAATGTTCACGCCGTAATTTTTAAAGTCGTCCTCGCCGTTCTCGTGCTTGGCCTCGACGAGTTCGACTGTACCCACATTGCCCAGCTTGGCAAAGTTGTCGCTGAAGTACTCGTCAATGACTTTGATAAGACTGCGTAGGCCGGGCCGGTCACCATGGCCATCCAGCCACGCATCCTTCTTCTTGGCCACCTTGGCAGCATGGTTCTTAGTCGAGTCTTGCAGTTTTGGAATATCTCTCGCAAGGGCCTCGAGCTCTTCCTTAATATCTTCGAGCTCGTGCGTATAGTCGCATATTGCACCAATTTTAGCGATTTCTTCATTCAAGTCATTTAGTGCGTCCTGCCACTCTTTCGCTGTTTCATAATCGCCATCAACCCAAGGCCTGTCTGTCACTCGCAGCGGGGGGGGGGCAGGGGGTTCTTTGCCTGTCATGTACACCACGAGTCAGTGCCCACAATGTGCAACTGGATGCGGGTGCTTGACGTGGCCAATCATGCAAGCGAGCAAAAGAGTATCAAAAGTGTAGATTGCGGGTAAACGGACCTGGTAAAATCTTCTTCAAGTCCTCCGGAGTGAGAACATTTTCGGCTTGCTCTTTCACAAGTTTCAATTTTGCAATCTCCTTCCTCAACGTCTCCAATTTTTGGTGTTGCTGCCAGTAACTCTCAACGTGAGAGAATGCAGTTGCAACCACATACGCACACATGCACAACCACGCATACACCCACACTCACATGCGCACACACACGCACACACACGCACACATGCACACACAAGCAAAAAATGCAAACATCACCCACACGCACACATTCTACATGTTGTCCATTCTCAACATCAGTGTATACCTTTTCGTAAATATCTTGCTTTTCGGCTAACGTATCTGACGCAGCCTCCAAGCGACTTTGCAATTTCACGTGCTCTAGCTTGAGCGGCTCTACCTCAAGTTCTTTGATGAGCAGTTTGAGATTGCTCTCAGCTACCTGTGCCAAACTCAACCAGACTCAATACGGCGTTGTCAAAAAATTGAGAGTGTGTTGTGAACATTTGTGCGCGCGTATTTTGAAGGGGTTGGGAGTCACGTTGTAGCTGCTTTCGTGTGTCAGGTCGCCAAACAAACGTGTCTTGCTTCGGGAAAGATCAAGGCACACACCTTGTCGGTAAAAGACTTGAGTTTTGATGCCTCTTCCAATCGTTTTTTGTTTTTCTCGGCGTACTTGCGCTTGAGCTCGGGCAGCTGTCCTTTCAAATTCTGGATGATAACTGCTGCGTCTCTGATTTCCTTCTCTTTTCTCGAAATCAATTGATCAGTTGCTCTTGAGTCGTACAAGGCCTTTTCTTGCCGCAGTACATTCTGTACTTGCTGCGCCTGAGAGTGCTGTGTGCGAAGCTCCACGTCCTCGCGTTCCAGCACCTCGAGCGTGCGGAGCACACCGCCCTCCGTGGCCTCGACCTCTTGCAGCTCTTGCTTGATGACTTCCAATTTCGAGTCGTCGCCATACAGGATAAACTGGCTAGGTTTTGACGGCTCTTTCGTCACCTGCCGTACTCAAACGTCAGCATTGCTCTGAAGGCACAACCCCCAACACAGGAGAGGAAAAATCCGAAATGCAGGTATCACGACAGATCACAAGAAATTACCCACCGATTTTTGCTTGTTGCCGTACACAGAGAACATAATTCGAAGGTCAAAGTCCGGGGTAATGACGCTCGAGAGCTTGTGCATTTTTTTGCCAGCTCCCGTAGTGACAATGAGATCAGGGTCGTTGATCAGTTTCTCAAGAGTGTCTTCAGTCTTCCTGCTGCCTGTCACCCTCCTGTGCAAGTTCTTTTCTCCACACAGCCAACTCTTGATCGTATCCGATGCTTGTACCCTGCCAGGCACATTATGATTTTGTCAGCACGCACCCACTGTCTTTACATGTCTTCGACTACATGTAGGAAATTGTGCACGATAGTGCAAGCGAGACTGATACCTGTTGATGACAGTGTCCTGAAGGCCGTATTCGGCTTTCTTGGCAGCACTGATGCCCTTGAGAAGGTCGTCGGGAGGAATATTGGAGTGCATGTGTCTCAGGATTGTCAAATTCTTGAGTGGGTGTCCTTCTCCCTGTGCTCCCTGCATTTGGGCCATTTTGGAGTAGTCATGGTCAGTCTGAACAATGAAAGCCATCTTATCTCCAAACGAGAGGGCTGACTCGACGAACATGGCTGATTCCCTGTCCTTACACGATAATTCGAGGCAAATGGGCCCGAGCACGGGCTTCTCGAAGCGATCGGCATTGTCTCGCACCCAATTCCAGGCCTCCCAGACCTTGCGATTGCCGTTCATGAGAGCTTGTTGTTTGGCGCGATCTACGGTCCTGAAGTCCTGGACCTGGAGGTATGATAGCACACTTTAAACATTGCATGCACATGCAGCACATTAACGGTGTCGTGTCTAAATGCTGGGCGGCAAGCGGGGAATTGCCTGTTTATGCCTCTGAATCTTTTCGTTCTCAATGACGCGGAGTTCTTTCTTCTTGCCGTCGATTTGCTGGTGTTTCTGCGACACCTTCTTACTGAGGTCAAGAGTTTTCTGCTCACATGTCACACATAATCAAAGTACATCAAGACAGCAGCATCTCAACATGACGGAAAAACACAACAAGGGCATACTCGAATTCCGGGCAGTATGGGTGCTCAAACAAAGACGTGTACGCGGTATGACGTAGTACCATATTTGCTTTGTTGATGCGATCGCCAAGATCAGCAGGTTCCTTGCCTTGCTTTGCCTTTTTCTCTTTGAAATCATCCAGCTCGGCCTCGATCTTGGCCTTCTTGGTCTCCTGTTGCAACCACAGAGTGTTAGCACAAGTTTTGCTGTGAATGGCATCCCTCTGCGTGCATGTGTGTGCGTGAGTGCGCGTGGGCGAAAGCAGCATGATCACGAAAAACTCACACACCCGATCCATCACTCGTTTGTCATGCTCTTTAATGGTGCGTTTCATGTTATCAAATGTGGTCTCCTCGTTCAAAATTTTTTCCTGCACATAATTCAACATTTGTCAGCATACATGCACCTTTCAGGGTGGGCTTGTCATCTCGAGTCCTTTGCATACCAGCTTGTGTGGCAAGGAAAGAGGTTGTATATACGCGAGCGTGCGCGTGCGTGCACGTGCATAATTGTTTGTGTTTGTACAAGCATGTGTGCAGGCACTTAAATTTGCAGAAGCATGTGCGAATGTTTGTGTGCATATATGTGTAATTACATGCATGAGTGTGCGTAAATGTGTGTGTGTGTGTGCGTGCGTGCGTGCGTGTGCGTGCGTGTGTGTGTGCATGTATATAACATTATACATGCATACATACTGGCATACCCACATTATACCTGCATACATACTGGCACACCCACGCACGCAAGCACGCGCAAGCACGCGCAAGCACGCGCAAGCACGCGCAAGCACGCGCAAGCACGCGCAAGCACGCACAACCACACAAAGTGACGAGAGAACAGGGTTCTCTCAAAACATCATGCTCTTTCTCTCTCTCTCTCTCTCTCTGTCACTCTCTCTCTCTCTCTCGTCTCATTCACACCTTCTGATCATCCAGCTTCTGCATCCATGTGTCCAGTTCTGCAGTGGCTTTACTGAAGGCTTCCTGCAACGTCTTACAGGCTGCCTTGGCCAAACGTTCCTTTCCCCTTTTCTCCTCATGATCCTCCTTTGCAGCTTCCAAATCCTGATCACAACCACGTATGCGTCACACCAACGACCCAATCAAGGTGTCATGGGAGTGCACGCGCGCGCCATTGGTGTATGAAGTAAGGCACTCATTCATGCGTGGGACGTATATGCATATCTCGATGTATGTGCGCACCATTCTTGTGTATGTTGTATGATGCTCATGCATGCGTGGGATGTATACTTGTAAGTACACGTGTACCTTTTGGAGAGGCTCGCACAGTTGCTTCTGGTCATTCTTTTCATCGAGTGCCTCTTTGTATTTGCGATGCGGAATGACTTTCTGAATAAGGCTGGCCTTTTCTGTCATTTCTTGCCATTTTTCTTGCCTGTGTAGCATTAAGTCGTTAAGATTGATCGTCTCTCGCTCTCTTCTTACCCACCCACCCAATTGTTCTATTGAAAAGAAATGTGGCAATACTTACGTTTCCACCAACTTTTCAAGCTCTGACTTCTTGCTTTCGGCCTTTTCTTGCGCCTCCAACTTATTCTCAAGCTCTTTTTTATCATGCGTGACTGTCGACTGCACCAAAGACGAGGGGTTACTTTCCACACAAAATATTTGACAAAGCCAACACGAGCAGACGCGAGTCTTAGAAACGCCCAAGGCCGGGACTCGTAGACGTGGATGGTTTGGGCACGCAACAGCAAGGAGCTTTCACACCTGCGCGCGCCACAGGGTTCCCACCAGAATCCGAGGATAATCCACATTTTTTAGAGATGCGTTGCGGGCCAAAACAGACCCAAAAACCGGAAAATTGAAAAAGATCAAGGGTTTAACAGCTTGGGGTTGCCACACCGCCGCGCACCACTCAAGGTGGCCTGGCCTACCTTCCGGATAATGATTGAATTCAAAAAGAATGTGCGCAATATTTTTTGAGATTTTTTTTCTGTTCCGTGGAACGAGAACCCGAATCTAATGGAGCGAGGCAGCGTCGGGATTGAGCCCTCGAAACTTCGTGCGCCTGTTCTTGCGAATGGTCAAAAAATAAAAGGAAAGCAAACCTGCATACTGATGAGTTCTTCATGCTGGTTTTTCATGCCATCAGCGCCTACCGCTTCTTCTACCTTAAACAACATTTCTGTTGGTCTGCCACAGTGCATGCACAGTCAGTTCGAGCACACACTGTTATTTGGAGTGCGTAACAGTGAGCGTACTGCGTTTGAAACATGCTGGGTGTCTTACTTTCCAGCCAATTGACCAAACTCTTCCACCTTTTCCTGGGGGAGGAAGTGGCAGAGGTTGTCCAGCTGCACGTCGAGAGATTTCACTTTGTCTTTCACATCTTTCTCCTTGACTGACTTCCCATCTATCCAGAATTGGGACAGGCCCTGGCACGGGTAGACGCACGCGAGTGCACACACACAAGAACACACGTTCGTCAGATGCTAGAGAAATAAAAAAAAGAGTTTTTAGGCATGGGGTTCGAATTTAAAGGCATGGGGTTCGAATTTAAAGGAAGCGAGACCGTGGATCTTGTGATGCGGCGCTTGAAGGAGATGACGCCACTTTTTTTCTGGGAATCGTTCAAATCTACCTCGATTTCGCCCACCTCTTGGCCGTTGCGGACATAGTCTGCAGCGCTGCCCCCTCGCGACATCACCTGAAATATGCCATGAAAAATAGACGAAAGAAAGCGCGCAGGAGGACGTAGACAACTGTGTGAGATTTCAGCAAGAGCGCTCAGGCGCATGGCAAGCGGAGGGGCTTTAGCCCCGCAGCCGCCGCGCGCCATTCGAAGCCAGCCGCGATCCAGGGGCGCGCGGCGACGGAACACTTTTGCGCGAAGTTGCCGCGCAGCCACTGGATCGGATCATTGACCTAGATGGACTTTTGGTGGGGTCTAATGTGACTGTGAAACGAGTGTTTTTTGAACGCCGTGAAAGGCAGGAAAATAGCCAAAAAATTCGTGTTGAGCCCAGGCTCAGCTCGAATTTGGCGGGGTTTTGGTGCTTTTGCGTGTTTTCCGGATGTACGCGAGTGTCTGCTTGTGGTGGCAAAATCAATAATTCAAAATCCAAAAACTTGGAAAGCTAGTAAAAGGACAAAAAGAACGCAAAAAGTGGCACCGAAAACTTTGTGTTGCGAGCCCCCCCAGCTCAACTCGATGTGAACATATGGATGCAGAAGCTGGACGACCACAAGGCGGTTGTGTGTGTGCTCGCGTGCATGTGTGTGCGAGTATGCATATAGGTATATTTTTATACACATACACACCCACGCACACACTGATACATTGACACACACTTACGCACATACTCACACACATATTCGCACACGAATGCATTCATGTATCTACATATCTGTATGCGTGCACACACGAACATAAGCACAAACAACAAAAAATTCGAACAGGGAGAATACATTTGATAACATGAAACACAATATTAAAGGGCATCGAAAGCGAGTGACTGATAAGGTGTTTGAGTTTTTCGTCGTCTCGCTTCTTTCGCCCACGCGCACTTGCGCGGCCTTCGACTTGTTGCACACTCATTCTCTACAGGCTCTTGCAACCAAACACAATTCGGCAAAGTAATCACACCAAGACCCACCTTCATGCCGCCCGCCAGGGCGAGGCAGATTGCGCTGACGATCGTGCTCTTTCCCGAACCATTGGGCCCAACCACCAAATTTAATCGCGGCCCAGGCCACACCTCCAATTCGATATACGGCAGAAAATTACGCATCCTGGTCTCCACACGGAAGAGCGATGCCCAGGTGTCAAATCGAGAGCGTGCGCAGGTTCCACTCTCTCTCAATATGCACACAAGAATGAGAACACGCACCTGACGCGCTTGATGTAGGCCCGAGTGGACAGCGCCTGCGTCTGTGACAAAAGCCTCTGATCTGGCGGCGTTAGCTTGGCAGATTTGTGCGAGGACGCACCATCTGCGGAAAGATGGGAGAAATTGGCGTGTGAGCGCAGTGGACACACACGCGTGCACCAAAACATGCGCGCGCACACACACACACACACACACACAAGCACACGCAAACGGGTGCGAAAACACACACACAACGCAGCATGCCATGCACGCCGCGCGCTGCGCAGCGCTCGCGAAAATGAGCGTATCCCGCGAACTAGCCAGCAGGACGCTGTTGCTCCCTCCCCCTTCCGGCCCAGAAACCGCCACGATTAGCGGGCCAAGAGGTGCAGTGGATCTCGCACCGTCGTCCGCGTCGTGGGCCGCGGGCCGCTTCGCCGACATTGTTGTCCAAGCCCTCCTTCCCTTCTCACTGCCTTGACTTGCCGCCCGACCCAATCAATGATGTATGTTCCCTGACAGGTAAATAGATTCAAAAAATTCATTTTACTTATCGTCCAGTACAAATATATAAAATCCTCTTCCCAGAGATTTTATTGTCCGAATCTGATCCTCCGCACAAGATTATGCGGTACGATGTTTATTACTGAACCCAGTTGTCTTTTTGATTTCTAGCTGACAGAATCTGTCATACCGAAATGATTTGTATTGGCGGTGTACCAGTTTTGAAAAGGCATTTCGGCGGGGCCGGCCCTTAAATATTTTACATGATTCATATGGGCGGGCGGACAGGCCCTTGTTCGCGCTTTTTCAAGGACCATGACTCCTAG
>Ga0105054_10008891_pt1 | contig 13189 bp, 12 predicted proteins | sample BON02_FD_78091 | JGI IMG/M metagenome (GOLD analysis project Ga0105054, IMG submission 78091) | Freshwater microbial communities from Lake Bonney liftoff mats and glacier meltwater in Antarctica - BON-02 (megahit assembly) | ecosystem: Environmental > Aquatic > Freshwater > Ice > Glacier...
AAAATTGCTTCTTCGATTTTATGACCCAACCGAAGGTCGAATCCTTTTGGATGGCATCAATATAAAAGAATATAACCGAGCTGAATACCAGCAATATTTCGGTGTTATTTTTCAGGACTTCGTCAAATACGAATTGACCATAAAGGAAAATGTAGCCGTAGGTAAAATAGACCAGATAAATAATATTCCTCAACTAGAAAATGCAGCCGAAAAAAGCCTTGCAGATCAAGTTATTAATGAAATGCCTGCTGGTTATGACCAACAACTAGGCCGTAGATTCAAAAACGGCAAGGATCTTTCAGGAGGACAATGGCAGAAAATTGCTTTAGCTAGAGCCTATATGAAAGATGCCAAAGTACTGATTTTAGATGAACCTACCTCCGCATTAGACGCTAGAGCAGAGTTTGAAGCATTCCAACGTTTTATTGGCCTTACCAAAGGTAAAACAGCCGTCATTATTTCGCACAGATTTAGTACCGTAAGAATGGCAGATAGAATTATGGTTTTGAAAAACGGAAAAGTATTAGAAATAGGGACGCATGAAGATCTGATGGCAAATAAGGCACTTTATTCCGAACTCTTTAATTTACAGGCTGCGGGTTATCAATAATTAAAGTTTGATACAACCTTTCTTAAGCTGTTTGCGTTTAATTACAAAATATCAAAACCATGTTTTACAAAACCTTTATCGCAGTATTTTTGACCCAAATGATTTCATGTGACGGCACCCAAATTGATGCTCAATCTGAAATTGAGGGCGAATGGACACTTAAAAATGTTTTCTTATCAGATGCATATGACACACCCTGTGGCTGGGAGACTGGTGAGCATGAGCCATTGACGATGAATGTTACACAAAAAAATGGGAAATATGTCATTGGAGGAAACTCAGCCGTAAATACGTATTTTGGCTCTTTTGAAATAGCATCTTATAACAAAGACTCAAAAATAGGCACGATTAAGGTAAGTGGAATAAACAGTACTAAAAAAGCAGGTCCAGTTCCTTTAATGAACTGTGAACAGCGTTTTCTTGACCAATTACAAAATGCTACTGATTTTGGTTTTGATGAGGATGGCCAATTAAGTATTGGAAACTTCAGAAATGAAAACAGTCATCCTAGAGATGGTGGTTATTATTTGATTTTTGAAAGAAGTAAATAATCATTTTATCTTTAAAAAAATAAAATTCTTCTAATCATCTATTGGTTTGCACTTATTCGCTATGCTATTGAATAAAGAAGTATGCCAACTTCTTTCCATCATCAGTCTCAAAAACCCTTAAACTACTTCAGATTTATATCAGGGCCTTAACCATAGTGGTGTTTTTAAACCCGAATTATGCATTAGAAAAAACAAGAACATGTAATATTCTTATAATGAACAAATTATATGAACTAAGCTAAAACCCTATGGGTTAGACAGTTTCTAATGCATAATTCGGGTTAAAGTAGGTTTTTGGGAATATTTAAGTATCTTAAATTTACCCGTTTTTATTCCAATTTTAAAAACCATTATTTGGTATAGCATTATGAAGTGGCTTTCCAAACTTGATGTAGTAAAGCCTTTTCATGCCATCAAAATTTGAGTATCTGCCCTATTACCTTTTAGTATTGGAATGTTGATTTTCATTTCAAATTCTAATAATCGGTTGCTTAATAAAACCTATCAGCTTTCATTAGCCATTTAATATGAAATAGAGGCATTTCTATCCATGTCCATTTTGGTCTATATTTTATCCCAAGTTTTCAATAAAGGCATTGAACTTCAATCCGAAAACAAGTTAAGTGTATAATTATGCCCCTCATAGTAAACCTAGATGTGAAGATGGCTAAACGGAAAATGCAGCTTCAAGACTTAGCTGAAAAGGTAGAAATAACGAATGCCAATTTATCCATTCTGAAAACAGGTCAAACCAAAGCTGTACGGTTTAGTACATTAGAGGTAATTTGTCGCGTATTAGCATGTTAGCCTAGAGATATTTTGGAATTTCAGGGATAAACAAGCTAAATTTGATACATAACACTATCAAATATGAACTTAGAATTGGCCATTGCAGAGCTTCAAAGCGATAAACTTCTATTATTTGCTGTTCCCATCTTCTTATTGGCCGCAGGCATAGAATACTATCTTGCCAAAGTTAAATACTCAGACTTGTATGAAGGCAAAGACTTCTGGGTTTCCATTTCTATGGGTATACTTTCTAGCATAGTTGAATTTCTCCCTAAAGCATTGGCATTTATGGCCTTCTGGTTTTTGCATGAACTTAGTCCATTAAAAGATATAGTTCAAAGGCAATGGTGGGCTTGGATACTTTTATTATTCCTAGACGATTTTGCCTATTATTGGTTTCATCGTTTAAATCATGAGGTGCGTTTATTTTGGGCTGGTCACGTTCCTCATCATTCTTCTGTTCATATGAATTTTGGCACAGCACTCCGTCAAGGCGTAGGAGAACGTATTCACAAATTTATCTTTTGGCTCTGGATTCCACTTTTAGGGTTCGACCCACTTATGCTTTTCATTATGATTTCATTAAATCTCTTTTATCAGTTTTGGGTACATTCAGAGCTTGTAAATAAACTGCCGAAATGGTTTGAAGCCATTTTCAATACTCCATCTCATCACAGAGTGCATCATGCCTCCAACATTCGCTATTTGGATTGTAATCATGCTGGTGTCTTAATTATTTGGGATAAGCTTTTCGGCACATTCTCAGAAGAGAAGGATACAGAAAGACCTATCTACGGATTAACCGAAAACATCTCAACGTATAATCCTGCGAAAGTAGCGACGCATGAATATGGAGCTATCTGGCGAGACGTAAAAAAGGCAAGCAAGTTTACAGATAAGCTCAACTACATTTTCAATGCCCCTGGCTGGAGTCATGATGGAGAAGATAAAAGAGCTAAAACCCTAAGGAAGAACTTATACGATAATTGATTTTCAAAACTTCATCACTTCTTCTGGTAATTCTCTAGATAAAAGTAGACAGGAGTATTGGCACTATTTGCAATTACTTATCTTTACAAGATTTTAATATTTCTAACAAAATTTCAAAACCAATGAAAAACTTACTTTTGGGTTTTGCAGTGCTTTTCTCAATGAGTGTTACAGCTCAAAACCTTAGAACACCTGCACCTAGTACTACCCAAACCATCACTCAAGATTTCGCTCTTTCTTCTATTGAAATCAATTATTCACGCCCTTCTGCTAAAGGAAGAACCGTTTTCGGAGGTCTAGTACCTTATAGCGAAAAATGGAGAACTGGTGCTAATGGCCCTACTACTGTTAGTTTCGGACAAGATGTAACTGTAGGAGGAAAAGCTGTTAAAGCAGGAAAATACTCTTTACTAACTGTACCTGGAAAATCTTCTTGGGAAGTTATGTTATGTAAGGATAACATGAGCGTATTCAATTTTAAGGAGGAAAACGTGGTAACTCGCTTTTATGCAGAGGCATTAACTCTTCCTTTTCCAGTAGAGACTTTCACTATTATGATTAGCGATGTCACTAACAATACCGCAAATATTCAATTAATATGGGCAGATCAAGTGGCTAACATTAAAGTATCTACAGATATTGATTCTGATATCATGGGTCAAATTGACAATGCTATGAACAAGGACAATAGACCTTATTTTGCTGCTGCCAGTTATTATTATGATAATGGAAAAGACATTAATAAGACTATCGAATGGGCAAATAAAGCTGCCGATGCTCAGCCAGATGCTTACTGGGTACGTCATTTAGTAGCTAAAGCAAATGCAAAAGCTGGTAACAAAGCTGCCGCAATAGCAGCTGCTAATAAGTCAATGGAATTAGCAAAAGCAGCTGACAACATGGATTATGTTCGTTTGAATGAAAATTTATTGAAAGGACTATAATCCTCCGATATTAGAAACTTGAAAGAAACACCAGGCCAAACGGCTTGGTGTTTCTTTATTTAAATAGAGCTAAAAGCTGGTTTCGCATAGGATCTTGATACCAAGTTTCAATTAAACTGTGATAAAACTATTTAAAAATGAGGTTGAGACCAAGAATTTGGCTTCCTACTTTATTTCTTTTAAAAAAGTATAAGCTGGCAATCCCTCCTTCTTGATTAAGTTTCCTTGAGAAAATGGTTGCTATCCATAAAGTAATTCATAAAACTCATTGCTAAAATAAGCCTCTGAAGGATGGTCCAGTTTGTTTAATGGATTAGTTAAATTCTCTTTATTTCCATTTTGAAATAGTGAAAACTATTTCAGCGTATCTATCTCTTTCATACAAAACGCCAATTTCATTCTTATTTAACTTTACAATATCTGAGTAAGCGGCGTTATCTTTAGACTTTTCGTCTAGACTTTTGTCTATCACTTTTGATATAGCCCACGTTTTACCTTCATCAAAACTAATTCTTAAGGTAAGATTGTCTCTATTATTAGCGTCAGCAGCATTAGAAAATGCAAGAATATGCTTTCCTTTTTTCTTGCCAATGTTTAAAATACTTCCTTCGTTTACTGGGTCCGGCAAATTGGAGTCAAAATAGGTTTTATCCCACGTTTCACCTCCGTCTTTACTTATAGCCACGATACGTTGTTTGATGTCCCCCTTTTGGTTTCGTGAATTTAAAATTAAGCCATTGTTTGAGATTTCGGCTGCCGTAGATTCATTACTTCCCTCTATATCTAGTGATTCACTTAAATGAAAAGTTTTGCCATGGTCGTCGGTATAAAAACCATGGGCAACATAATCGGTGTATTGTTTTTGTGGGTCACCTAACGAATGATTCGCTGCTACATAAATGCGACCTTTGTATTTGCCTTCCTGAAACTGGAATGCATGACCGGGCGTATTTGCATACCATCGCCAATCTTCTTCAAAATTATAAGCTGGATTAGTATTTGGTTGCTTGGGTTTATGTGTTTGCGTCGTAATATTAATTCCATCGCTCCATGTTAAGCCATCGTCTATTGATGTTTTATACCACACTTCACGCAAGCCATTTCCTTTTCTTACCTCGCCTTCGTAGTTATTTCCAGTATTGTAAAAAAGGAAAATTCGTCCTTTAGGAAATTCCTTGTCGGAGTAATCAAGAACTGGTGCTGGATTACCACCTTGTTGACTGTTATAATCAACAACGGTAGTTATATCGCTCCATGTTTTCCCATTATCCTTACTGCGTTTCATCACGATATTGATATCGCCAAAGTCCCCACTTCCATGAACACGTCCTTCTGCAAAAGCTAATAAGTCACCTTTGACATTTTTAATAATTGCAGGGATTCTGTATGATTTATGACCTTCAGTTCCAGAAATAAAAACGGGTATTTTAGATTCCTGTGCTTGAATTTTTATTGCAAAGAAGAACAAGAGTAGTATTAAGTTTTTCATAATGTTTTTGATTTTAAATATTCTTCTAATAGGGTATAACAGTACAATTCTTGGCGAGGTAAATGAAAAGGGCCTTTGAAGAGGTTTCCTTTGGCTGTTTGGGCAATGCTTCCATCTCGGTGTAAATAGCCAAACCATTCTCCATTTTCTTTGTCGTGGAAATGAGTGTAGGCGTAGTCATGCACTTTCTTATGCCAATTGGCATATTTTTCATTGCCTGTCATCAAATAAGCCAAAAGTGTAGCAATAATAACCTCATTATGAGGCCACCAAAACTTCATGTCTTGCCAGTATTCTTGCACAGGTTTATCATAAACATCTCTAAAATACATTATTCCCCCATGCTCTTGGTCCCAGCCACGCTCCAACATATAATCGAGCATTTTGCAGGCCAGATGTATCAAATGAGGGTCATTATTTCTGTATTTGGCTTCATGCAAAATGAACCAAGCCCCTTCTATGGCATGACCGGGATTGAGCGTTCGTCCGTCAATATGGTCAATAATGCTTCCATCGGGTGCTACTTGTTCCATTACGCAGCGAATGTCGTCTTTTACAAAATAAGTTTCTATTTCTTTAATCCACTTACTAATCCATTCGTCGCAACGGTCGTCACCTATGGTTTCCCGCAACTGTTGTGCAGTATTCATCATAATCATGGGTACACCTATGCCTTTAGCAGGGCGAGTGGAGGTATGTTTTGCAGGAAGTATATCGGGAGTAGTAGCGTATTCAATACATTTCCCAAAAAGAAATCTTGCTTTTTGGGCGGCTTCTTTATCACCACTTGCTTTGGCATAAGCGGCATTAGCTATTACAGCAAAGGTTTCTGAGAAATAATATCTTCTTTTTCGAATAGGTTTACCCTCGCGTGTTACATGAAAAAACATTTGTCCGTCGGTATCAAAACAATGCTTATTTAAGAAATCGATACCTGATTTTGCTCCATTTAACCAATTATTGCTTTCACCAAAAGTGATGTTTAATTTGGCTAGCATCCATGCTGCTCGCCCTTGAATCCAAACCGCCTTGTCGTCGTCAATTAAGCTCCCATCTTGGTCACGCATCAGCAAATAACCCCCATGTTCTTCATCAATACTACGAGGAAACCAAAACGGGATGGTATCGTTGAGCAGTTGATTTTTATAGAAACCTCTGAGCTTAACTAAAGAATCGATTGAATAAGGCATAGTATAATAATTTAAACAAAGTCATTTTGTTTAGGCTTCAAAAAGAAAAGTAGCATAATTATGGCCAACAAAACAACTCCTGCTAACATGGCGAAATCGCCTCCTAAATTTCCTTTGTCAGAGGATTTTCCTAAGAAATCGGTAATGACTGCACCTGCAGAAATGCCTGCCAAATTCATCAAACCATAGGCTGTTGCTCGGTATTTTGAGGATACAAATTGACAAAGAATTGGCATATTATTGGCATCAAACATACCAAAGCCAAGGCCAAAAAATACGGCTGCTCCCATAAGGGGTAAGAGTGTTTGACCATAACCTATCAAAATCAAGGCAGGTATGGTGAGTGAAAGACCTATCGCACTTGTATAAATCCTGCCACGCAGATTTTTTTGCACCCATTTATCAGATAATACTCCACCTACTATTACACCTAAAAGCGAAGAAAATGCAATAGTGATTGTAGCAAATGGCCCTGCCTTTGCCATATCAATATTAAGGGTTTCTGAAAAAAGAGTTGGAAGCCAGTTTTTAATAGCCCAACCTGGAAAACTCGGAATAGTGAAATACAGTAATATTATAAGGAATGAAAAGCTAGTTAATAACACTTTCAGGCCTTTTAATAAAGGCTCTTTAGTTGTTGAGGTAATGCTATCTTCTGCTAGACTTGGTTTGCTTTCATGTAAAAAAAGAATAAGTATGAGTGAATAGGCCATTCCTACAAATCCGAAACCTTGAAAAGCTGCTTGCCATGAATAGTTAGAAGCAATAGTAGCCCCAAAGCCACCCAATGCTTGCCCCATATAAAAACCCGTCATGTGTAGGCCAATGGCCAACGACCTAGTTTTGGAAGAATGAAAATCTGCTATTAATGAAAGACCTGCCGGAATGTACAATGCCTCGCTAATACCCATTATACCTCGTAGCCAAAGGAGTTTATTAAAGGAAGTGGCGTGCCCCATTGAAACGGTGACAGCGGACCATACAAAAAGGCTACCTACAATAAGCCATTTACGATTTAACCTATCCGCTATCATTCCTGATACAGGACTCATTAAACCATAAATCCATAAAAAAATGGCCATCAAATACCCAAAATTAGTCGCAGTTTGAAGCTCTGCAATGTCAATTTGCATGGAAGCCTTCATGGTGGAGAGCATTTGCCTATCTAAATAATTTAGTAATGCTACCACCCAAAGCAGGGCTACCACTATCCACGGGTAATTTTTTGAGGTTTTCATTTTTTCATGATGTTAATTTTTCCCATTAAAATATTAGGAGTTCTTACGCCAGCTCTTATTTCTCCACTGGGAATTATTATTTCGTTTTGATATTGTAAGGCTAAAGTTGTTACCGGTACATCAAAGGGAATAGAGTTTATGGTTCCCCATTTGTTAGTATTGATGTTATAAACCAACACTTCTTTGCTAAAGCCAGGGTGCGATGATTGAGTTCTGGTCTTTTCTTCAATTAATTCCTGTTTTTTTGAAGCGTCTTTTTCATCCTTAATTGCTGCCAGTAAAAGTTCTACCTTATGAAAGGTTTCGCCTTTATCACCGCCAAAAAGCACAAGGCTATTTGGATTTATAACCAAGCCTGTACCCGCCGATAGTGCATAAGGTAGGGCACATTTAAGTTTCCATTTTGTGTCGTATTCATATAGTGTATTATAAATATCGCTGATGCCTCTTTCATCTTTAGATCGACCCCCTGCTAAGAAAATTCTCTTTCCCTTACTTAATAATACGGTATGAGAAGTTGGCTGGGGTAGTGAAGGCAGGATTTTCCAAGTATTACTTTTATTACTCAGATCTAAAGACATAAAAGAATTGCTTGTGCCCGAGGCGGTTTCGCCACCTGCTAAATAAACGATGTTTGCTACCAAAGTAGCCGCCGCATTGGCAATTGGATATGGCAAGTCGGCAAGTTCAACAATTGAAGTACTTTGGTTTTTTTCGTTATAATTTATAATAAATATAGACTTTGATAAGCCATTTTCATTTTCTCCACCTATACACACCACCCCTATGGGCGTACTTACAGACGCACTATATGCGAGGTTTTTTGGGAGGCTAAAGGCCTTGTTTAACCATTTAGACTGTTGATGTTTTATGATGTATATCTCACTATAATACTTTTTCACACCGCCCTCCCATGGCATTTTATCTTGGAAATTTGCACCTCCCATTACCAATAAATAATCATTACATAAACCCGAAATAGCACCCGCTAGACCATATTGGTTGGTGGTGCCTTCGGCATTTGGTAGTTGAGTATAAACCGACCATTCTATCTTGTCGATTTTGAGATGTTGAGCCGCAACAAGCATCGTTTGTAAAAAAAGAATAAGAAGTATAATTATTTTTTTTAAATACATTTTTAGGGAGTTTTTGCTTCAATTATTTTGAGCAAAAGGAATCAAAATTCAGTAGTGCCACATCATTTTTAAAAAATTCAAATTGTTCTTTAGTCATGTTTTTTATCGGCAATCTAAACTCCCCACAATTTAGCCCTACTACTTTCATATAAGCCTTGCCAGTAGCTATACCTCCATATTTGCCTAATAATCGAATCATATTTATAGAAGTCATTTGATGATTACGAGCAGTCTCTAAACTATTTTCTTCAAATGCCTTCATTAGCTGGTTATACAATGGTGCTGCATAATTAAACGTACTCCCAACGGAACCTTTAGCTCCCAAAACCAATGCCGAAAGCATATTTTCGTCACGACCCCAAAGCATATCGTATTTATTATTTTTGAAAGTCAAACATGACTGATAATCCATGAAATCTTCGTGTGTGTATTTTATTCCCACAAAGTTTGACATTTGACCATCTATTGCCTGAAGTAAATCATACATAGCCACATTTACTCCTGTCAAAACTGGAATGTGGTAGTAATAAAATGGCATATTTGGCACTACAGATGCTACCTCCATGCATGCCTTAGCGAGCATTTCAGCATTAGCTGGTTTAAAATAAAAAGGTGCAGTAAATGAAATAGCATCTACGCCTATTTCATTTGCATGAATTGCCAATTCTTGGCAATCTGCAATACAAGTTCCACCTAAAAACATCATAAGCGTAAAGTCAGTATCTGCTTTGGTATATATAGCCCAAGCTTCAGCTACCGACTTTTTCTCCTGAATGCTTAACGAGACACCTTCTCCGGTAGAGCCACATATAAATGCCCCTTTAACGCCATTGGCTTTTAAGAAGGCATAATAGTTCGGAATAAGATCTAAGTTTAAAGTACCGTTGGTATGAAAAGGTGTAAAAGGTGCAGCAATTAGGCCCTTCAAGTGTTTTATATTCATCTTGGTTTTAAGAAAAGTTATAAATACGAAGAAAGTAAATTTACTTTCTTCGTACAAATTAAATTGAAAATTTGGATAACTGGCAGTTTGAACATTGTCCATTATTAGTCAATAAGTTTCTGTCTATTGGCCATAACACTTTATAAGCTTCCGATGAACAAAGGGGAGTGTTTTCAAAAATATATCTATTCCCAAGCCTACCTAAACCGTACCATCTTTTACCTTCAAAAACAAACCCATACAAACGCTCATCTAAAATAGCATTGGCAGTCTTAACATCATTTGCTTGATTTGAAAACCCTGTACTTTTTCATCATATTTTGCTCCGTATGCCCTTGCTATCACCAAATTAATTTCTGTGACTGAACCCTACCCTAAAATAACCTTTGCTTCTGCCATCAAAAGGAGCAAGTCTGCATAACGATAAATAGGATAATCGTTGGTATATACTCTTGAACCGACTTTTTGTTCGCCCTGGAATTTATTTAAGAAGCATCCAGCAATTTCAAATTCTGTACCTTTTTTCTGAAATGCTGGCTGAATTGAAGCTAATTTTCTGCTATCTAAATCATTAAATTTATAGTAGGTTACTATTAGTTACAGGAGCTCTTAAAAGCCCACCCCAGTTATCTGCTATTACGTTAAATTGACGTAAACCATAGAGGTCATAAAAGTAAACAATTAGACCCGACTGTGGCACATAACTACTTGCCATAAATCCCTAAGTAGCTTCATTTAGGCCATATCTTATAGCAAAAATAATCTCATATTATTTGAAGCAAAAACCGAACTAAAGCTAGGCAAAAGGCTTAAGCTGGATACATTACCTTTAATATCCGTAAGTGTAGCTAAGGCCGTAGTTGCATCTGCAGTACGTACCCCCTTCCTCTATAACTATTCCAAAATGATACTTCAGCTTTCAACATCAATTAAGCTGCTTTTGACCGCTAAGATTTACTGTTTTAATAACTATAATTTGAACCAAAAGTCGTTACCGAAGCTTTATTGTCTGACTTTATAAGCTTCATCACATCTGCTTCTGAAGAAGCCGGCTTGACCAAACCGGCATTATGGCTTCTAAAGCGGTATAAACGCCAGAAACAAATGCATCAAATTGCTCTACCGATTGCCAATAATTACCATCAGTTATACTACTTATAGGTGCTAAATCAAGTTTATCAGAACGTGCACCTAACCCGAATGCAGGCAGAAGACTTAAAACTATATTTTTGCTTATCTTTTTCATGATATTTTCTTTTTATTAATAATTAAAATGTAACCTGAACTCCTAAAACTAATGACCTAGGAGTGGGGTAAGTACCACCATAGATGCCAGTAATGGAAGTACCATTTGTTGGTACCTCTGCTGAAGGCCTGCTAAACTTGGTTATATTGAAGAAGTCATTGAAGTTACTATAAATCCTTAGCTTGGCTAATTTTATTTTTAAGTAATGTTGTACTCTAAAAGTCACAAGATAAGGTGATTTCTCGACAGGCTAAATAATCTCCTTTTTCATGACATCTAGAATTATTGTCATTTAAACCTTGACCTGCGTAGTTAGCTCTCTTATAGTTTTTCTTAGTTGCTGGGGGCACCTACTTGGTCGGCATAATATACTTGTTGGTATGTCTGCATTTGGGTTTTCAGTTGACCAGGAGTCTTTCTGAAGATCCAAATAATTAAATGCATCTTTGAATTTACCCAACTTCGTTCGAATTAAGTAGTTATAAATGGTATGGCCTAAAGCAAATTCAAGTCGTGGGAAGAGTGAGAGACTTTAACTGTCGTAATACCTTCCGTTGGAGTATTCTGCCCAAAGACCTGGATATCTAAACCCTTTTACCCAAAAGATTCAGCCCCCAACATAGCATTAAAGTTATGGATTCCACCTATCGTTTTGTTGTAATTCAAGATAGCATTGTATTGTTGCTGAACTTGCCTCGAAAAACCACTTATGGCGTTTCTAGTAGTACTACCAAACGATTAAGAATAGGCGAATATATTAGAATAGTTGTACCTGAATAGTTACGAAAATTAAAACAAATAGCCGATTGGCTTTATTTTTAAAGGTAAATTGCAAACTGATTTATAGTGTTCTAAATGTATTTATAAGTCATACACAATTATAACAGCACTTTAATGCACCCCAATGCCTATAACAGGGTAAAACAATAGTTCTAATAATGATTAAGAGTTTTTGATAATTGAGCATTATCGATTAATATGTGTTACATAATATGTCAAATAATATAAACGAAGCTAATTTTAAGTCTGTTGTTAGTAGCTCTTTAGTGGATAAAGTAGAGGCCAACTTGGTAGAACTATTGCAAAGTCGAAAACTTAAAGTAGGAGATGTTATACCAAAAGAAATTGAATTAGTAGAGTTACTTGGAGTAAGTCGGACGGTCATTAGGGAAGCATTAGCACGTCTCAAAACCATGGGGCTTATAGAATCGAAAAAGAAAAAAGGAACGGTCATTACAAGTCCTGACATTTTTGGTATAATGGCCAAAAGCATGAATCCATATATATTAGATCAGGATACGCTAAAAGAAATATTTGAGATCCGATTAGTACTAGAAATTGGAATGGCCGATTTTATCTTTCAGAATATTACAGCACAAAACATTGAAGAACTTCATGAAATAGTCAAAAATGAACCTGATATAAGCGAATCTCATTTATTCAACATAGAGCATGAAATTGCTTTTCACGGAAAGCTCTATGAAATTACTAGGAATAAGACCATGAAAACTTTTCAAAAACTGCTCTTACCTGTTTTTGATTATGTACATAACAGTGGGCTTTTAAAGAGGCCTTACAAAAAGAAGAAATTTGTTTCTCACAAAGGTTTAGTTAATATTTTAGAAAACGGAACACCTAAACTTTTTAGGAATGGTATGCGAAATCATTTAGAAAATCATTTTGGGCGATTGGTCGAGAATACTTAAATAATACCTTGTCTGTGATATTTTAATATGGACTTAAGAACTTCATTTTTTTTATATAACTGTACAATTTATAAGCATTGTAAGAAATAACGCTAAACTATTTCACCAAAAATAATAAGCCATTCGACTTTCTCTTTTAATATTAGTAGAGAAGCAAAACTACCGCAATAGCTGCCGTGAAAAAGTCAATGTTATTAGCTGAAGCAGCTAATAACATGTATTATGATCGTTTGAATTAACCCACATTGCAGCTACGTGGAGGTAACTATCTGATTGTCATTAGTTTTGATTTTTTTGAGTTTGGATGGGGTCACTACAACTTTTCTTTGCCCGAAGGCTTTTTGTTTATAGCCCAAT
>Ga0105054_10008892_pt1 | contig 13188 bp, 11 predicted proteins | sample BON02_FD_78091 | JGI IMG/M metagenome (GOLD analysis project Ga0105054, IMG submission 78091) | Freshwater microbial communities from Lake Bonney liftoff mats and glacier meltwater in Antarctica - BON-02 (megahit assembly) | ecosystem: Environmental > Aquatic > Freshwater > Ice > Glacier...
CAACACACCGCAACACACCGCAACAAACCGCAACACGCTGCAACACGCCGCAACACACCGCAACACACCGCAACACACCGCAACACACTGCAACACACCGCAACACACCGCAACATACTTCAACACAGATGCACTCAACATGTGTACAAAGAGAGTGTCTCGCTGCTCGTCACCTGTCATGCAGCCCCGACTTAACCTTGAGCCCAATCAATGTCACCCCTACACCGGATAAAATAATACCAGATTCATGCGGGTGCAAGTTATCAAAGTTATCAAGTCCTGATCAATCACCACTGGTATCTACTGCAAATGAATGAAATCTCGAATTTACGTTAGATTCTATAGCTAGTCTACATAAAGCGACACTTTCATGAAAACTGTTACCCTGAGTACCCCAGTGAATAACTTCTTCAATCATTTGTGTACCACTGACAGTACCTTTAACAAGTAAATAAACGCCTGGTGATATAATAGCCCCATTTACACCTCAAGGATCAGGATTCGGCTGGTTTGGTACGTGGGAACATTTCACTGGTATACCAAGATATTCTCATTTCGCTGCATTCAAATGAATCGTCTGACACTGTACAAAAAATATTATGATAAAAATCCAGTTAAAATTCATTTTTTAATTATATTTGAACTTATAATTATATCTTTATATATATTCGTCATTCGAAAAGGATATTTCATCTATCGATAAATTGCCAAATACACTTTATTGTGTCCGAATAGGTTTATTCATATACATAATATGTAATGTTGTCTTCTCTAGATGAATAAATAAACAGCATTCGGGTTCTATATTTTTTGAAAAGGAAGTTTCAAAATCAGGGCAAAATGTAAAATATCCGCGATTTGTGTCTATTTTAGACTGAATATTGCCAAAAATACATGCATCGAAGAAAGACGAAGACAATATATCAGGCTTTAGGAGATCAAATAATAAGAACCAAACTATACAAAATACAGCCACGGTCGTTTAATCGAGATTACATAACAACAGATTTTCAAATTATATATTACATATAATGCGATAGAGTATTTTCCAGATGCACAATCAATGCAATAATTATGGCATGAAAGAATGAAGGAATATCGAGACACGAAAAAAATTTCATTCTATAGATTTTTATGAATATATATCGTGCAAATGGTATTTTGACAATTGCAAATGTATGTATAAAATATATTTAATCAGTTTATTTTGAAAACTCAACTTTATATTCCATACACTATCAAATTTGAAATTGTATTGTATATGTACGTGTTGTAAATGGACGGCCGTCTACTATGAAACAAAACATAAATTCCCCAGATGCAATCATTATATATTATATTATTCTTCTTCAACGCTGCTAAATTCCGAAGAAATTCATATTCTTGTTGATAGCCTTAGTAGCTTCAAGTGAGGCGAGTTCTTGCTCATTCATGTCAGTCTTCTTCAAGCAATGGGCACTGCATTGAATGCCTGAAATAACTGCTTGAGCACTTTCGACAAACATCTCATCAATATCACGTACTTGCTGAGCCACTGCTTCGACTAACTGGATTGCCTTCTCGTCGATTTGCTTACTGGTCAGCGTTTTTTTGTGCTCATCATCATCTTCGTCCGTTACTAAAAGACACATGATAGCCATAGTCGGCACACCCAGACGCTGCTTGGAAAGGTCAAACACAGGCATTCCAGTCACAGGATATAAGGCTTCTCCAACACCAATAGTGGCAAATGAAATGTCCGTCTTGATATCTTCATTATCATTTTCGTCAATATCATCGTCGGACTCAGGCGAAGGAGAAGGAGAATATCTCTTGCGCCCACCGCCTCCTCGAGTCGCACCACCTTTGGAAGTCGCAAATCCACTTCGTATCTTGATGCGATCACGAATCGGAGTCGTCAAGGTAGTAAAAAATGTCCCTTTCTTTGTCAAGTTACCGACTACAGGAAATAATCCACTGCTAGGCGGGGGCAGTGCCTTTTCATCTTTTATTTCCATATCTTCCCCTGTCGAGGTCGGCAACTCCTTGATTTCAGAGCGAATGTTATCTTCCTTAGTTTTCATAGATTCAATTCCTTTGGTATCAAATCGAGCGCTACTAGCCCCGAGTAGAATAGAAGCCATCTCGAGGGTACCCGTGACTTTATTCTTGTTCCATACACCCGTACAATCCTTGATCATTTCATTGTGGGCACTGTAGCACCTATCAGCATACGACATACCAAAAAGCCCAGACGAAGTAGACGAAATCTCAAAAGCACTATGTCCATAGAAATTTTTCATAATGACGAAGGGATCACCAGCCCTCGCAAGATAAAAGCGAACATAGACGGGAATCAAGGTATTTGGTGTGAGCCCCTCTTTGGAGTGAATGAGTGCCCACATCTTGGCATCAACATCAATCCAAACATGGCCATTGTCATCGAGAACCGTATCCATGTCAATCAAGTCGCCTGTTCCCTTGATGCTTCCACCAGCAAGTCGAAAAGCCTTTGACCACTCTTCGAAATATTCAGGACTATATAATTTGATAGACTTTTTACCCACACCAATCGTGACATAGAGACAACGTGCTTCCACACTGACAACCCTGGCATCAAAGCGTGTATCATTCACAGAGAATCCCAAAGCCTGGTTCTTCTTCATGCCTTCGCGCGAACAACCCTTCTTAATATCATTAGCATTCGCCGGACACACGTCAGCACAAGCATCTGCACCATAGCTACCATTACGCTTACTATCATCCCAAGCAAGCGGCTCTTCCTGTGCCACGAGATTCATGATCTGACCATCGTAACCAACCAAGCTACCAGTACCTTTCAGAATCTCAATACCCCTTTCAAAGAGGAGACACTTTTGACGTTTGTACTCGGAAAAAGGACGGACATATTTAATGGAATCATGAAGGGCGCGTTCCTTCTTAATATTTTCTTCATGTGTATTCTCTGGAAGCATAGCAGCCATGACAGGAACATCCAACATTTCCTCATCCAAATCCTCAATTTTTACTTGGAATATATTTTGACTCGATACGTCAGACATGCTCTTGCTTGATATAAATTCTTTGTGTTTGGCTCTGGCGTATTTATAGACCTCGATCCAAAATAGAATCTCATGTATCTGATAAATAATTCTATTTTTGGTAATATTATTCTAGATTTTCTCCACATGTCAACAATAATAATTGTTAATTTTTAAATGTCAAATTTCTCATCTTAAAATCAATCGATATTAAAACTATGAAAAAATTGAAAAATAAAATAAGCCTAAAAAAATATATATATAAACACAATAGTTTTTCATAACGAAACATTTCGACTTTCATCGGCCATGTTTACCAGAATCATAGATCCTTTCAATAATCAAGCATGGAATAAAACACCACAGAGACATGCAATTACGGCATATATTCCAAAAACGGAGTCGATCACTAAAAAAAAGAAAAAAAAACTCACTTCGAATGCCAACACTTCATGTGATGAAGCATTTGCTGATGTATCTGACACTTGGACCATCAAGACTGAGCAAAACGAATTTGATAAAGGAATACACCAGCCGGAAATCGATATTATCGAAGTGGATGATTTTGTCATGGTCTGACTTTGAAGTAATGATAAAATATGGCATTAATCGAGATGAAATTGCAGTGGCATTTATCACAGTATTTTGGAATGTTTTTAAATTGCTCTACAACACTCACAAGTTTGTGTGGGTATCGACTGCCAATAATTTAATTTGTTTCAATGATTTATTAAAATCTAAAATGTTTCGAAAGGCATCTTGTAAACCCACGCAATCGGCATAGTTCCCCGAACCTCTATCTTGAACGATTTCATTTGTTCGTATGTCCAATAAATGCTTACAAGGCACTAGACCCATCGTCATCCTCAGTACCTCCAAACACATACCCCATTTGAGATATTTTTACGTGCCTGCCACGTGAAACTGCCCGAACTACAGATTTGAAATCAATAAGCTCTATCAACACAAATCCACAAGCCAATACAAGCTGTCCGAGTTCTCTATACAGCTTATCACAAAAAAGGTTGAATCCTTGATTATTCCAGTCATTCATACTCCATGAATACGCAAGAGTCATATACTCGAAATATTCCATATTTGATTCTATAGAGTTACGTGTAAATATATTTTCCACCCAACGTGGAAACTTCTCATGCAGAATATTGAATTCATTTGGATCTACCATGCGTGCAATGATGGCTGTAGCATATGGATCCATGAGAACTAGAAGTTCTTGCCTAGTATTAGTTTCCAACTCGTATATGTCATTGACTCCAAATACTCCCCTATCATGAAAATTAATATAAAGTTCCTTTTCATTCGTTGTTTGTATAGATTTCCAAGGAGTATCCGAAATCATATTCATGATTGGACTTTACCAAATTTCAAACTGTATAAATAACCATTGTCTCGTCCAAAATAGAATTGTCATGTATTCTGTCCAAAAAATCCTCAGGTATATATTCACATCAAGACAATATATTTTCCCCATTTATTTTGTCTACCAAAAATATCATATTGAATCGAAATCATTTTTGAAACCGAACGAAAATATCATGCGTTTTTATCACAAAATGTACACAGGCCTCTTGTCGATCGATACATTCACGAATAGACTCTCACGGTAAGCTTTGCGGAAGATCGACACATTGGGCATTCAGGCAATGATGTCTTCATAATTTTATCTGCCACATATGAAGATATGTTAGTGCAATGTGACATAAACCAAATCTTGAAAATGTGGAGAATATCATCACTGTAATGTGACACAAATACAACCTCAAAAAAAATTATATCATCGTTATACCTGCACATGCGCTACACACGCAGAGGTGTCCACAAGGTACGAAGCATGTGGTTTTCGGAGATTCCATACAAAGTAGGCATTCATTCATATCTTCATCATTGCCACAGTCGGTCTTTTCTTGAATTAAGTCATGTGAAGCTGTAGGTGTTGGCAATTTTTTTTCGGATTTAATGTCGGTTGAATCTTCACGTGGATATGCGTTAGAAAAAGTTACATTGCTCTTAGACTCTGGAGCCCCAGCAGCATCACCTTCCGAATTCAGACCCAATTTGAGTATTACATTTATAGTTTTCTTCTTGATGCGACGACATTTTTTCGTGCTGGATTGGCCTGACTTTTCAATTTCTTCCTTTTCTTCTTGGGCCAGAAGATCTTTCGAAGCCGCATCTGATTTTTCATGAGCAATTTTTTCCAACCTTTTTTCGTGCTGTGCTTCTTCATGTTGGTATTTCTTTGAATTTATTTTGTCCAGCTTGGTCATTTTATATGCACGAATTGCATCACTTAACAGGTGTAGTATTCTCTTGATATTTTTTATATCGTTGATTTTCATATCATTTGTTTGATCGTTATTGTCTAGAATTTTTTGTATAATCTTCATGGCTTCGAGTTGTTCGTTTTCTGCATCGTCATCGACAGCCAAATCAAACGTGAAATCATGTTGCTCCAGCTGAGTGGCAATCATACTGAATGTTTTGATTGGCCCTCGCATACATGTCTGGTATCGCATACATGTTTTTAGAGAAGAATATATAATTCGTTTGGACCAATTGCTTTTTATCAAGGCCAACATTTCGTGGAAATATTTTTCAGCTTCTTCGGATCTCATAATATTAATGATAATCTCTTCCTGCGTTTTGACATCTAATTCGATCGTATTCAATCCTATATGAATTTTTTTGATAGTGCTCCGTGTTTCCTCCCCATTCCTGGCGAAATTTGGTTTTCTTTCCAATAATGAAAAAGGTGTAATATACCATGTACTCTGGCGCGATTCGTGCTTGTCGAGCATGAGGTGATCTGGCAGACCTTCTACACTATTCCTTTCATGTGTTATTATATTCACACCTGACAATTTGATACTCAGCATCGTCTGACGCATTAAGATATCAACTATGGGACTGCCATACTTATTCCGAATCGCCACTTCTAATAGCAATTCCTTCATGTTTGTCTCATGCGTGTAAAGGAAATACCTCTCAGGTATGCTCAAATGAACTGTATTTTGCATTATGATCTTAATCACACCTTCATGACAGCGGTGCTGGAATGAACATTGATACGGAGTCATTCCTTCACTATTGGTCATCATGAGAGCCTTTGGAAACTTGACTAGAATTAATTTGATAATTTCATCCGTACAATTGTATCTCAAGGCAAAGTGCAGAGCACATTCGTCAAATAAGATAATATTGTCTTGCTGTGGAGTTTTCTCAGCTAAAAAGCATAGATTTTCTGCAACGATTACATTAACGTCTGTGTATGTGGCATGTCCGCTCGCCAACAAAACGTGTAGCGGATTATATCGAATTTTTTTGTAAGTCAATCGATCTCCATAATTATATTTATCGATTCCATATGAAATCTCCATCGGACTAGATTCAGACAGTGCCATCCTGGCAAATTGGTTACATATTTCCTCGGAAAAATCTCGATTTATAGACGATTTTTCTGGCCCAAAATAGAATTTCACGTCATTCACAAAAAAATTATCATTTTATTATTATGGAAATATCTATTTCAATTATCTTCAAATCTTGATATGTGCCAAAAAATGTATATTTGAATTCATATCGATACATCTTGATTGAAAAAATCAAAGAATCCAATTTTTAAGTTTGATTTTATTATACCCCATTTCCATCAAAAAAATTCTCCCGACTCATGTGATCAAAACTACATTGTTAATCAGAACCCTAAATCTGATGCCAGTTTACTGTCCATTTGACAGAGGCCAACTCTTTGTGTCCGAAATCTCGGCGAGGCCACGCGTTATACGGCTTAAGGCTGCGCTGTATGAATTCCTCAAATAGGTCCCTTTGACCTTCTTCCGTTTCCTCGCCTTCCTCCATTTCTGGCGCGTTGTCCTCATCTCCCTGACTTGAGCGCGCAGGCACGACAATGTATTTTCCTTTCACCGTGCAGAACTCAGTTTTTTCAGCCGGACCAACCATGCCTTCGAACGAGTTGCCATGTACTCCATTGAAGACCTCCTTTTTCTGAGTCATGAGCACCATGAGTCGACGAAAAATATATGTCTTGCCAAGTTCTTCAGGAGACAGCTTAAACATGTATTGGCGGAGGTCTCCTGGCTCGCTAGAATCGTTTATGAAAATATACAGTTCCTCCTTCAAATCATCATGAAACACTTCTTGAGCTTGAAGACAAAGTGCGCCAGTTGGAGACAGGCATGGGTCGATGACCTCGGCGTATTTACGTTTGCCAGTTTTGTTCATGGAAATGAATGTGAATGTGCTTCGGATAAAATCAGAGTCTTTATAAAGACCAAGTCCCAAAATAGAATTTTATAAAAAAAATATTTTTTTCCAGATTTTTTTTTCCTCGAAATTTTTGAATTCCGACAGTACAACATGATAAGTACCAAATACATTCGAACATGTCACAACTGAATATGTCATATAGTTTCCTCAACGTTTTTGAATCTGACTCCTTTCAACAGTTGGGCTGATGACATCGTCATTAATTTCTGACACCAAAGTAGAAATCAACATGTTATCAATATTTTCAACGGATTTGTTTCCAACAGGAAATTCGAACTTTGAATACTTAATATATCGAAACACTGACATAATATGGGGGTCTTGATTGAAATAATATGCGCCTTGACCTGTTATTACCGCTAGAGACCGAGCGCACAACAGATTCGACCACGAATATACATAAGGAGGACTTATGCTGTCCAACCATGAGTTCCCACTCGACCATTTTTTGATCGATATATTAGACGTCACCTGCAACAAATCAAGGATCGTTGGCATCAAGTCCACAGAAGAGGTGAGAGTTGACTTTGTAGCTTTTCGAATAAATTCTGAATGGAGATTTTCATCATGTGGACAAATCCAAAGCGGTATATGAGATACTTGTTGTGTAGCATGATGACCATGTACACCATATCCATGTAGACTGCATTTTTTCCCGCAGTCTCCATCCACTCCTGGTATTGCATCACCGTGATCCGTTGTGATGAAAGTCATCGGAGAAAACCGTGCAGCTGCTTTCGTGACAATCTCAACATCCTCTAGGCCTTTCTTTAGCACTCTTTCAAAGTCAGAAGTCGCATACATCAAATGCGTACTTTGGAGATACACAACTAGAAAGATTTTAGATTTTTGTAATCCCACCCACTTCACAGCAGCTTCAATAACTGCTGTATCTGATTCCAAATTCATTGTCTCGTCAAACGAGAGTGTGCCCCCCTTATCAGTTAAAGACTTTCCATTGCAACTATCGCGTCCAATGTCCCCATTGTGGAAAATCCCCGTTGAATACCCAGATTTGCGCAATTCATGAACGGGATAGCTCGACGAATTCGAACGGTCTTGGTCAGTGTAAATCAACGGATGGATTCCATGTAGTAACGCATACATGGCGTCATGTGTGTAGCTCGACACGGCAAAATGATTTTTTAATAAAACACATTTCACAAATTTCGTATCGATATATTTCCGAAATCTTTCGGAAGTCCGCTTTGATTTCGCTGGAATATGTGCCGAAAACTCGCGCATGGGAATACCATCAAGAATGAAAATCAAAATACTAAGATTCTTGTTGCCAACAAAACGTCTTGAATTTCTTGACAATGTTGTTATTGGATGCCTCAGTTGGACAGGGTGGAATATGGTTTTCTCACGTTGGAACATGTACACAGATTCACACACAAAAAATCCACCCAATATCGGAAACAACAAGAAAATGATGTTGAGCAACATATAACTTCCCTTTTTTTTTGAATTGGCCCAGTAAGATATTATCATAGGTATGATTTTGTTGAAAATTTGCGCGAAAAATACAAGGAAAAAAAACGAAATGACAAGCTCGGAATGCATACCAACGGAATTATTCCAGACATCAACAGGTGACATGAAGACCGATTCAACATGGAGCAATATTCTCTGCATTAGGGTAAGATCTAGCAACAAAAAAAACCAGACAAATGTCCCATATAGCGAGAGCAGACAGGAATGCAATGATGTTTTTGCCCTCGGATCGAATATATTAGGTAAACACAAGAATACAGCTGATAAGACAATTCGAGGCCACAATTTTTGAAGAAGACAAATATCTGCAAAAAAATTCAGCCTTTCCGTTATAGCAACGTAATATAGGATAATGAGTATATTGGAAGTTCCACATACGTTTATCAAAAATGTTATCAGACTTGCGTTTTTGTTGAATATCATTCTAACGTCAATTCACTATTTGATGATACAACAATAATATATATACAACAATGTCCATACAATTTTGAAACCCTCTGATTTCGGAAAAGGCCAAAACATATGAATAAATTCAAACCCCCTGAAAAAATTTAGATTTAATACAATCAGATAAACTCTTAATGGAAATTTTTTTTCCTATCAAGCACACAGAGAAATTGAAGTAAAGACAATCATACAGTCAATTTTATTTTGGAATTCGCCTCTATATATACTTCACACAAACGACGTTTCAGTATCACAAAATGAATAAATATAGCTCATTATTTTCGCAAATGATTTCTTTGTCTCGACCCTCATTAAATTCCAATGGAAATTATCTGGCGTAGACCATATATATGGGGTTTGTATTTAACAAAAAACTTGATGAAACATATCGGAATCAATTTTCATTCTGGATGCTCCATATCATAATCCTGTCTCGAAACCCATTTGGTTTGACAAATCAAAGATGTTGGTCCTCGTGATAGCATTTATGCTTTACACACACTTACAAATGAAAAGTTTGAAGAACCAGAGACATTTTCCTAGAGAAAATTTAGTTCTGTGACCGGCGTTATGATTCCGCCAACTTAATTTTCGACATTATTGTATTGGAATTCCTGTAATTCAGTTTGTTTGCGCTATTGACCAAAACTTCAATTTATTATTGCAAACAACACTTTTCATATATAAGTTTCATTTTCCGCAATGATGAATAACATTCACATGGCGAATCAAACGATATCCATCACATCGATTGCTATAATCTTGGTCATATTGATATCCTTGTCGATATATGGAGGTTACTCGGACAAGGCAACTATCTTCTGCATCAAAGACGCCGATTTCCCCAGTTCTTCTGTTGGACCCAATGGTCTTGTCACAAGATGGTTGCGAACTTTTTCCATATATCTCATAATAACAATGGCTTTGTTTGTAGTTCTTGCTGTCGTTGCGAATTGGACATTTGATCTCGAACAATATATTGCCTGGAAGAAGATTGATTTCGATCTGAAGAATAAACATCCAGAAGATATGCACCTTCTACTCACTGCCCCTCAGCCTCGTCAATACATATTCGAATCTTGGGGTTATGATGCAATCGATGCATTTCATGTATACGAAAACTACAACTATAATATTTTCAATATATTGGGAATTCTCGTCATAATTTCATGGTTTGTCTTTATCATATATGGACTCATTATTTTACGTATGTATGTCCCATATCAATGTGCATACAATACACTTGGAGATAATACCTCCCTATTTGTCATGTATTCCGTAATTCTTCTTTCTTTGATACCTTACATCATTTGTCTTGTACAATATCAATAAAATTCATCACATAAATTGCCCCCTATAACACAATTAGACATTCTCTATCATCATCCTTCCTAAAATTCTGTTTATTTTTCATGGTCATATCCCCACCAGCACTTGTCGGATAAATAGTGCTTCACCTTATACATCATACTCGAAATACCTCGATGTACTTTCTTTTCAAAAAATAAATTCCTTGCGTCTTGCGTAAAAGCTTTGTCCCTCGCCGGCCACTTCTCAAGAGATTCTCTAAACAGATTGCATAGAATTTCCTTATTCGCGTATATCTTTTCCTCATCACTGTTTTCACGATCATATATAAAAGCATTCTTGTTCATGAGATCGAGCGTGTCTAAATACGGAAGATTTATAAACTCATGCAAGCAAGTAGTCGGACACCAATAATTGATGCCAAACATTGCATCCAACGTGCCTTCTATGATTTGCCCTGATTCAAAAAGTTCGACTGGTTTGATTCTTCCATAAGCACTTATAATGATTTCATCATTATCATCATGATTAAATTTTGATCGTTTCCATTCAAGAATCGATCTTTTCATTTCTAGACACCATACTGTTGCCTCCGTGTTTGAAAAATCGAGGTGCAACTTTTTATCTATCCCAACAAACGGCTTAACTGAATAAATCAAATCCAAAGTCCGCAAAAAAGGATCCTTGTATTGGACAGAATCCTGAGCAAACATATCGGGAGTTTGATATTGGAACATAGACAAATGCTTGTAGATCGGAGCTTCCACATTGTGTGCACTCTCAATCGACATGATTCACTTAGTGACATGAAATATATCTGAATCTTGTTTGATGACTAATATTATTCTATTTTGGAAACCACGGAAATTTCAAAAATAGATTTCATATTTAAGTTTTTTTGAGAAGAAATTTTTTTTGACTCTGTATCTTTTAATCAATTAAACAATGTGAATTTTTTGAATTTCCTTTAAATCAATGAATATTTACGGCGGCTGCTTGCGTTTCTTGGAGACTCCGGAAGACGTTGGCTTCTCGTCTCTCGCCAGCTTCATATTAACTCCTTTCTTGGTACTCTCTCCAAAGAACTCAGAATAGGACGGATACAAGATGAATTCTTCGCGTTTCATACTTTTTGATTCTTTTTTCATGTCCTCCATTTCCTCCATGAATGCCAACCTAATTTTATTCACTTCCTTATCAATAATGATACGCCAACGATTGGCTTCAGAAGATGCAGAACATGCTCTATCATAATAGTTTTCACGCCACTCGCCTTTGTTTTCAATCATTTCGTCATCCCGAAAGCGGTCGTTATCAAAAGTCGCATACAGACTGTAAATTTTTGTCTGTGTTACACGAATCATACCCTCAACACATTCCTGCACATAGGGATGTGTTTTCCCAAAACTGACAAGAAAGTCGTGGACTTCATCGTGAAGTACAAAATCATCCAGATCTTTGTACAAGTAATCTCTTATCATTGAATTCTTATGAATTCGAGTGAGTTTATTTTGTAGCATTTTCATCTCAATATTATGACCCAATGTTTCCTCAATTGTCTTGTCTTTCGTTTTTAAATGATCAGAGATCAGGGTGTATGATACATTTTGGCGCACTTTGCCAATATTGATCCGATAAGTCTCCATGATAAATGTGCTGCTTAAGTTGTCAATGGCATATGTTTGTTATTTGTGGCCTTGCAATCGTGTTTCCAAAATAGATTTATGCATATTTATTTTTGTTAAAATACTGTTGAAAGTAATAGAAGCAATCATCATTCTCGGGTTATTAATAAATAAGATTGATGGTCTTACTATTCTCTTCTGCCTTAATACACCAAATACTCTTTCCAATCGTTTTCACAACAAGTAAAAGCAGCATAAATCTATTTTGGAAATATTTCTCTATTGAATAAATACACTATGAATCTCAAAACCCACACAACTCAGTTCCACACTCTTGTCTTCAACATGCAGCACGAAAAAACTACTGATTCTTGCATCAGCACTCAAATGCCGTTAGAAAATTTCATGTTTCTACAAATCATTGATGAATATCCGTCTAATTATCTGGTCAAAATTGACCCAATGGAAGATAAGATAATTTATGAAGATTTACTCGAATTTGAAAGGTCCAAGATTACAATCCAAATGAACAACTACCAGCCCGAAAGTCTCTACATGTTATATGAAGGAAACGTCTGCCGTCCAGAGAGATACACTGCATGGAGCAATTTCTTCAGGAACATCTGTTTCAACAAAATACCTGAGAAATCCGAATACATTCTACTAGATCGTGAAAACTTGCACAAAATTCAAAAAGCTCGTTGGTGTGTGTGTCAATGTCTGCGTTGAAACTGTTTTTCATGGAGTGCACACAAATTCGATATTTCGAGAGTTTATTTTTAATAAAAAAGCTTGATGATAAAAATAAACTTATGAATCCTGATCAATCGAAGCAATTTAAACTCAATTATGTGTCTTTGCCGCAATTTTAGAACTGTCGTTGTTTATCCGTTTATCCGTAAAATGAAACTGTATTACTATATATGTATTCGAAGATAGGCCTGAATATAAGCACACTGATATTTTTGTCATGAAGCAAGAAG